>Ga0308160_10000678_pt1 | contig 58443 bp, 47 predicted proteins | sample PhyFR1_FD_201036 | JGI IMG/M metagenome (GOLD analysis project Ga0308160, IMG submission 201036) | Phyllosphere microbial communities from UC Gill Tract Community Farm, Albany, California, United States - DLSLF.R1 | ecosystem: Host-associated > Plants > Phyllosphere > Unclassified | place: USA...
TGTTTTACAATCCAAAGCGCCGGCACAGCTTCAGCAATGACTTGTCGCCGGTCGAATATGAAAAGCAGTATTTCCAGCGGCTCGCGAGTGTCTAGTAAACTCGTGGCGATTCAGAGTGAACTCCACGTACGCCGCGACCGACTGCCCCGTTAGGGTTTCGAACGACGTGTTCCCATCCCCGAGAACTTTGTCGAATAGGATGCTGGTCATCCACGACTCTGTAATCGGCGCTGGGCGGTTCCATGGGCGTAATGCCTTGTTGTTCCCTAAACGGTAGTCGAAGTAGCGCCGCAGATTCCCGGGGATCATGTTATAGACATGCTGCCGCGCGTAAGTCTTTTCTTGCGCTAGCGCAGCCATATCCTTTAGCACGTAAAAGATGACATTCCACATTTGCCCGATGGAGTAGTGCTGCAGGAAGTCGCGTACGACCGTCGCGACTTTTGCAGAATAGATATCGGGCTGGAAGAAGCGGTACCGTTCACACTGTTTGAGGAAGTACCGGCGGCATTCGCTTTCGGCGACCAAGAACCAGAGCTGCTCAACGGAATCTGGCTCGGGGTCGTCGAGACGCGTGAGCAGTAGGGAAAAGACCTCCTTCATGCTGCGTCCAGATGCGTCAGGAGCGAGGATCCAGCTGACGCTTCCGAAAGAAAAGTCGATGGCTCGGTCCTCATCGGGAATGCTGAACGCCCGAGGATCGGAGGTAGGGTCAGGAGAAATGATCTTGTCTTCGTACAGCGTCCTATAGACGCGCTCCGACAGGTCCGGTGTCGGACCTAGCTCTCCTGGCTGCGAGTCCACTGGGGCGAGCCGGCTACCCTCCCATCCGCCATTGGCCGCGACCAGCGCGCTGTACAGGAAAAAAGACTGCACATAGCTTAATTCTGAATATTCAATAGGCGAGGCGTCGCCCTGGACACGCGACAGAGCCCGCGTTACGCGAGCAGTGTGCTGCTCCAACGCGATTTCACTAGCCCTCCTGTCCGCAGCGAGCGCTGCAGCCGCACAGGATCCGCACCGGTTCACCCCCCCATAGTAGGCAGAGCCTATAGGCCTGCGGCTCGATGACGAATACTGGCTCCTGTTCCGTACCTCCAGCGGAACACCGCATCCTGCACAAGGGAAGTGACGCAAGTAGGCGCGGCAACTCGACTTCAGGATTTCAAGCATTTTGGGTTTGCTGATTCCCGACTCATGCACCATTGCGTCAAACTTCTCGGTCCATGCGCCCTCGTTGACAGCCCAGTACCTGAGGCAGAAGGTTTGATGCAAAGGGTCATCAGTGAGGAAACAGAGGAAAGGAAAGTTGATTGACATCGTTGAAGAAGGCAGCAGGGAAGGGAGTACCAGGCGTCACGAGGAAAGGGTCACGCAGTTCGAATTGCAGGGCTGGGGACGCCAAAATGATGACTATAGTCCGAAGACGAAATGATACAGCAAGGACATGATTTCTCCTATGTAATGGGAGAATTCTTTGGATCCAGGGCTAGCGTTCGGAAAAATTTTGCGTGTAGTGCGGAAGGAAGCGGGCCTGACGCAAGAACAGCTGGGTCACGTTGCCGAGGTCGATCGAACATTCGTTAGCCTGATGGAGCGTGGGGAGCGACAGCCGACGGTGCGCATGCTGTTTAAGCTCGCTGTCGCCTTGAAGGTGACGCCAGCGCGACTGATGGAGCTCACCCAGGACATGGTGGAGCGGGACTTACCCGGTACTCCATGATCGCCGCGAGGGCCCGTCCACTCGGGGACCGGCATCACGACCATATATCGCTACCAGGCGATACGGTGTTTTTCTTCAGTTTCCGCATGGCGAGCATCGTCTGACGAATGCAAATAAGTGTTCGTCGTACTGATCGATTCGTGGCCGAGGTTATCGCGGACGTGGCGCAGGTCGACATCGTTGTTTGCCATATGGGACCCTGCGGTATGCCGCAACCAGTGCGCTGACGCCTGGGTTACGCGGGCAGCGGCGGGTGCGTGCTCAGGACCGCGCTGACTCAGTCGATCCGCGGTTTTTGCGAACAGTACCTTGAAGATCTCATGGACGCCGCCACGCGACATCGGTCGAGGGTTTCCGCCTATCGGCAGGAGTAGTGGTGTCGCTTCTCCAGGAACAGGGTACGGCTGAAGGCCCAACTCACGTCGGTAACGGGCCAACTCTACCATTAGCTCGTCGGTCGCCGGCACGATGCGCAATTTGTCGCCTTTGCCGAGTACTTCCAACCACCAGCGCTCTTCGCCGTCGCGGTCGCGGCGTCGGAAAAAGCCACCCATGCTATTGCTGGTGATTTCGGAGATCCGCAATCCACAGACGTAACAGAGCGAGACCAGCCAGCGTAGCCGCAAATAGTGTTCGCGCTCACGCGCCGTCTCCCGTGGCAGCGCGTCCACGGTCATTTTTACTTCGTTCCACAATTCGTCGTCGAGATAACGAGAAATTCTTGGCGCAGCTCGCCGTCGGCGCTCACGCGACAGAGCAAGGGGATTACCGGCAAGATAGCCTGCGTTGACCAGCCACGAAAAGAGAGTGTTCAGGATGACCGCCGCCTGACGCTGGCTGGACGCCGACAGCGGCCCGGCAAACGGTCGCCATCCCTGATGTGTCCGCGGGAATTTTCGACCCTCGGCTGCGATCCAGCGAGTCACGGGTGTCGGGTTCCGCAGAAATAACTGGTACTGAAGCCAATCCTCGTGGGTCAGCGAAGAAAGTGGCTTACCCAGTTGAACCGTGCACCAAAGCAGCAGGCGTTCGGCCTCCTTGCGATAGTTGTCGAAAGTGGTTTGCTTATCCAAAAAACGGGCTAGCCAGGCCTTGATCGCGTCGATGTCGTTATTTGCGCGTATCTGGGGCGTCCCGCCGCGCGCGCGGTTAGTTCCATGGGAACCGTCGAGCTGTCCGGGAATGGTGATGACCTCGAGGGGAGCAACGACGTGTGGCGACGGGATGACGGTAGCTGAAGAAGGCATGAGGAGCGTTAGTTAATATAGTCGCGTGTGGCTGCTGGCGATATTGCACTCAACGCAGAAACGCGTAATTCTATCCAAAGCCAGGCGCCATCTGGATTGTATGCCCAGTTTCCTTGCGCAGACCAGTCGTTCCTGACCTAAACCTGGCTCAGCTGAATCGACGGCCCGACCAACACGTGCGCGCCGTTCAGCTCTTGCCACCAAGCCGCGTCAGCGCTTCGAGCATGGGATGTGGGATGTTTTCTTCCTTGACCATACCGTCCGATGCTGGACGGAACAGGGCGCCCAGCACCAGGCTGCGGTCCTTTTCTTCGGCCAGCTTGTTTTCCTCGAGCAGCGCGAGATAAGTTTGTGTCATCACAACTCGTTCGGCCGCGTCCGTTCGTAAGTGCGAATGGCTGAGGAAAAGCCGGATCACAAGACGAATCGCCCATGTCAGGAAGACAGCCACAATGACGAGCGAGGCTAGTTGCCACGCCTTCGGGTTGCCGTTGTCCGGAATCGTGCCGAATACGTGCGACGCCCACAGCGCAAGTCCGCCGCCTCCTAGGACAATCAGGATGAAGGAGAGGATGCCGAATCCGACGGCGAAGTCCTTGTGATGTTCCTGCCGCTTCGACCAGTACTCGACAGGGCCACGCAACGCCATTTTCTCGCGGAACACGGATTCGATGTTGTTCATGCGCTGTTCATGGCTTGCCACAGCTTCTTCATGCCGCTTCCCGGCATCCAAAATGAACCGGTCCCAAGTCTCTGTCCGGTGTAGATCCTTGGTCGCCATCGACTGGGTTAGGTCATGGTATGTCCTGTGCAGCTGACCAAGTTCACCCTGCTTCTCGGCGATGAGATGCTCCACTTTTATACGCAGTTCCTCGACACTCTCAGTCGCCGATCGTAGGGCCGACTTCGGGATTTCGGCAATTTTGGTCCGTTCCGCCAGCCCCTCAATAAAGCCGGACCAGGAGTGAAAATCGCGCGCTTCGAACAGGAAGTTGTTTGGGTTCGGAAGCTGTGTGTACAGATATGCCAGAGCGCGTAACGGGTGGACTTGGCGTAGTTGCTCGATACGCTTAGCCAATTTCGATGTGCTGTGCGGCAGTCCATGTGTGCGATACGCCAACGACAGCTGATTCGTAACGTTCCCGAGGCGCTCGTTGAAAGCGCCGGGGTTCGAGCTCTGGTATTGCAGCGCCTCGTGAAAGTGGCCAAGCGCATTGGCGAGCGCTCGGTACCCCTGGTTAGTGGCCTCCTGATGCGAGCCCGATTGGGAATTCCCCAGCCAAGACCAAAACGCAACTTCCTTTTGGATCCAAGTGCTCAGCTCATCGGTAGTGCGCGGCGCGAGCACGCCGCCATTGGCGCCTAGATCGAGCGAGAAAAGCGGTGCCGGCTTGGGCTCAGGCGGTACCGAAACGACATCGGGCATGGCAATTCCTCAATGAACTATTTCTTCATTGTAAGCCTGTTTTCGATTTGAACCCTTACTTCAGAGGGTCGGCATAAAGTCTGAGCTCAGCAAGAAAAGTCGCGCGGGCGCGCCATTTGTAGCACGGTGACCGATAGTGCGGGTTGTAGTTGGCAGAGCCGATTGTGAAGAACTTTAGATGGTTACTCAAAGGAAACGTGTGCCCGAGGCGTGAAGTGCATGCTAAATTTCCTATATGTGCCAACGGCTCCGAGCATTCTTCCTGTTCCTGTTATTCGTCATCCTGCCGATACAAGGTATCGCAGGGATAACGCGGTATCAGTGCAGCCTGACGCATCACAGGCTTCCAACTGGCGCGACCGCGCAAGAGGAGCATAGTGTGCACAGTGCCATGGCAGCCCTTGCCGATGCTGGCGACTGCGATGACATGATGGTTGCGTCCGCAACCGGCGGGGCGGGCTCCGACGGCGACTGCGAACACATGGGCACTCAGAAGAGGTCCAGTTGCGGTACCTGTTCGGCTTGCTGCGTCGGCAGTTACGCGCCACCGCCATTTGTCGTTGTGAGCCCGGCTCCATTGCCGGAACAACTACTCCCACCACCTTCCATCTCCTCCCTCGCCGAGCAAATTCCCGCCCGGCTGGAACGTCCTCCACGAATCGCCACTGCGCTTCTGTCCTGACCAAGACTGGCAGGTCTGCAGTGTGCCGGGCATTGCGCTGTCCTGTCACCTGTCTTGATTACACGTATCCGTTGCGATGACGGCTCCCGCTGCAGTTCGCAGCATGCCGGGTATCGAACACACGACTTCGTTACGAACTGGAGAATCACATGAATGGGTTTGACATCGACGCCGGCTGCACGAGCAGCTGGCGCCGCCGCTTCCTGCAGGGAGCTGGCGCCGTAGCTGGACTAGCCGGGCTAAGCCCCGGGCTGCTATTTGCGCAGCCAGGCGACCGGCGAGCGATGCGAGGGACCGAGTTTGATCTGGTTATTGGACCTTTGCCGGTCAACTATACGGGCGCGCCTCGAATCGCGACTGCCGTCAACGACCAGGTACCGGCACCAACGCTGTATTGGAACGAGGGCGACACCATCACCATCCGGGTCACCAACCGGCTACCGACGGTCAGCTCGATCCACTGGCACGGAATCTTGCTGCCAGCGGAAATGGACGGCGTGCCCGGACTGAGCTTTTCAGGCATCGCCCCAGGCCAGACCTTCACCTACAGGTTCGACGTAAAACAGAGCGGCACATACTGGTACCACAGCCATTCGGCGTTTCAGGAGCAAACAGGGCTGTATGGCCCGATCGTTGTGTCGCCGAAGGAGGGCGAGCGGGTCAAGGCGGACCGGGAGCATGTGGTCATGCTTTCGGACTGGACCGACGAGAAGCCCGAGCGCGTGCTGGCCAATCTGAAGAAGATGAGCGATTTCTTCAATAACAAGCAGCCGACATTCGGCGAGTTTGTCCGTGACATCCAAGGGATGGGATTTGCTGGCGCAGTCGAGAAGCGCAAGATGTGGAACCAGATGCGCATGATGCCGACCGACTTCAGTGACGTGACAGCCAGTCGCAATATCAGCGGCGCCCTTCGTTACCTGATCAACGGGGCTACCGCCGAAACCAACTGGACAGGCCTGTTCCGACCTGGCGAAAAAGTGCGCCTGCGGTTCATCAATGGAGCAGCCACGACGATTTTCGACGTGCGCATTCCTGGACTGAAGATGACTGTCATTGCGGCCGACGGCCAGGATGTCGAGCCGGTAACGGTCGACGAATTCCGTATCTCGGTCGCGGAGACCTATGACGTCATCGTCGAACCGACTGACGACCGGGCATATACGATCTTTGCCCAGTCGATTGGGCGCTCGGGAATGGTGCGCGCAACGCTCGCGCCGCGGCCCGGAATGCAGGCGCCGGTACCGGCCATCGAAGAGGCGCAATGGCTGTCGATGGTCGACATGATGGGTGCGATGGGGATGACGGGCAGCCACGGCGGGCACGGGGCAGGCCATGGCGCGATAGAGCAGGCGCCATCGGTGGCGATGGCAGGGCACGCCATGCAGCCGCCTGCGTCGCCAGCGCAGGGCATGCAGTCTGCACACCAGGGCCATGGACAGCAGCCGGAACCGCCAGGCACCTCGCATGCAGGCCATGCGCGGCCGGCATCCGCTTCAGGCGCTGCGGTGCCGCCGCCCAAGGTAACCCATGCGCGTACGGAGTACGGCCCAGGCGTCGATATGCACGTCGACATGCCGAGGACGAACCTGGACGACCCTGGCGTGAACCTGCGCGACAATGGCCGCCGTGTCCTCACCTACGCAGACCTTCGGACCATCGGGGGACCCGTCGACGCGAGGGAGCCGACGCGCGAGATCGAGCTGCACCTGACCGGCAACATGGAGCGCTTCATGTGGTCGTTCGACGGCCAGAAGTTCTCCGAGTCGCTTCCGATCCGTTTCAGGTACGGCGAGCGCCTGCGCGTTGTCCTCGTCAACGACACGATGATGAACCACCCCATTCACCTGCACGGTATGTGGAGCGAGCTCGAATCGCCGAGCGGCCAGTTCCAGGTGCGAAAGCACACGATCAACGTCCAGCCTGCACAGCGGGTCAGTTTCCGCGTTACCGCCGACGCGCCCGGCCACTGGGCGTTTCACTGCCACCTGATGTATCACATGGAAGCGGGCATGTTCCGGGAGGTCGTCGTATCATGAAAATGCTGTTGAAAAAGCCTGTACCGCTTGTTGTCCTGGTCGCCTCGTTGTTCTCACAAGGCGCTTCAGCGCAAGCCACTTCGGGCACGCACGGGCAAGACCACTCAATGCACGGCGACCAACCCACGGTCGATCACGCAGCCATGGGTCACGGCGCAGTGCCGCCGTCACAAAGCACTCCCCCTGCATCAGCGGCGCCGGACAAGCGAAAGGCCGCGAAAAAATCGCAGCCGGTCCGCTCGGGCACCAAGCGCGCCCAATCTCCGCCAGCGGCTGCGTCGAACGTTCAGCATCAGGGGCACCATGGCGCGGACGAGACGATGGGGCAAGCTGCAGGGCAAAGCAGGGCGCCCGACCAACACCGGGAGCACGGCGACGCGCATGCGGGCCACGCCATGCCTGCGCCACCGCAACCGGTGCCGAAGTCCGCAGCAGGCGACGTGTCGCCAGCCATGGACCACTCCGCGATGGGCCATGGCACCAGTGCCACAACGCCGCCAGCTCCAGGGCATGCCGGGATGGGCCACCCGATGCCGCCGGCCGCCGGTGCGGGCAGCCACGACATGCAGATGGGCCCGATGCAGGGCGGCTCCCCGCCGCCCGATGCGCGCGATCCGAATGCCTATAACGAAGGTACGCGCTTCGCACACCTGGGCAACCACGAAATGAATGATGACGCGCCGTTTTGGAAGGTGCTCGTAGACAAGGCCGAGGCAGCGAAAGGTGACGGCGAGCGCGGACAGAATCTCGAACTCGAAGCCTGGTATGGAAACGACTACAACAAGGCTTGGGTCAAGGTCGAGGGGGAGCGCCGCGGCGGCACGCTCCATTCGGCGCGCACCGAGCTGCTCTGGGACCGCGCCTTCGCGACCTTCTGGAGCACCCAGCTGGGTGTCCGGCATGACAGCGGCGAAGGCAAAAGCCGCGACTGGCTTGCCTTCGGCGTGCAGGGCCTTGCGCCGTACTGGTTCGAGACCGAGGCGACGGCCTACTGGCGTGGCGGAAGCGGCCTCGCTCTTCGGCTGAATGCCAAGTACGAGGTCCTGTTCACATCGCGGCTGATCCTGGAGCCCGAGCTCGGCGTCAACCTGTACAGCCGCAGCGATCCCGAACGAGCAACGGGCAGCGGACTGTCAGACCTCAACGCGGGCCTGCGACTTCGCTACGAGGTCACCCGCCAGCTTGCGCCCTATATCGGGGTGACGTGGAACCGGCAGTTCGGCAAGACCGCTGATTTCACCCGCATGCGTGGCGGGGATACGAACGAGGTGCAGGCCGTCGCTGGTGTGCGCTTCTGGTTCTGACCTGCACCGGCAGCCGCAACTGCGTAAAACAGACAACGAGACACGCCGCAAGGTGTGCGGAGATTCCGAAAGAGGCAACCTGTCAACGAACCGCAAGGAGGAAGATCATGAACCAAAATCAGTTCCAATCGTGTATCCAGGCTTGTTACGAATGCGCCCAAGCCTGCGACAGCTGCGCGAGCGCCTGTCTCCAGGAGCCCGATCCGAAGATGATGGCGCGATGTATCGAGCTGGACAACGAATGCGCGGCGGTTTGCCGCCTCGCCGCCCAGCTCATGAGCCGAGGCACGGAGCACGTCGCGCAGGTGTGCCAACTGTGTGCGGACATTTGCGAAGCGTGTGCCGACGAGTGCGCCCGGCACCAGGCGCAGCATTGCCAGGATTGCGCCGAGGCTTGCCGCCGCTGCGCTCAGGAGTGCAGAAGCATGGGGCAATTGGGTGCTGGCGCCGGCTCGTCGGCCGCCGCACAGGCCACCTCACCCTAAGCAGACTGGCCAGCCACCGCCGGCCTCCGGGCCATTCGAGAGGACTGCGCACATACCGTGTATGACGGGATGCCTCTGGATGCAATGACTGTGGCTGTGTACCGTTCGCTATGTACTCTGGCGGGAGTGCACTCGCCAGCCCAGTTCGGCGGCGGGCTCTTGCGCGGCCTGCTGCCGGCGACCTTGCAGGGCTGTCCTTGACAGCGTACTTGCCAGATAAGTATGCTGTGGCGTGATTTGGACCAGACTATGAGACCATCCCGAAGCTCCCGCTTTCTTGCAGCGTTGATCGCGCTCTTCAGCATGCTGTTCATGCAGCTTGCGTTGGCGTCCTACGCCTGCCCGGGACGGTCAATCGGCGGCAGCGAAGTCCCGCAAGCCATGCCCGCGGCAAGCGCCGACCATGCCATGCAAAGCTGTGCGGACATGGACCCTGTGCAGCCGAGCCTGTGCCATGCCTACGACCAGGCCGACAATCAGTCTCTCGACAAGCCGCAACATCCTGACGTCCAGCCGTTCGCGGCGACCGGCTTGGCCCACCCGATAGGTGCGGGCACCGTCTACCTGCCTGAGACCGCGCTGATCGAGCGCCTCGGCCAGACGCACGCCAACGCGCCGCCGATCGCGCTCCGGCACTGCTGCCTGCGCATTTGACACCTCCTGCTTGACCCGTCATCGCCGCCGCACGCGCGCAGCGATGTTGTTCAGCGTACTCAGGAGGATTTATGGCATCCGAACAATGCGCGCCCGCACCTGGGCGCGTGGTATTTCCCTTCATGTCGAGCATTGCTCTGGCCACACTGGCTGGCGTTCTTGCATGGTCGCCAGCAGCGGCGCAAACCCCGCTATCGCTCGCGCAGGCGCAGCGCATCGCGCTTGCACAGTCCCGGCAGTTGCCTGCGCAGGATCTGGCCGCGTCCGCTGCGCGTGACCTGGCAGTGGCAGCGGGACAGCTGCCCGACCCGATCCTCAAGATCGGTATCGACAACCTTCCGGTCAACGGGCCTGGACAGTTCCGGGTCAACGAAGATTCGATGACAATGCGCCGCATCGGCGTGATGCAGGAGCTGACGCGCGGCGAGAAGCGTCGCCTGCGTGCCGAACGCTTCGAACGCGACGCGGACCTTGCCCTGGCCGAAAAGACCGTGGCTGCCGCGGCGATCGAACGCGATACCGCCTTGGCCTGGCTCGAGCGCTACTACGCCGAGGCGATGGCTGCCGTCATCGCGGAGCAAATTGCCCACACCAGGCTTGAGGTGGCCGCGGCCGAGGCTGCGTACCGGGGTGGGACTGGCCGCCAGGCGGACGTCTTCGCTGCACGGGGCGAGCTGGCGGCGCTGGGCGATCGCGCGAGCGAGATCGACCGCCGCATCCGGACAGCAAAGGCGATGCTCGAACGCTGGATCGGTTCCGACGCCGACATGCCCTTGGCGAGCCTGCCGGCCATGGACGCTGTCGGACTGGATTCGGCGGGATTGGAGGCGCGCATGGGCGGGCAGCCCGGGATCGCCGTGATCGACAAGCAGGAGGCGATTGCGGCAACAGAGGCGAAGCTGGCGCAATCGAACAAAAAGGCGGATTGGAGCGTGGAAGTGATGTACCAGCAGCGTGGGTCTGGCTACTCCAATATGGTCTCGGTTGGCTTGTCCGTCCCGCTGCAGTGGGACCAGCGGAGCCGGCAGGACCGGGAAGTGGCAGCCAAGCACGCCCTGCTGGAAAAGACGCGGGCGCAGCGGGAAGACGCGCTACGCGCGCAGGTGGCGCAAACCCACGCCATGATTCTCGAGTGGCAAAACGGCCGAGAGCGTCAGGCACGCTATGCGACCGAACTTCTGCCCTTGGCTGGCCAGCGTTCGGCCGCGACGCTTGCTGCCTACCGCGCCGGCAAGGCCGCGTTAGTCGATGTTCTCGGCGCGCGGCACGACGAGATCGATCTGCGACTCAAGTGGCTGGAACTCGACGCTGGCGTCGCCCGGCTCTGGGCACAGCTTCGTTTCCTGTTCCCGTCGAGTGAAGCGGCTCGCCAACTGGAAAACTCACGACACGAGGTGGGCCGATGAATTCACGATCTTTTTTGCTCACCCTGGCGGGCGCCTGCATCCTTGCCGGCGGAGGCTACGGCATGTATGTGTTTGGCAAACATGAGGGTATGCGGTCCAGCTCCGCGGCCGAAGGCGCGCCCGGCGCCCAGGCCAGTGGAAAGCGGGCTGCGGGCGCCGGCACCGGCACCGGCACCGGCACCGGTAGAAAGGTGTTGTACTGGCACGATCCAATGGTGCCGGGCCAGCGCTTCGATAAACCCGGCAAATCCCCGTTCATGGATATGGACCTGGTACCGGTCTACGCGGACGAAGGGCAGGCTCCGGGCGGCGTTGCCGTCAGCCCGGCCGTGCAGCAAAATCTCGGCATGCGCCTCGCCGAGGCCCGCATGGGCAGCCTCGGGAGTATCCTGGAGGCTGTCGGCAGCGTGGCCTTCAACGAGCGGGACCTGGTCGTGCTGCAGGCGCGCAGCAACGGCTACGTCGAAAAGCTGTTCGTCCGTGCGCCGCTCGATCCGGTGCGCAAGGACCAGGCGCTGCTCCAGCTCTATGTACCGGACTGGGTCGCAGCGCAGGAGGAATACCTTGCGATCAAGCGCATGCCGGCCAGCGCCGATACGGCCGGCTTGCTCGAAGCGGCCCTGCAAAGAATGCGCCTCGTGGGCATGACCGAAGCGCAGGTCAAGCAGGTGAGCGCACGAGCGCAAGTCAGCCCGCGCCTTACCGTCACCGCGCCGGCCGACGGCGTCGTCAGCGAGCTGTCGGTGCGCGAAGGGATGGCTGTCACGCAGGGAGCGCCGCTCTTCCGGATTAACGGCCTGCGGACAGTCTGGGTCAACGCCGAGGTGCCGGAGAGCGCCGCGCAGCAGGTACGGCCCGGCATGGCGGTCAGCGCTACCAGTCCGGCGCTCCCGGACACGGCATTCAACGGCAAGGTCGAGGCCGTTCTGCCGGAAGTGAACGCGGCGACGCGCACGCTGAAGGCCCGCATCGAGCTTGCCAATCCGGGCGCGAAGCTGGTGCCGGGGATGTTCGCGTCCGTCCGCCTGGTGCCGGCCGCAAGCCGGGAGGCGCTGTTGGTACCGTCGGAAGCCTTGATCCGGACTGGAACCCGCAGCGTCGTGGTGACGGCGCCCGAGCCAGGCCGGTTTGCCGCGGTGGAGGTCATGACCGGCGCGGAAGCGAACGGCCAGACCGAGGTCATCAAGGGCCTGAGCGCCGGCCAGAAGGTCGTGGCCTCGGGCCAGTTCCTGATCGATTCGGAGGCCAGCCTGCGCGGCGCGCTGCAGCGCCTGGGCGGCAGCGCCCCGGACGCACCGAAGCCCTCCACGCCGACGCCAGCCATCACCCATCGCGCGACCGGTAAGGTCGAACAGATCGCCGGCGACGAGGTGACGATCTCCCATGGACCGATCCCGGCACTCAAGTGGGGACCGATGACGATGGGCTTCGTACCGCCGGCGGGTGGACTTCCGAAGGACATCAAGGTCGGGGACACGGTGCGCTTCGAGATCCAGGAAGCCGACGACGGGACGTACAGAATTGTGTCGATCGTCCGGACTGGCGGTGTCGAATGATCGCCCGGCTGATCCGCTGGTCGATCGCCAACCGGTTCCTGGTGCTCCTTGCGACCCTCGGCCTCGCAGCCTGGGGCATCTGGGCGGTGCAACGTACGCCTGTCGATGCCTTGCCCGATCTGTCCGACGTGCAGGTCATTATCCGCACCACCTATCCTGGCCAGGCTCCCCAGATCGTCGAGAACCAGGTCACCTATCCGCTGACGACCACCATGCTGTCGGTGCCCGGCGCGCGCAGCGTGCGCGGCTACTCCTTCTTCGGCGATTCCTTCGTCTACGTCCTGTTCGAGGACGGCACCGACCCGTACTGGGCGCGTTCGCGCGTGCTCGAGTACCTAAACCAGACGCAGTCGCGTCTGCCGCCGCAGGCCAGGCCCGCCCTCGGGCCGGATGCGACCGGCATCGGCTGGGTCTACGAATATGCGCTCGTCGACCGCAGCAGCAAGCATGACCTGTCGCAGCTGCGCGCCCTGCAGGACTGGTTCCTGAAGTACGAGCTGAAGACGGTGCCGAACGTCTCTGAAGTGGCCAGTATCGGCGGCATGGTGCGCCAGTACCAAATCCAGCTCGATCCCGACAGGCTGCGCGCCTACGGCATTACCCACGCCAGGGTGATTGCGGCCGTGCAAAGGGCGAACCAGGAAGCCGGGGGCTCGGTGCTGGAACTCGGAGAGGCCGAATACATGGTGCGCGCCTCCGGCTACCTGGCATCGGTCGAGGACTTCCGGCGCATCCCGCTGGCCACCGCCGCCGGCGGAGTGCCGGTCACGCTGGCCGACGTCGCACACGTCCAGGTCGGGCCCGAAATGCGGCGCGGGATCGCCGAGCTGAACGGGGAGGGCGAAGTCGCCGGCGGCATCGTCGTCATGCGTTCGGGGAAAAACGCGCTTCAGACCATCGAAGCGGTCAAGACGAAGCTCGCCCAGCTGAAGCCAGGGCTTCCCGCTGGCGTCGAGATCGTGCCCACTTACGACCGCTCGCGCCTGATCGAGCGCGCGGTCACGAACCTGGAGCGCAAGCTGGCCGAGGAGTTCATCGTCGTCGCCCTGGTCTGCGCGATCTTCCTGTTCCACCTGCGCTCGGCCCTGGTCGCCATCGTGTCGCTCCCGCTGGGCATACTCGCCGCCTACACGGTCATGTACTACCAGGGCGTCAACGCGAATATCATGTCGCTGGGCGGCATCGCGATCGCGATCGGCGCCATGGTCGACGCGGCGGTGGTGATGATCGAGAACGCGCACAAGCACATCGAGGCCTGGAGCCACCGGCATCCCGACAGCAAACTCGAAGGGGCGGAGCACTGGCGCGTGATCGGGGAGGCTGCCGCTGAAGTGGGACCGGCACTATTCTTTTCGCTGCTGATCATCGTGCTGTCGTTCCTCCCCGTGTTCGCGCTGGAGGCGCAGGAGGGCAAGCTGTTCGCGCCCCTGGCCTACACCAAGACATATGCGATGGCCGCCGCCGCAGCCCTTGCCGTGACGCTCATCCCCGTGCTGATGGGTTACCTGATCCGCGGCAGGATTCCACGCGAGGACGCGAATCCCCTGAACCGCGTCCTGATCCGCGCCTACCGGCCGCTGCTCGATACCGTACTGCGCCATCCGAAGGCGACGCTCGGCCTCGCAGCACTGGCCGCCATACTGAGCCTGTGGCCAGTCACGCGCCTGGGCGCGGAGTTCATGCCGCCGATGGACGAGGGCGACTTGCTGTACATGCCTTCGGCCCTGCCGGGCATCGGCATCGGCAAGGCGGCCGAACTGCTGCAGCAGACCGATCGCCTGATCAAGACCGTGCCGGAAGTCGCGACGGTGTTCGGCAAGGCTGGCAGGGCAGAGACGGCCACGGATCCCGCTCCCCTCGAGATGTTCGAAACGACGATCCAGTTCAAGCCGCGCGCGCAGTGGCGTCCTGGAATGACGCCGGAAAGGCTGGTCGAGGAGCTCGATCGCGTGGTCAGGGTTCCCGGGCTGTCGAACGTCTGGGTGCCGCCGATCCGCAACCGCATCGACATGCTGGCCACCGGCGTGAAAAGCCCGGTTGGCATCAAGGTGGCGGGCAGCAGCCTGCAGGAGATCGACCGAATCGCAGGCGCGATCGAAGCGGCGGTGCGCAAGGTGCCCGGCGTCTCGTCGGCCCTGGCCGAGCGGCTCAATGGCGGACGCTACGTCGATGTGCAGATCGACCGCACGGCCGCGGCCCGCTTCGGCATGAACGTGGCCGATGTGCAAAGTGTGATTTCCGCCGCGGTCGGTGGCGAGAACATCGGCGAGACGGTGGAAGGCCTGCAGCGCTTCCCGATCAGCGTGCGCTACCCGCGCGAGGTGCGCGACTCGCTGGAAAAGCTGCGCGCGCTTCCGGTCCTCACGGAGTCGGGCGCCCAGATTCGGCTCGGCGACGTGGCCGCCATTCGCATCGCCGACGGACCGCCCATGCTGAAGAGCGAAAACGCGCGCCTGTCGGGTTGGGTGTACGTCGACGTGCGCGGGCGTGACCTGGGCTCGGCGGTGCGGGCGATGCAGCAGACGGTGGCGAAGGAGGTCAGCGTGCCGCCCGGGTATTCCATTTCCTGGTCCGGACAGTTCGAGTACCTCGAGCGTGCCGTCGCAAAGCTCGAAGTGGTAGTGCCGGTGACGCTCGCCATCATTTTCCTGCTGTTGTACCTCACCTTCGGCCACTTCGACGAGGCGGCGCTGATCATGGCGACGCTGCCGTTCGCCCTGGCCGGCGGCGGCTGGCTGCTGTGGCTGTTGGGGCATAACCTGTCGGTGGCAAGCGGCGTTGGCTTCATCGCCCTGGCTGGTGTCTCGGCCGAGTTCGGCGTAATCATGCTGCTCTACCTGAAGCACGCATGGGAGGCCCGGACGGCCGCCGGCAACCTCAGCGAGGCGGACCTGGTCGAGGCAATCCGCGAGGGCGCGGTACTGCGTGTCCGGCCGAAAGCGATGACGGTCGCGGTGATCGTTGCCGGCCTGGTGCCGGCCATGATCGGCGCAGGCACCGGATCGGAAATCATGCAGCGGATCGCCGCACCGATGGTCGGCGGGATGATCACGGCGCCTTTGTTGTCGATGTTCGTGGTGCCGGCGGCGTATCTCTTGCTGCGCCGCTCACGGCTGAGGGCACGTACAATGCCCCAACCCCATCAGCTGCAGCCGGCTGCCAGCACCCCGCTAGTTGAACCTGGAGACGGTAAAAAATCATGAGCGAACCAAACATGGTAACGATCACCGACGACTTTATCGAGCGCGGGAAATCTGTCGCTGGCGGCTTCAGTAAAGCGCAACTGGCCTTGCTGGGCGTCGCATGGCCGCCTGTCAGCGGATGGAAAGCCGAGATCGTCGGTAAGCGCTTAGCGAGTGACGCGGCCGCACGGTTTCTCGCCGACCGAGGTACCGGGAAGGCCAGGTGAATACAGCCGCTACTAGTCCCTGGCGTGATCAGGAGCAGGGAGCCGACGGGAGATTTCGACGCAGCCTGTTCGATTAACCGGCAGGGGGCGGCTTTGACGCGGAACTGCGCATGGGCGCGGACGAAGCTTTCGTTAAAGCCTGAGTCGCGGGTCCCTGCGAATCGGTTCCTCGCTGAGCCTTCTCCAGCTTTTCCAGGGCATTGATCAGGGTTTTCCGGTCGGCCTGTTGTTCGGCCCGAATCGCGTGGAGCTCTTTGACGACGCTGTCGTCGTCAATTTGTTTTATTGAGAAATAGGTCGAGGTTCCGAGGCCCACGGCTGTAAATAGCAAGCTGACGATGGCAACGATCTCCGCACGCAGCATACGGCGATCGGCGTCTGCAGAATTGGTCGCGAAATTGGCCTGCATTTCGCGAACGGTGCGTTCCAGCGCGACGATTGCTGCGGCAGTATCCACGAGGGCCGGGCGGTAATCTTCGAGCCCATTCACCAGCCTGTCCAGGCGCTCGTTCGTGCCCTTCATCGGATGTGCGAGCGGGGGCGGCGAGACAATCGTCGGCGGAGCAGGCAACTGCGCTTGTACGCGTAAAGCGTCAAGCGTCGCCCCGAGCCTGTTCGAGGCCAACTCGCTTTCTGCCCAGGCAGAACGTGTCGCGTTCCCGAACACGGAAGACGTTACCGGCCGCATCACCTTTTCCCAGCGGGCGCGTTCACTGACGCGGTACTGCAAGATGAGCCTGAGAAGGTAATCCACGTACGACTCGTCCAGATTTTTCGTGATCTCCTCGCCGTCGGCGGCCTTGGCGAAGTAGCTGTTGTGCTTGACCATCTCCTTGGCAAATTCCTCGACTTCCTCGGCACCAATTGCTGAGCCTTCGAAATACACGGAAGACGGGTCTTCGCCGGCGCCAGCGCTTTCCTCGGCCCCGAGCGGTCGCGCAAGGCGCGAGAACAGCATGCGTGCGATATCGAGAGCCTCAGCTTGCTGCTCGGTATGTGCCTGTTCGGCGGCGCTAACGTCCGAGACCCTCAAGCAGCCAATGCGTACTCGCCCGTAGGCTGAAGTATCCATTTCAAACTCGGCCAAGCGAGCTATATCACGAATGTTGAATGCCACAGGGGTTTCTGATAAGTCATCAATAAACGCCAGAATAACACGGACCAACATGCTCATCGTTATGGCATCTGCCGCCGCCGCAGCGTCCCTCCGGCCGCCCGTTGCGGGTCATGAAATCTTGAGCTGTATGCAATATGGGACAAATGTAACAAATTGTGTGCAAAAGTCGTTGTTGCCGTGCTACATTGATCAAATGCGTAACTCGCTACGATTATTCTTCCTGTGCCTGTTGATCGTCGCCCTGCCCATGCGAAGCATGGCTGGGCTGGCGACGGCTGAATGCGGCATGGACCATCACACTGCCGCCGACCCGGGCGTCGAGCACGGCGCCATGCCCGCTCATGAGATGGCTGATGCCGGCGCGCATGAGGCAGGGCATGACGCCACGTATGAAGACGATATAGTCATTGCGCAGGGCGAGCAGGGCTGTGACGACTGCGAGACGACCAGTGGCGTTCATGAAGCCGCTGGCTGCGGCACCTGTGCGGAATGCTGTATCGGTGCATGCGCTCCGCCTCCTGTCGTCGTCGTTACCGCCGTCGAAGAAGCCGTTAGCAACGTACAGCAATTCCCCCTCTCTTCCTTTACCGGGCACATCCGCGCCCGCATCGAACGCCCCCCACGGCTGGCGTGACCCTTCGACTCGACTGACTCTTTCCCGTAATCCCTGCTGAACTGCCGGCGTGTCTCTCCGGTGCGTGCGCTCGCGTGCGCCGACCGTGCACCCCTGGCTTTCGTATTGGCTACTGGACCGTTGGTCACGTCCTTGCCCGCTCCCGCAGGCGAAACACTGCTCTTGGCATCGGCGGCAACGCGTCGCCTAGCCGTATCTCGGATTCTAAAAACAATGCACCTGGAGAGAAAAATGAAATACAAGACAATTCCGGCGGCCACCGCCGCACTTGTGCTGGCGATGTCGCATCAAGGCGTGCATGCCCAGCAGCCTGCGACCTCAGGCGATTCAACCGAGGGCGGGGGAATGCAACGCGTCCAGATCACGGGCAGCCGCATCAACCTGCGGCAGGAGCAGATCTCCGGTGTCGGGCCGGTCACGGTGATCGACGCCGACACCATCCAGCGCTCCGGCGCGATTTCGGTCGAGACGCTGCTGCAGCGCCTGCCATCGTCGGCCGGCACGGCGGGCAACCAGTCTAGCGCCTACTGGACCAGCAACGGCTACGGCACGACCCAAGTGAACCTGCGCGGACTGGGTATCGATCGTACGCTGGTCCTGCTCAACGGCAGGCGCGTGGTTTCGGGCGGCACCGGCGCAAATAGCTCCGTCGACCTGAACATGATCCCGGTGGCGATGATCGAGCGCGTCGAGGTACTCAAGGATGGCGCCTCGGCGATCTATGGCGCCGATGCCGTCGCCGGCGTAGTGAACATCATCACCAAGAAGGCCTTCGACGGGGTCGAGGCTTCGATCCGCTACGGCAGGACGGCGGAAGGGGACGGCGCCGAAAAATCCGCGGACGTGGTCTGGGGCACACGCAGCGAGCGCGGCTCTTTGATCGCCTCGCTGAATTACTCGGAAAGCGAGGCGGTCAACCTGGCCTCGCGTGCACCTTGCGCCCTGTTCGAGGACGATGGGGAACTGGTCTGCTCGGGCAGTTCTTCGACCATCGGCGGCCGCGCCTTGCTCGCCAACGGCAGGCGGGTCAACTTCAACCAGGACCCGAATGGCGACCCTCGCGGCTTCGAGACCTATAGCGCCGCCAAGCATGCCTACAACAGCAATCCTTTCCTGAACGCGGTCAATCCGATCAAGCGCATCGGCGTCAGTGCCTTCGGCAACGTCCGCCTGAGCGACAAGGTCGAGCTCTTCACTGAATTGATGTTCACCAACCGCCAGTCCGAGCAGCTTGCCACGCCAGGCGCGATCGGCGTCTATCGCCCTATCCGTATCGCTGCAACCCACCCGACCAATCCGACGGGCCAGGACCTGGTGCTCGAGCGGCGCCGCGTGGCTGAAGTCGGACCGCGCTACTTCTTCCAGGAGACCAACACCTTCCGTGTGCTCGCCGGCCTGAAGGGGACGATCGCGGGCAGCTGGGACTGGTCGACTTCGCTGAACTGGGGACGTAATACCGGTGTCGACGGCATGACCAACATCATCAACCTGGACCGTGTGGACGCGACGCTCAACGCCGCAACCTGCGGGACCAGCCCGAGCGCTGCACCGTGCGGAAACTACCTTGGCTATGGCAATCTCAGCCCGGCTGTGCTCGATTACATCCACTTCACGACGCGCGACCACGGCGGCAACGACCAGAAGAGTTTTAATGCAAGCGTCAGCGGAGAGCTGTTCTCCTTGCCAGCCGGGCCGGTCGGATTTGCTTCCGGCTTCGAATACCGTCGCGAGCAGGGCTGGCGCGACCCCGACAGCCTGATCGTCTCGGGCGCAGCCAATACCAATGCCCAGGATCCGATCGCCGGCAAGTACAGCGCGCGCGAGGTGTTCGCCGAGCTGTCGGTCCCGGTACTGTCGAAGCTGCCGTTCGTGGATGCGCTGAACCTGAACGCGGCCGCGCGCTACTCCGACTACAGCCTGTTCGGCTCCCAGGCCACCTACAAGCTCGGCCTGGATTGGCAGGTCATTCCGTCGCTCAAGCTGCGTGCCAATCGCTCGACCGCTTTCCGTGTTCCGAATGTGCCTGAACTCTTCGGTGGCGTTTCCGAGGGCAACCTGACAACGACCGATCCCTGCAACAACTGGAACACCATGGACCCGACCTCGGCCGTCTACAAGAACTGTCAGGCCTCCGGCGTGCCAGTGGGCTTCCGCCAGTTCGGCCCGTCGATCCTGACGACCGGCGGCGGCAACCCCGACCTGGAACCCGAAGAAGCGGATACCTTCACGGTGGGCGCAGTCTGGACGCCGTCGAAATCGCTGACCCTTACGCTCGACTACTTCAATATCGAGATCGACAATGCGATCGAGACTGTGCCAGGTTCGACCAAGCTGGCGGTGTGCTACAACTCCCCGGGCCTGTCGCACATCTTCTGCAGCCCGTCGAGCTTCACACGCGATCCGCGCACCGGCGAAATCAACTTCCTGTCCTCGCAGCCCGCCAACGCGGCCCAGCAACGCGTCTCCGGCATCGACTTCGGCGCCTTGTATGACTTCAAGCTGTACGGCTGGAATTCGTCGCTGTCGGCCGATGTGTCGCGCCTGAACCGGTTCAACGTCGCTCCGTTCCCGGGCGGGGAGGTGATCGAATACGCCGGCAAGATCACGGGCGGCCGCGGCAGCTACGCCAAGTGGCGGTCGACCGCATCGCTGACGACGGGGAACGGACCGTGGTCCGGCTCGTACACCGTCCAGTACATCGGCAAGGCGGACGATATCAATGCGGCGCCTGGCGACATTGGCGCGCAGGCGCCGAGCGTCGTCTATCACAATGCGAGCGTGAAGTATGCCCTCAACAAGGCCGTGGCGATTTCGTTCGGTGTCGACAACCTGTTCGACAAGAAGCCGCCATACATCCAGAGCTGGACGGACGGTAACACCGACACGATGACCTACGACCTGCTTGGCCGCCGCTGGCACGTGCGCCTGGGCTACAAGTTCTGATCGGGCCCGCCAGGGCTTTTCGTGCCGCCCGGCCTGCCTGCAGGCCGGGCGCTACAACTCAATGTCGACATAATTATGCAATCAGCTTTCTGGGTGCGACGCGCCCACAAATGGATAGGACTGGTGATCGGAGTCCAGGCACTGCTGTGGATGATCAGCGGGCTCTACATGGTCGTAGTGCCGCTTGAGGTCATCCACGGCGACCACCTTGCCCATGTTCCGAGCGAGCATCTTGCGGCCTCGACCTCGAGGATTCCGCAGGCGAAACTGCACGACACCTATCCCGGCATTACCTCGGTTCGCCTGAAGGTGTTGCTCGAGAAGGAAGTGTACGAAATCAGGCAGGACAAGAAAGTCAGCCTGGTCGACGCCGTCACTGGCAAGACGATCAGCCCGATCGACCGCGAGAGCGTGCTCGCCCTGGCGGACGCAGCCTATGTAGGCGAAGGGAATGTGCGCGGCGTCGAATGGATCACCAAGGCACCGTCAGAAGTCGGCGCGCGACCTGTCCCGCTGTGGGCGGTGCATTACGACGACGCGGGCAAGGACACCCTGTACTTTTCGCCGTTCTCGGGCGACCTCGTCGCACGACGACATGAACTCTGGCGTTGGTTCGACTTCCTGTGGATGTTCCACATCATGGATTACGAGGAGCGGGAGAACGTGAACAACAGCCTGCTGCGTGTCGCATCCATCACGGGCCTTGCCTTCGCGTTGTCCGGCGCTTGGCTGCTCTTCTACAGCTTCCAGCGCAGGAGGCAGTCATGAGCCATTGGATGCGCAAGCTGCACAAGTGGATCGGCCTGATCATTGCGCTCCAGTTCCTGCTGTGGATGGGCAGTGGTGTGGTAATGAGCCTGCTCGACGCAAGCAAGGTGCAGGGACGGGAATTCCGGGTCAAGCCGGCTGCGCCGCCAGCCTGGCCGCGCGACGCGCTCGACCCGTCTGCAGTGCTGGCGAAAAGCAGTGAGGGCGTTTCTTCGGTAACGTCCGGCTGGCTGCTGGACCGGCCGGTCTATGTCCTGCAGGGCGACAAGCGCAGCTGGCTGGTCAGCGCGGTCGACGGCCGCACCTTCGCCATCGATGCCGCGCTCGCCGGGGCAGTCGCGCGCGCGTCGTACTCGGGGAAGGGCCAAGCGGGTACCGCGCGGCTGCTCGACTACTCGCTCGAAGCGCGGGCGCACAAGGAGCGGGTGTGGCGTGTCGACTTCGATGACGCCGACGAGACCACGGTGTACGTCTCCGCCCGTTCGGGCAAGGTGCTCGAGCATCGCAACAGCACCTGGCGGCTGTTCGATTTCTTCTGGATGCTCCACATTATGGACTACAGCGAGCGGACCAATTTCAATAACCCGCTCCTCGTGTCCAGCGCAATCGGCGGCCTGTGGATGGCCTTGAGCGGCGTGTGGCTGCTGTTCGCAAGCGTGCGCCTGGCGGAGTTCGTTCCCGCCAGCCTGCGGCGGCGCAGCCGCATCAATCTCGCTGGTATTGCGGGTACGGAGTCGCGGTCGGTCGACGCCGCCGCCGGCGACACGGTCTTCCAGGCCCTTGCACGATCCGGATTGCAGTTGCCTTCCAACTGCGGTGGCGGACAAAGTTGCGGGCTGTGCGAGGTCAGGTGTGTTGGCAAGGTCCCGGCACCGACAGCCGCCGACCGTGCGCTGCTGCCGCCGCACAAGCTGGACGCCGGATACCGCCTGGCCTGTGGACTGGCCGTGGGGCGCAGCATCGATATCGATGTCGGCGACCCTTCGCTGCTGGCGGGAGAGCAAACCGCCGTAGTCACCACCGTGAAGGCGCTGACCCCCTTCCTGCGCGAGATCTCGATACGCCCCGCACGTCCGCTCGCATGCCGCCCAGGTGCTTATGTGCAGGTGCATGTTCCGGCCTATGAACGCGATGCAAGCCATATCGACGTCCCGGATGACCATCGCGAAGATTGGCACAGGGCCGGAACAACCGGCCAACTGGTCAACGACGCGCCGCTTCGCCGCTCCTATTCGGTCGCGGTTCCGGTGGAGCGGGCCGACGGCCATCTCGTCTTTCTGGTGCGCTTCATGCCGGGCGAACGGCCGGGCAGGGGATCGAGCTACATGTATACGCTCAAGCCGGGCGACACGGTCTCCTTCAGCGGACCGTACGGCGACTTCGCGCTCAAGCCGGGAGCACGCGAGAAGGTCTTCATCGGTGGCGGCGCAGGCATGGCTCCGCTGCGCGCCATGATCCATGCGCTGTTCGCGCAAGGGGCAAGCGAACCGGTGCATTTCTGGTACGGCGCCCGCAGCCGGCGCGACGCGCCGTATGTCGAAGAGATGGCGGCGTTTGCGGCAAGCCATCCGAACTTCGACTGGCGGCTCGTGCTGTCGGAAGAGGACGACGACTCACCGCCATGCTTCGTGCACGAGGCGATTCGCGAGAGTTTGCTGAAAGATCACCCGAACCTGTCATCTGTCGACTTCTACGTATGCGGTCCACCGGCGATGCTTACCGCCACTCGCGCGATGCTTCGCGATCTCGGCGTGGCGGATGCATGCGTCGCTTACGACGATTTCAAGGTCTGACCGTGAGGAAAACGATTGCAATAAGGCTACAAAGGCGACGCGACTTGAAGCGGACGCGGCAATATTCCTGATGACGCTACGATGAGTGGCCCAGCAGATCCATTTCACTAAGTCGAACAGTATATTGGAGGAAGCATGAGTAGCTATGCGCGTTTTGCGGCGATGATCATTTGTTCCACGGTCGTGATGTTTGGGCTGATGTACTTGAATACTTTCGAGATCGCCCACGTCCACTTTAGCCAGACCCGCGCGTGGATGGCTTTGGTGATGGGGGCGGCAATGGCCATCGTTATGCTCGCTTTTATGCTGAGCATGTATCAGGACAAGCGCCGCAATGTGGCCATTTTCGCTGGTGCGATTCTCGTATTCGGCTTGTCCCTGTGGCTCGTACGCAGCCAGAGCACGGTCGACGATGTCTCCTACATGAGGGCCATGATTCCTCACCATTCCATCGCCATCATGACCAGCGAACGAGCGCGGATCCGGGATCCGCGAGTGCGAAAGCTGGCCGACGGGATCATCGAGGCTCAACGCAGGGAGATTGCGGAGATGGACGCGCTGATCGCAGACATCGAGCGCAATGGCCCGAAGCCTTAGTTCCTTCGTGCACCAACTTGGTCAAAGGTCCCGTGCCTGATTATCTCTTCGTGGCCTTGCAGTCATGACCGCGCAAGGCTCAGCGTCCACCGGCGCTCTCCCGGCGGAACGGTCATACCCCCGTGGGCGGCGGCGTCGACGTCAGGAACGCAGCGGCAACAAGCACGGCGAGCAGGACAAGCGCTTCGACTTGCAGCACGCGTGCGAAGCGCCTGCCGGGCTTGGCTCCGCCGTGGCCTGCAGGCTTCAGCTCATGGAGCAGGGAAGGCATGACGACAAACCGATTGAACCCGCCGAGCGCTGCGGCGCCCACCACCAACCCAACCTTGATGATGAGAGTGCTGCCATAGGCGTTGCCGACCAGGTCCTCCGGACGCTCGAGCACCCGCCAGGCGCTGAGCACTCCCGTTGCGAAAATCCCGATCAAGGCAACGGTTGCGTTATGTGAGAGCGCCTGGACGTAAGCAGCACAATCGGACCGGCTTTCGGGCGTGCTTCCCGGCGGGCTGCGCAGCATGACAAGGCCCGCCACGATGACTTCACCCACCCACATGCTGATCAACACCACGTGCACCCAGTCGACGGCCACTGCCCAGGTAAAGTCCCCGGCAGCGCCGGCGTGGCTGACCATGCTGCGGCTGTAGAGGAGCACACCGATTGCCACGACGCGGACGACGGACGCAGGCAAGCGGGACTGGATGCGCAGCGACGTGGCCGAGACCGCAGTGGTGACGAGGAGCGCGACTGCGCCGATCATCCAGGCCAATCCGAAGTGCGTTCCGGTAATGACGGATCGCACCGCAGGCAGCGCCTCGGGCAAAGGGACCTCGGCCATCGACGCCGCTTCGACCCAGAGGATGGCCAGGTAGGCAAGGATCGCCGTGCCGCTGGCACCCAGCAGCGCGGCGCGCAACCGAGGCAGGGCGGAGGTCGCCCATGGAGACGCCCTGGTGCGCAGCCATAACATCGCTGCGCTTGTGCCGACGAGTATGGTGAGCGACAGGTTCAGGATCACCGCAACGGCGCGCTGGGCCAGGACGAGGTCCGCCTCCACTTATTTCACCCGGAACGAAAATTCGCCTTTGACCTTGTGGCCGTCGCGCGTGACCGTGGTCCACTGCACACGATAGGCCCCGGCGTGCAAGCCTGGCGTGGAGGCGACCAAGGCCTTGGTGTCGGCCGGATCGGCAGCGAGCTTCGCTGGCTCGATCACTGTGCCTTTCTCGTCGACCAGCTTGACCTTGCTGAACGGCAGTTCCAGCGGCTCGTTGAACTGCAGGCGCACTTGCGTCGGCGCGGCGCTGACGATGCTGTTGGCCGCAGGCTGCGAGCCTTGGAGCTTTGCATGGGCCAGCGCAGCAGGGGCGGCAACGGTGGCGATAGCCGCAGCTGCGGCGACAAGCAGATTCTTGAAGTTCATGTAATTTCTCCTTGATGCCCCGCCTGTGCAAGCGCGGAGACGTGATGGGTGGACGAGCTCGTGATTACTGCGCCTTTTCCAGCTGGACGATGGTCACGGCACCGTTGACGCGGTCGGCAGCGAACCGGACCTTGTCGCCCGCCTTGACCAGGTCGAGCATGGCGGCGTCCTGGACACGGAATACCATCGTCATCCCGGGCATGTTGAGGTTCTTGAGTTCGCCATGGCGCAGGGTGATCTTGCCTGCCTCCTTATCGATCTTCTTCACTTCGCCGTCGGTCAGCTCGGCCGGCGCGGATGCCGCATGGCCAGCGTGGGCGCCATGCGAGCCGTGTCCGGCGTGGGTGCTTTCCTGGGCAAGGGCTACCGTGCTTGCAGCAGCCATCACGATGGACAGGGTCAGTTTCGAGAATGCGTTCATTGTGGTTCCTCCAGTTAGGTTTGGTTAGTTGTAGTGCTTGAAAACAGTGGTCTTGCCATTGGCCTGCACGAGCAGGACGTCGTATGGATCTTTGCGGGGGCCTTCCATGCCGGGCGAGCCGAGCGGCATCGCAGGTACGGCCAATCCCTTGGCCTTGGGTTTTTGTGCGAGCAGCCGCTTGATGTCGGCCGCCGGCACGTGGCCTTCGATCGCGTACCCCTGGATCATCCCGGTGTGGCAGGACCCGAGTTCGTTCGGGATACCGCCGCGCTCGCGGTAGTCCGATGGGTTGGCGACGTTCCTCACACGGGTGGTGAAGCCGTTCGCCTTCAGGTGCTCTACCCAGCCCTCGCAGCATCCGCAGTATTCGCTTTTATAGACGTCGATGAGCGGCGTGGCGGCGATGGCCAGTACAGGCACGGACAGGGCGACAGTCAGTGCCGATCGTAGAACTAGTCGTCTGATCATGAGGTAATCCTCCTCGATAAGTGTCAGTGATGGCCGTTGTGGCCCTGGGGTTTGCGGACGGTGACCTCGACCTCCGGCCTCGTTGCTGCAGGCATCGCCCCCTTACCTGCCTCCTGGCTGCGAACGGCGGCGGGGGCCTCGCCCTTCCATTCGTAGGCGACAGTGCCGGCCGGGTGCTTGTACCAGCCTGGGTTGCTGTAGTCGCCGCGCTTCTGGTCCTTGCGTACCTTCAGCACCGTGAACATGCCGCCCATCTCGACGCCGCCGAACGGGCCCTGGCCGGTCATCATCGGCAGCGTGTTGTCGGGGAGCGGCATTTCCATGTCGCCCATCGAGCCGCCTTTCTCGCCCATCACCATGTAGTCGGGGACGAGTTTGGCGATCTTCTCGGCCACGCCTCGGTGGTCGACGCCGATCATGTTCGGCACGTCGTGTCCCATCGCATTCATCGTGTGGTGGGATTTGTGGCAGTGGAAGGCCCAGTCGCCCGGCTCGTCGGCGATGAACTCGATCGCACGCATCTGGCCGACCGCGACGTCGGTGGTGACCTCGGGCCAGCGCGACTCAGGACGGGTCCAGCCGCCATCGGTGCCGGTGACCTCGAACTCGTGCCCATGCAGGTGGATCGGGTGGTTCGTCATCGTCAGGTTGCCGGCGCGGATGCGCACGCGGTCGCCCAGGCGCACGTTCATCGAATCGACGCCAGGGAAGGCCCGGCTGTTGATCGTCCAGAGATTGAAGTCGGTCATCTCGTTGACCCGCGGCGTGTAGCTGCCCGGCTCGATGTCATAGGCGTTCAACAGGAACACGAAGTCGCGGTCCACGGCATGCTGCGACGGGTTCTTCGGGTGCGTGACCCAGAAGCCCATCATGCCCATCGCCATCTGCACCATCTCGTCCGCATGGGGGTGGTACATGAAGGTGCCGGGGCGCCGGGCGACGAACTCGTAGACGAAGGTCTTGCCGGGCTGGATCCCGGGCTGGTTCAGGCCGGTGACGCCATCCATGCCGTTCGGCAGGCGCTGGCCGTGCCAGTGGATGCTGGTCTGCTCGGGCAGGCGGTTGGTGACGAAAATGCGCACGCGGTCGCCCTCGACCACTTCGATCGTCGGTCCCGGGCTCTGTCCGTTGTAGCCCCACAGGTTGGCCTTCATGCCGGGTGCGATCTCGCGCACGACCGGTTCGGCGATCAGGTGGAATTCCTTGACCCCGTTGTTCATGCGCCAGGGCAACGACCAGCCGTTCAGGGTGACGACCGGGTTGTAGGGCCGGCCGTTCGGTGGCGGCGGCGGCGGCTGCGTGGCCGCGCTGCTCATGATGGGCGCTTCGGGCAGCGTGGCTGCGCCGGCGCGGCTCACCAGGCCGGCGCCGACGAGCGCAGCGGCACCAGTGAAGAAATCTCGACGAGAACTCATTATTTTTTCAATCCTTGATTAATGTTCGGCGGCCGCCTCGGGAGCGGCGGCGCCAGCCAGGCTGAGCGTCGAGGCGCCGGAACCATTGATGGCGGCCTGCAGGTCGGTGTCGGCAATCCAGTAGTCGCGCTGCGCCTCGATGGCGGCGTTCACGCCGTTGATTTGTGCCCGTGCGTCGGCCAGCAGCTCGAAGACGCTCATGAGCATGCCGTTGTAGCGCAGCAAAGTCTCTTCCGAGATCTTTTTCCGGAGCGGCACGATCTCGTCCCGGTAGTGCCGGGCCACATCGTAGCTCGTGCGGTAGGCCGAATAGGCTTCGCGCACCTGGGAGCGGGCCGTGATGGCGGTATCGGCCGTGCGGTGAACGGCTTGCATGTAGAGCGCCTCGGCTTTCGCCGTGCGTGCACCGCCCCAGTCGAACAGCGGAAGCGCAAGCTCGATCTCGTAGCCGTTCTCACGCGGGGCGTCAGACTTGCTTGTATTGGCATAGCCGGCGTCGAGCACGTTCACAAAGCGGGTCGCCTTGGTCAGGCCAAGGGCGCGCGCCGTCGCCTGCGCGTTCAGTTTGGCGAGCTGAACATCCAGGCGCTGCTGCATCGCGAGCGATTCGATGTTGGCCGGCTCGCGCGGCGTACCTGGCAGCTCGGGCAGCCGGTCGGGGAGCTGGAAGGCGGTGTGCGTGCCCCACACGCCCATCAGCCGGGTGAGCTGTTCGCGTGCCGCGGTGGCGTTGTGGCGTGCACGAGCGAGTTGGGCGGTCGCCTCGGCGGAGAAGGCCTGTTCGCGCGCCTGGTCCAGCGCACTCAGGTTGCCTACCTTGGCCATGCGCGTGGCGAGCTCGGCGCTTGCCTGCGCGGCCTCGCGCACCTGCTCCGCATACTTCGCCGACTGCGCAGCCCCCACTGCGTTGAACCACGCCTTGCGCGTGTCAGCAGCCAGGCGTACCGCGTTGGTCGCCGCAACCAGCTTGGCGCCTTCGAAACGGCGCGATTCGATATCGCGGCGGAATGGGATGGTGAGCAAGCCTACGAGGTCGAACATGACGCTGCGTTCGATCTCGGTCTCGCCGCCACCGGACATCCGGCCGAAGCTGAATGACGGGTTGGCCATGCGGCTTGCCTGCACGAGGTCCGCTTCGGCCACGCCCAGCTCCAGCAGGGATGCGCGCAAGCCCTGATTATTCAGTAGCGCCATGCGTACGGCGCCGTCAGCGGACAGCGGCTGTTTCAACAGTTCAGCCAGTTCGGGCTGTGCGCTGGCGTCGGCACTGGTCGGGCGCTGCAGGCGAATATCCTGGCCGATGCGCTCGGTGGTCATCGATGAAACGGCATCCAGGCCACCATCCTTGGAGAAGGTCGCGCAGCCGCCCAGCGTCAGGGCGATCGCGGCGATCGCGACCGTGCGCAGGGCCGGTGCAATTCGTCTTTTTGTCATTGTTCGGCCTCGCCTTAGTGATGCTTGTGGTGTTCGGTGGACGCCGCGGCGGACTCTGTGCGGCGCGGCGCGTCGCCGGAGGCGGGAGCTGGCGATTGGTGGCCCGCATGCGCGGTCTGGCCGCCCACGACATCGTTGGCGGTGCGCCAGGACTTGTCGGGGGGCGGTGCGCCATCTTTCATGGCCGGCGTATAGCCGCTCATGGCGGATGCGTAGACGGTGGCCGGCACGGTGGCGGATGGATCGGCCGGGTCGGGCGCACGGGAGTTCTGCTGGGCCTGTGCTCCAAGCGCAGCAGCGAGCAGGGTGCCAAAGGCAACCCACAGTTTGAGTTTCATTGTCAATCCTCGAAATCGGTAACAGGGTGCGCAGGCGCGCACCGGAGCTCAGGACAGGCCGGCGCGGCGATTTAGCGCCGGCGGGTGTCCTGGTCGATCAAGCGGATTTATTGCCGGGGAGGGCGTTGGAGGCCGTCGGGAATGAAACCGGCTACGAAATCGGCGCGAGGCACGATCACCGGCTCGGACCCGTCAAAAGTGGGAAGTGGAAGAGAAAACGAGGGAGGCGCGACCGCTCCTGCACACAATGCCGAGCAGGCGCTGCACGATGAGTGGCCGGACTTTTTCGCCTCGGCATGATGCCCATCGTCGCCGGAAACCGCGTTCGCCTTTGCTGCCGCGTACCCGCCGTGCTGGAAATGCACGTCGTCCAGCGCCAGGTGCGACGCATGGTCGGCCATGGCAACCACTTTCGCTGGCTGATTGGCTGGCACGCACGACATGCTGGCGGCAGCGGCCACCGCGTGGAGCGGAAGCACGGCCATCAGGATCCAAACCAGAAATGTCGTCAGCGTACGGTTCATAGATTTGCTGAGTATAGCATGACGCTTTTCTGTTTCGAACAGCTTTTAAGAGCTACCCAAGCAGCCCTGCCAGGATGCATGCACGCCAGCTCTGGATGCACTAACGCTATATGCTTTCAACCCGGCTGACTGAATTATCGACTAAATTTCTTCAGGTAACGAGTAAAGATCCAGCCCTCGACCACGAAGCTCTGCTCCGAATCAGTCCAGCGGATTTTCGTCCAGCGGTCCCTCGTGTCAATCACCTGCACTGGTTGGCCGCGCGGAATCCTGATGGGAAGCGCGGAAGCATTCTTTCTGGGAGTTGCACGAAGGGGCAAATCCTTCTTGCAGTTCACAAACCTAATCTCACTAAGCAGCATTGGCGTCAGCTTGAATTCGCGAGCCTGTAAGCTCATTGACTTGTTGGCCTCACGCGCCGGCTGAGTCACCGGTGGCGGGTCAAGCATTTCGATAATTCTCTTCGAGTAGACGTCATAAATTGGAGTCAGCAAGAAGTAGATGGTAGGAAGGATCAATCCGAAGAAAATCGCTGCTTGTTTCGGGTCCGGTCGATTTTGCCGCACTTCTGCGAGCAGTGCGGTTAGAAGTACAGCGATTCTTTCTAGAACCTGCCCGTGTTCTTGCCCTATGCTTAAGTTGGACGTTAGCGCTCCTGCAACAATGTCACTCGGGACGTCGTCCTCATCTTCCAGTTCCTCGGCACTGCCACCATCGTTTAACCACTGAGCACGCTCGACTTGCAACTGTTGAATCGTGCGTAGGATTGTCTGGACACGGCCCCACTCATCAGTTGCACGATCCAAAACGTTAGACTGAGCGAGTGCCCGAACCATTATGTCGAGGGAGCGCTCCGAGTGGAAGGGCCGATATTTTTGAAGCGCTGAGATCGACTGCGCGGTTTGGATAAGATCAGAAATCGGGTCAAATGGCGCAACAGCTTTCCGCACAGCCTCTATGTAGCGCCGTTCAGTAGCCATGAGCTTGAGAGGGTTTGCCTGTTCATGAAGCCGTTGTGCCTCTTCATAGATGTCGAGTTGCTTGGTGAGCCTTTGTACCTCAGCAATCTCCTTGAGGCTCTTCTCGTACGCCTGCTGTGTGGCAGAACGCCGACCGTACAGTTCCTCGAACGCATGCGCACCGATGCTCTTTCGAATTTGGAACAGCGGGTCCATGGCCTGAGCTTGCTGCAAAGCTCGTTCTGCGGCTGAATACTGCATCATCATTCTCTTCATATTTCCAAAGGGGTCGCGAGGCAGATCCATGTACATCCTTGGTTGAGCAGCGTTGTGACCCGCACGGGCAGAATGCAGGCGAAAGAAACGATCAGTGTACAGGCGCTTGTGACTTCCAAGCAAACCCGGATGAGCAGGATCCCGGATTTTCAGCCTGTCTACGATGTGGTGAGTTATCACTTCCATTGGGGATATCGTGGAAACCACCATCATTGCAGCCGTGCGGCCCGAAGAAGCTCAAGCCGGCCGCGCGCTGAACCGGCGCCAGACTCGACAATCCGCTCCTTATCGCTACAGTGGCATGCGCCTCAACGTGTGGCACCGCACAGCAGCGACGGGCCACTGGTACGATGATCGGGCCAGGAGGCGTGGCCCAACTGCTGCGCGATATCTTGACAACGAAGAGGAGTCGAATTATGAAAATGATCCAGTCACGAATCGTCTGCGTAGCCGGCAGCATCATGCTCGCATTCGGCATTGCGGGAAATGCGCTCGCGCAGGATAGCCACGCGCAGCACGGTAGCGCCCCTGCCGCAGGGGCGCAGCAGCATGCCGGTGGCGGCCACGACATGATGAAATCCATGGACGAGATGCACAAGAAAATGTCCTCCATGCCCATGACCGGCGACCACGATCATGATTTTGCGATGATGATGCGCTCGCACCACCAGGCTGGTATCGACATGGCCCGCGCTGAGCTCGAGCATGGTAAGGATGCGAATCTCAAGCAGATGGCCAAGAAGATCGTTTCCGACCAGACCAAGGAGATCAAGAAGCTTGACGATTGGCTGGCGAAACATAAGGCATCCGGGAAGTAACGAGATTTGCCCAGGCAGCGCGGCAGGCTGGCTGCGCTGCCTTTCCAACTACCGAAACGTACGACTACCGATTTCCAGACGGTATCGTGCACGCCAGCTGCGCCAGTACTGTTAGAGTTTTTCCATGGCTGCGCTACGCACACTGATGATGTATCTGCTGTGTCTGATGGTTGGGTACCACGGGTACGCAAGCGCGGCAGTCACGTGCTCAACGCTTGACGCCGGACACCACTCCCAGACAGAAGCATGCGCCGAGATGGGCGATGCACAAGCGTCCGATGGCGACGAATGTTGCTGCGTGTCGACTTCTCAATGCTGCGCACAGTTCATGGTTCCGTTTGCCCCGCTGCCGGCTGTGACGGGCCTGGTATCACCAGCCCCTGTGTTCCAGGACTGGAGCAAGCCGATTGCAGCGTTCTCCTCCCATACCCCTGCTGTCCCCGACCCCCCTCCGCGCGCCTGAGCGACAGTGCCGCAGCCCGCCTGGAATCTTCCACGCGCTATCCCGCGGTGCACTGCTGACGTTATGACCTCGACAACACACAGCTGACGTGCCCTAGTACGCCGGCGCGAACGTGTTCGTCCAAGAATGCTCACAATCGATGGGGGCTACATGAAGCGCAACCTTTTCCTGGGGCGGCAGTCATTGCTTCGCTTTTTCTATCAGTTCGTCCTGGCGGCACAGGACCGCGTCGTACCGGCCTCCGAACCAACCTCCAGCGCGATGCTGCTGACCGGCCTGGCTGCAGCAGCGTTCGCCGTCCGGAGCGGCGTTACCGCGCATAAGCAAGACCCAGACAGGCCATTTTTCTACATCAAGGAGCATGACATGAAAGCACAAACCCTGAAACTGAATCGTTTTTCCTTTCCGGCACAATCCCGTGCACTGGTTTGCCGCGCTGCGCTCAGCCTGGGTGTCCTTGCCGCTTCGGCCGGGATCGCCCATGCGGACGGCCCGGGCAGGGGCAACACCGCCCATTTCGAGAAGAACTACCTCGTCTTCATCATCAATCACCATTACTCGGCGCTTCGCATGACCGAGCTTGCGGCAGGTACGGATCCGATGCGTGATCCTCAGATCGCGGCGCCGCAGGAAGGAACATCGCCAACACCGGGTTTTGGCGCAACGCCGGCGAAGGCGAGCGATGACGAGATCAGGTCGATGGCGCGCATGGGGAACCGCGAGCAACGCGAAGAGATCGCTCGCGCCCAGCGCATGCTCAGGGAGTGGTACGGGATCCAGTACCAGCCGCAGCTCACGCCGGACGGGCGCCGAATGATTGCCATGCTCGAGGCAACCCCGACAGGTAGCCAGTTCAACCAGGTGTTCCTGCGTTCATTCAGCAATCACCATCTGGGCGCGCTCGCGCCCAGCCTGCACTGCACCGTCAAGAGCGATCTCAATCATGACGGCTTGCAGCGCTACTGCGAGAACATCGTGATTGTCCAGAAGAACGGCATCAACGATATGCGCGAGATGTTGTGCAAGAAATATGCGGACTGCGGCTTTATTCCGATGACGGGCGACAAGCGGAAGGACCACGAGTTCTAAGCGGCCGTCCTTGCGTTGATGGCTTCCCAGCGCCGCCGCACCGGCCGGCCGTGCGGCGGCAATGAAGGTGCGGCGGAAAAGAATGACGACGCCGGCCATGGTGCTTGACCTTCCGATGATGGCAAGGTTTACAGTACTTACAAGCTATCAAACAGGAGGTATGCCATGTACACGCTCAAGGTTGAAAAGATGTCATGCGGCGGATGCGCCGCGCGGGTTACACATGCCGTACAGGCACTGGATTCCGATGCAAAAGTCGAGGTTCTGCTGAAAGAGCGCCTTGTCCACGTGCAAAGTGCGGAAATGGTGGGTGCAATCGCCGACGCCGTAACCGCGGCAGGATACCCGGCGAGCCAGGCCGCGCCTAACTGAGGAAAAATGTGTGCCGGGGAAATGCCGGCACATATCGATTTCGCGTTTGCAGCGAATTTTGATGAACGAGACCAGGAAAGATTCCAATATGAACGACCTGCCGCATCACGATCACGAGGGACACGAACATCATCACGGCCATGGATCCGGCCACGGTGCCACCCATGGGAACGCTGGCGGCGACAAGCCATTCACCGATCCAGTGTGCGGAATGAAAGTCGGAGCCGATCCAACGAAAGAAATCCGGTACGAGGAGGCGACCTATCACTTCTGCAGCACGAAGTGCATGGACAAGTTCCGGGCGGCGCCGCAGCAGTACATCGGCGGGGCCAAATCCGAGCCGGCGCCTGCCGCACCCGAAGGCCCGATGTATACCTGTCCGATGCACCCTGAAATCCAGCAGCCGCAACCGGGCAACTGTCCGATCTGCGGCATGTCGCTCGAGCCGATGCTACCGACCCTGGAGGAAGAAGAAAATCCGGAGCTGGTGGACTTCAGGCGCCGTTTCTGGTGGACCCTGCCGCTCACCGTCATCGTGACCGTGCTTGCGATGGCTGGACATCGGATTTTCACGGACGGCCTTCCGGGGCAAAGCTGGATCGAGCTTGCGCTGAGTACGCCGGTCGTGCTGTGGGCCGGGTGGCCGTTCTTCACACGCGCCGGGCAGTCGATCGCGAATCGTAGCCCCAACATGTGGACGCTGATCGGACTGGGCGTCGCAGCTGCCTACGGCTACAGCGTGGTCGCGACTACCGCGCCGGGACTGTTTCCGCGTACTTTTCTCATGCACGGGCGTATCGGAGTCTATTATGAGGCCGCCGCAGTCATCATTTCGCTGACCCTGCTGGGTCAGATTCTGGAGCTACGCGCGCGGTCGCAGACGTCCGCCGCGATCAAATCGCTGCTGGGCCTGGCGCCGAAGACGGCGCGCCGCATCAATGCCGACGGCAGCGAAGAAGACATTCCACTGACCCATGTCCACGTCGGCGACGCGCTGCGCGTGCGTCCCGGGGAAAAGGTCCCTGTCGACGGCGTCGTCCTTGAAGGCGAAAGCGCAGTCGACGAATCCATGCTGACCGGCGAGCCGCTGCCCGTCACCAAGCGCCCAGGCGACAAGGCGATCGGCGCCACCATCAATACCAGCGGCAGCTTGGTCATTCGCTCGGAAAAGGTGGGGGCGCAGACCATGTTGTCGCAAATCGTCCAGATGGTAGCGCAGGCACAGCGCTCGCGCGCACCAATGCAACGCCTGGCCGACGTGGTGGCCGGCTACTTCGTGACGATCGTGGTGGCCATCGCCGTGCTGACGCTGCTTGGCTGGGGTTTCTTCGGTCCGGAACCGAGCTGGGTGTATGGCTTCGTCAACGCGGTCTCCGTGCTGATCATCGCCTGCCCATGTGCCCTGGGGCTGGCAACGCCAATGTCGATCATGGCAGCCACCGGCCGTGGGGCCACGCAGGGCATCCTGTTCCGTGACGCGGCCGCCATCGAGGGTTTGCGCAAGGTCGATACGCTGATCGTCGACAAGACGGGTACTCTCACGGAAGGCAAGCCCGCCTTTCACTCGGCTGCCGCGGCGCCGGGCGGGAACGAACAGGAAGTTCTGCGGATTGCCGCTAGCATCGACCAGGGCAGCGAACACCCGCTGGCCCACGCGATCGTCGCCGAGGCGCGCAGCCGCGGACTGGCCCTGGCAAAGCCGGAGACCTTCGAGTCGTCCAGCGGCATCGGCGTGCGCGGGGTGGTCGAAGGCAAGCATATTGCCTTGGGCAACACCGCACTCATGGATATCGAGAAGGTTGCCTGGCGACCGCTCGCAGAGCAGGCGGAAAGCTTGCGGGTCGAAGGCGCCAGCGTCATGTACCTGGCGGCCGACCGCCAGCTCCTGGGACTGGTCGCCGTATCCGATCCGGTCAAGCAGACTAGCCCCGAAGCGCTGGCTACACTGAAGGAGGCCGGGATCACGGTCGTGATGGCGACCGGCGACGGCCTCACCACCGCGAAATCGGTCGGCGCAAAACTCGGCATCGCGCAAGTCCATGGAGAGGTCAAGCCGCAGGACAAGCTCGCATTGGTGGAACGCCTGCAGGCACAAGGCAAGACGGTCGCGATGGCCGGCGACGGCATCAACGACGCCCCGGCCCTGGCCAAGGCCAATGTCGGCATCGCGATGGGGACCGGTACCGACGTCGCCATCAACTCTGCGCACGTCACCCTGGTGAAGGGCGACCTGCGCGGCATCGCCCGGGCGCGCCTGCTATCGCTGCAGACGGTACGCAACATGCGGCAGAACCTGGCCTTCGCGTTTGTCTACAACGCGTTCGGGATTCCCCTAGCTGCTGGATTGCTCTACCCATTCACCGGCAGCCTGCTGTCGCCGATGATTGCCGCGCTGGCGATGAGCCTGAGCTCCGTTTCCGTCATCACCAACGCGCTGCGCTTGCGCGGAACAGCGAAGTAACAGGAGCCAACTGAGAAGAGGGCGGACAAGTATACGTATGGTGCCGCGATACAAGAACATGCATCGAGGAAGTGCTGTTTGGGCTATTGGCTCAGCCAAGGGCCCGCAGGTTGGGACTGGTCAGCATCTCATCAAAGATTGGGTTATATCGTCACTCCGAACTCGTTCATTAAGGAGAGGCGACCATGCCGAAAATCACGATACTGAAGAAAACAAATCTGCAGGAAGACAGCTGGCATTCGATGTTGATCTCGCTGTTCCGAGGATTGGCGGCACTGGTGGTGGCTTGGGCGCACCTGCGTGCCGCGACCTATCCGGCCTTCGGTGACGTGGCGAATCCGCCCTTGCTGTTTCAGGGCCTGGCGTTCAGCTCGGGTTTCGCTTACCTGGCGGTGATGGTTTTCTTCGTGCTCAGCGGCTGGCTCGTCGGCGGAAGTTTCCTCAACAAGATGGGCGCGGACCGCGCGATCCAGCATTACATGGTCGATCGGGTCTCGCGCCTGTGGGTGGTGCTCGTACCGACCTTCTTGGCCGCGCTGCTCGCCGGCGCCGTGGTCGGCACGATCGATCCGGCCCGTGTTTCCTTTTCGGCGACGGATCCGTATTCAGTGACCGCCTTCATCGGCAACATGTTCGGGCTGCAGAACGTCCTCGTGCCTTCGTTCGGCGAGAACTTCCCGTTGTGGAGCCTGGCTAACGAGACCTGGTACTACCTGCTGTTCCCGCTGCTGGCACTGGGGTTTCGCGCCAGGTCGATCGCGTCGCGGGCCGCGGCGCTGCTGGCGATCGGCGCCATCATCCAGCTGGTCACGCCTGAGATCATCGTGTACTTCTCGATCTGGCTACTCGGTACTGCTTTCTCGCGCGTGAAGATAGAGGCGGGACCGATCCTGCGGTGCGCGCTGCTGCTCATGATCGTCGGCAGTGCCGCCCTCATCCGCTTGAAGGGAAAAAACGAGATTAGTGTGGAAGCGTATCCGCAGTTCCTACTGTTTAGCCTGCTCTTCGCACTGTTCCTGTCGAGCATGCAGTTCAAGCGTCTGGCATCTCCGAAGTTGGACCGGCTGGACCGTACCGGGCGATTCTTCGCCAATTTCTCCTTTACCCTGTATGTGCTGCACGTGCCGCTGATTCTCGTGATGGTGCACCTGATGCCCTCGCTGCTCGGTACCAGCCAGCTCTCGCCCCACATCCTGTCCCATTACCTCATCTACCTGGCGATGTTCCTGGTGCTCGTGGTCGGTGGCTACTTCTTCCATTTGCCGTTCGAAGCAAATACGGGCCGCGTGCGCCAATGGCTGAAGGCGCAGCTTTTTACGCGTGTCGGCACGGTTCGGACTTGATAGCAGAGCGGGGCGGCGGCTGGGGTCGAGGTGCTCGCGAGGGAGCTCCACCTGATCTGGCGTTCGCTCCGGCTTGTACAAACGGTGTGCGAGATTGAACACGTCGCAAAGAGCTATCGTGTGGAGCTGCAAACACGTATGCGCTTTACACAGCCGTCGGGCGGTAGCAGGCCCGCATGACCGCCCGGCAGGGTGTGCATGGGAGGAGCTGTCTCGTCGGACTAATATATGGTCCTCGATCACCTCGGCGATCAATCCATTCCTGCCGCCGTCCTGCACCGGGAATCGGTGATGGATGCGGCTTGAAGGTGGTGGAAGCGCGCGCCATCAATGGCGGAAAATTGTCCGAGCGGTGCTAGAGCTTTTCGATCTGCCGATTGATCGCTTTCATCGCGCGCTCGTTGCGTTCGCTGTAGCGGTCGGTCAGGTAGTCGGTGCGTCCGCGGGTAAGCAGGGTAAACTTGAAAAGCTCTTCCATCACGTCGACCACCCGGTCGTAATAGGCCGAGGGCTTCATGCGCCCCTCATCGTCGAACTCCTTGTAGGCCATCGGCACCGAAGACTGGTTCGGGATCGTGAACATGCGCATCCAGCGGCCCAGCAGGCGCAGCGTGTTGACCACGTTGAAGGACTGCGAGCCGCCGCAGACCTGCATCACGGCCAGCGTCCGGCCCTGGCTCGGGCGCACCGCACCCTGTTCGAGCGGGATCCAGTCGATCTGGTTCTTCATCACCCCGGTAATCGCACCATGGCGCTCGGGGCTGCACCAGACCTGCCCCTCGGACCACAGGCACAGTTCGCGCAGTTCGAGCACTTTCGGGTGCGTCTCCGGCACGCTGCCCACCATCGGCAACTCCATCGGGTCGAAGATCTTCACCTCGGCGCCGAATTGCTCGAGGATGCGCGCGGCCTCATACGTGAGAAAGCGGCTGAAGGACCGTTCGCGTAGCGAACCGTAAAGCAACAGAATACGCGGCGGGTGGTTCATGTCGCCAACCGGTGCGAGCTTTTCGACGGTTGGCATGTCCAGCAGCTCGGGCTGAATGTTGGGCAGGTTCGGGATCTTGCTCATTTGATTCGCTTCCGTTCGGCATCGATGACGGCCTCACCGTCTTCTTTCGTGAAGGCGCCTTGCTGCGGCACCGGCAGAATATCCAGGACGACTTCGGAAGGACGGCACAGGCGGACACCAGCCGGCGTCACCACGAACGGCCGGTTGATCAGTATCGGGTGCGCGAGCATCGCGTCGATCAATTGATCATCGGTGGTGGAGGAGTCATCAAGGCCAAGCTCGGCGAAAGGCGTGCCTTTCTCACGCACGGCCTCGCGCACTGACAGGCCTGCCCGCCCGATAAGGTCGACCAAGGTCGCACGGTCGGGCGGGTTCTTCAGGTACTCGATCACGGTTGGCGCGATCCCGGCATTGCGAATCAGGCCAAGCGTATTGCGCGACGTGCCGCAGCCCGGGTTGTGGTAAATGGTGACGTCCATGTTTCTGTAACCTTTCTTAGCTCAGGCGCAGGGCAAGCGCGCACAGGGTAACGAAGAGGATCGGCAGCGTCAGCACGATACCGACCCGGAAATAGTAGCCCCACGCGATATGGATGTTCTTCGCGTCCAGCACATGCAGCCAGAGCAGGGTGGCGAGGCTGCCGATCGGCGTGATCTTGGGCCCGAGGTCGGCGCCGATGACGTTTGCGTAGACCATCGCTTCGCGCACCACGCCGGTGGTGGCGGTGGCGTCGATTGCGAGGGCGCCCACCAGCACGGTCGGCATATTGTTCATGATCGAGGACAGGATCGCCGTAATGAACCCGGTGCCGAGCGCCGCGCCCCATACGCCATACTGTGCGCACTGATTCAACAGGTCGGTCAGGTAGCTCGTCAGCCCTGCATTGCGCAGGCCATACACGACCAGGTACATGCCAAGCGAGAATACGACAACCTGCCACGGAGCGCCGCGCAGTACCTCGCGCGTCGAGATGCGGTGGCCACGTGCGGCCACGGCCAGAAGCAGGGCTGCGCCGACTGCCGCCACGGCACTGATCGGGACGCCGATGTCGTCAAGCCAGAAAAAACCGACCAGCAGCATCGCCAGCACCCACCAGCCGGTAACGAAAGTGGCGCGATCATGGATGGCCTCTTCGGGACGCTTCAATTGCGCCAGGTCGTAGTTCGCCGGAATGTCTTTGCGGAAGAACCAAGTCAGCGCGGCGAGTGTCGCTGCGACCGACACCAGGTTGACCGGCACCATCACAGCGGCGTAGCGGGCGAAGCTGATGTCGAAGTAGTCGGCCGAGACGATGTTGACCAGGTTCGACACGACCAGCGGCAGGCTGGCAGTATCGGCAATGAAACCGGCCGCCATCACGAAGGCCAGCGTGGCTTTGGGCGAAAAGCGCAGCGCGGCAAGCATCGCGATCACGATCGGCGTCAGGATCAGGGCCGCGCCGTCATTGGCGAACAGCGCCGCCACCGCCGCGCCGAGCAGGACCAGCAGGACGAACAGGCGCCGGCCATTGCCTTTGCCCCAGCGGGCCACGTGCAGGGCCGCCCATTCGAAGAAGCCCGCCTTGTCGAGCAGCAGGCTGATGATGATCACGGCAACGAAAGCACCGGTCGCATTCCAGACGATGTCCCAGACCACCGGGATGTCGGCGACGTGGATGACGCCGACGAGCAGGGCCACGATAGCGCCTGCGCTAGCACTCCAGCCGATGCCCAGGCCCCGGGGCTGCCAGATGACAAAAATGAGTGTGGCGAGGAAGATCAGAAATGCGATGAGCACAAAGGGTCCTATTCGATGAATCAATAAGTTTGATGGTCAATAACGGCACGCCGCGCGACGCGGCATGCCGGTCAGCGTGGGCAGCGCCGGCCGATTACGGCAGCAGGGTGCCGATGCGGTCGAGCTCGGCTTTGAACCTCGCCCTGTCGCGTTTCAGCTCATCGAGCGTCAGCCCCAGGAAGGCTCGTGTGCGGGCCAGGATGATCTGGTAAGTGCGCTCGAATGCCGCCTCGATTTCCTCGTCGGTCCCGACAACATGACTCGGGTCTTCCAGCCCCCAGTGCGTGCGCAGCACAGGACCGAGGTAAGCAGGACAGGTCTCGCCCGCAGCACTGCTGCAGACGGTGACGACGATGTCAGGCACTACCGGGAGTTCGCCCCAGGACTTGCTATAGTAGCCTTCGGTCGAGATCCCTTTGCGGTCCAGGAGCGCGACGGCGCGTGGATGCAACCAGCCGGTCGGTTGGCTACCGGCGCTGATCGCCTTCAGGCCTTCCGGGGCGAGATGATTGAAAGTGCCCTCGCTGAGGACGGAGCGGCAGGAATTGCCAGTGCAGAGAAACAGTACGTTCATTTGGATTGATGGTTGAGTTAAAGATTCAGCGGGGGATGGATGGCGTCTCTTTACAGGTCGCTTCGACACCCCCGCACATATCGCCAGCAGCCGCGTCGCAGGGCACGCCCCCGCAGCAGTTCTCGGTCAGAAACCCGATCAGCCCGTTCATGGTTTCGACGTTCGCGGAATAGATCACAAAACGTCCGTCCTGCCTGGAAGAGAGCAGACCTGCATGGGACAACTCTTTCAGGTGGAACGACAACGACGAGGGAGGGATGTCCAGGTGTTCGGCAATCTTGCTGGCGGCGAGCCCAGCCGGCCCGGCCTGTACAAGCAGCCGAAATACCGCCAGCCGGCTTTCCTGTGCCAGGGCCGCGAGCGCTGCGAGTATTGCTTTGGTATCCATGGCTTTCCAATCCGATGATTTGCAAGATGTCGGCATCATACCCGACCAATACGACGATTCCAAGATTATCGAAATAGATTGACAGCTTCATGACATGCGCTTTATTCTGTATTCGTTGATTGCCGAATTACGAACGTACGATATGACCACCTGCTGTGCACCGAAGAACGACGCCGCCGCGCCCGAGATTTACGCTGATGAACTCGCCATGTTGTGCAAGGCCCTTGCCCATCCGGCGCGTGTCCAGTTGCTCAACTATCTGTCGGCTTACGGCGCCTGTTACTTCGGCAGCCTGGCGGATGTCCTGCCGCTCGCCGCATCGACGATTTCGCAGCATGTCAGCGTGCTCAAGCAGGCCGGCCTGATCATTGGTTCGGCAGACGAGCAACGCGTCTGCTATTGCGTGAACGCGGACCGGCTCGCACAACTGAAGCAGATGATCGCGAATCTCTAAAATTTTTTGCCGGCTCATTCGTAGTTCGACGAACGCCTAACACGAGCTTCGACTGACATACTTAACTTGATGACTTGGGAGACAACATGAACAACATCCTCAACAAAACGCTTCCTGTCGCCGTGCTAGGGGCTGGTCCCGTCGGCCTCGCTGCGGCGGCTCACCTCGTGGCGCGTGGCTTCTCGCCGCTGATCCTGGAAGCGGGTGCCCAGGTGGCCAGCAACCTGGAACGCTATCGCCACGTGCGCCTGTTTTCGCCATGGCAGTACAACGTCGACAAGGCCGCCCGGGGATTGCTCCTGGAAGCCGCCTGGCAAGCGCCGGAGCCGGAAGCTTTGCCCACCGCAGGAGAGGTCGTCGAGCAATACCTGAAGCCGCTCGCCGCGCTACCCGCGCTCGCCGCCGGCCTCAGGCTCGAGCACCGCGTCGCCGCGATCACCCGCGCCGGATTCGACAAGGTCAAGACGCGCGGTCGCGCGGATGCCCCATTCGTTATCCGCGCAGCCACGCCTGAAGGTGAGCGTGAATACCTGGCCAGCGCCGTGATCGACGCCACCGGCACCTGGTCGCAGCCCAATCCGCTTGGCGCCGGGGGCCTGCCGGCCCAGGGCGAAAGTGCACTGCGTGACCGGATTGCTTACGGCATGCCGGACGTACTCAGCGCCGAGCGGCAACGCTACGCCGGTCGACGCGTACTCGTGGCCGGTGCCGGTCACTCGGCAGCGGGCTCCTTGCTGGCACTGGCGACGCTGGCCGAACAGGCGCCTGGCACCCGCCTGATCTGGGTCATCCGCGGACGCCAGAGCGCCAGGCTGTTTGGCGGCGGTGAAGCCGACGGGCTGGCGGCGCGCGGCCTGCTGGGCATGCGCCTGAAGGCGCTGAAGCAGTCGGGCAGGCTGGAACTCCACGAGGAATTCCGGATCGCGTCCCTCACCGCTACCGCCAGCGGCATCACGGTGAGCGGCGATACCGGCGCGACCATCGATGGCGTCGACGAGATCATCGCCGCCACCGGCGCCCGCCCGAACCTGGACATCACGCGCGAACTGCGGGTGCGCCACGATCCCTGGCTGGAGAGCACCGACCTGCTGGCACCGCTGATCGACCCGAACGAACATAGCTGCGGCACGGTGCGTCCGCACGGCCACCGCGAGCTCGCACATCCGGAGCATGGCTACTATGCAGTCGGCGCCAAAAGCTACGGCCGCGCACCGAACTTCCTGATGGCGACCGGTTATGAGCAGGTACGCTCGGTCGTGGCTGCCTCGGCGGGCGACCTGCTTGCTGCCGACGACGTGCAGCTGGAACTGCCGGAAACGGGCGTCTGCAGCACCCGGCAAGCGTATGACAGCGAACCGGTGGCATCCGCTTGCTGTGGGGGGCCGGCGCCGAGCCAGGCGGAAGCATGCTGCCTGGCAGATGCGCAGGCCAAGGAGCAAGGGCAAGGCGGATGCGGCTGTCCTTCGCTACCGGCTACCGCCCCATCAGCCAGCCCCGTATGACGCCTGAGCCATGCCAATTCCGGCGGCGCAGGGTGCCGCCTGCCTGTGAACGAGGACATATGACCAAGCAGTGGTGCGCCATCGGTATCCTGGCATGTACACAGATCATCTCCTGGGGATCGCTGTACTACGCGTTCAGCATCCTCGCGCCAAGCATCCAGGGCGAATTCGGGTGGGGGCCGACGCTCGTTTTCGGCGCCTATTCATGGAGCCTGCTGGTTGCCGGCCTGGTGGCGGCGCCGATCGGTATTCTGCTCGATTGCCATGGCGGCCAAATGGTCATGGGCGCCGGCTCGGTCGTATGTGCGATCGGGTTTTTCCTCCTGAGTGAAAGCCGCAGCCCGGTGGCCTATGTCACGGCCTGGACGATTCTCGGTCTCGCGATGGGGCTCACGCTGTATGAAGCGGCGTTTGCCACGATCAACCGCAGGTTCGCAGGCGCCGGACGTCGGGCAATCTCGACCTTGACCCTGTTCGCCGGCTTTGCCAGCACGATCTTCTGGCCGCTGACGCAGGAATTGAACTCGTCCGTCGGGTGGCGGGACAGCTATCTCTGGTTCGGCGCCATGCAACTACTTGTATGCCTGCCATTACACCTCCTATTGGGCCGTGAGCAGCCCTTGCCACGAGCGGCGGCTCAGGCAACACAGCGCGGCCACACGCTGGCCGAGGCGATACGCCACCCGGCATTCTGGAAGCTGGCCATGGCATTCTCCGCCAATATCTTTGTTTTCTCCGCGCTTTCCGTCCATCTGATCCCGCTGCTACAGGAACTGGGACACAGTGCTCGCGCGGCGGTCATCGTCGCCATGCTGATCGGCCCCATGCAGGTAGCCGGCCGTATCCTCGAGCGGACCGTCGCCCGTCACACCGCACCGCAAACCGTCGGGAAGTTCTGCTTCAGCGCACTTCCGGCAGCGCTTGTCGCTGTTCTCTGGTTGGGAACCCAGGCATGGGCGATTGCGGTTTTCTGCATCTTGTACGGTCTCAGCAACGGCATCATCACGATCGTTCGCGGCACCCTGCCACAGGCGATGTTCGGCAGTGAAAATTACGGCGCCATCTCCGGTGCCTTGGCTGGCCCGGCATTGCTGGCAAAGGCAAGCGGGCCGATTATTGCAGCGTGGGTACTTGGGCAGGACGGGACACCGGCACTGCTGCTTGGCGTCCTGCTTGGCGTCGCCGCCGCTTCTGTCGGCCTGTACTTCGCGGCGGTTGGAAGCAGGCCCTCGCGGGCGATGCCGAGAGCGAGCTGAGAGAACGGGAGCGATCTAACCGTGCATCCGATGCGCCGCGACTTCACAGCTCCCTTCGCTACCCAATGCACGCAAGATCGCGCACGAGCTCGTCGTCTCCGCGACCACACAGCGTCCCCTTAGCTCGCGCAACTGCGCTTCCAGCGCCGTCAGCGCCCGGATCCGCTCGACGACGTGACCGATGTGCTTGTCAAGGAGGTCGTTCACCCCGGCACACTCGACTTCCGGGGCGTCCCGAAAGTCCAGCAACGTCCGGATTTCATCCAAAGTCATGTCCAGCGCCCGGCAGTGACGTATGAACAGCAGACGCTCGCTGTGCCGCTCGTTATATGTCCGGTAATTATTCGATGCGCGCTCAGGCGGCATGAGCAGACCGATTCGCTCGTAATACCTGATTGTCTCGACCAGGCAGCCCGATCGGTCCGCGAGTTCACCAATTTTCATCAAGATTGTCCTGTTCCGGTCCCTAAACGCTTGACCCTGCACCAGCTACAGGGTTTTAAATGCGAACTATACACAGTTTGCAGGGAGATTGACGTGTCGGAATGCCAGAGCAAGTCCTGTTGCGCAAAGTCGGGCGCGGTGACTCCGGCAGCAGCGAGTTTGGCCACGGGCACAACCGCACTCGAGCTGAGCATTGCGCAGATGGACTGCCCAACCGAAGAGGGGCTGCTGCGTCAGGCGCTGGCCCGCGTGTCGGGCGTTGGGCAACTGGACTTCAATCTCGTCCAGCGGAAACTGCGGGTCTTGCACAGTCTGCCCGATCCGGCTCCCATCTTCTCCGCCATTCGGGCCGTTGGAATGGAGCCGGTCGTCGAGGGGGACGTTGTCGTCGGGGCGGATGCAGCACATACCGTGTTCCGGATCGAGAACATGGATTGCCCGACCGAGGAGGCCCTCATTCGCAGCAAGCTCGCCGGCGTAGCCCAAGTCGAGAAGTTGGAGTTCAACCTGGTACAGCGACGCCTGGCTGTCTGGCACAGTGGTCCTGTGTCCCAGATCGAGGAAGTCCTGAAGTCGATCGGGATGCAGGCGACGACAGTTGCAAATGCGACGGGCCAGCGTGCTGCGGCGACGGCGCCGCCGACCCAGAAAAAGCAGTTCATAAGCCTTTTACTCGGCCTGGCCGCGGCTATCGGCGCCGAGGTCGTCGCCTGGAGCACCGGCGTGGAAAATTCGATGCCGGTCATTCTCCTGGCGGTGGCCGCCATCGCCGCTTCCGGCCTGGGCGTCTACAAGAAGGGCTGGATAGCGCTCAGGAATCGCAACCTCAACATCAACGCCTTGATGTCGATTGCCGTCACCGGCGCGGTGCTGATCGGCCAATGGCCGGAAGCCGCGATGGTCATGGTCCTGTTTGCGCTTGCTGAATTGATCGAGGCGCGTTCGCTCGACAGGGCAAGAAACGCAATCCAAGGCCTGGTTGCACTGTCGCCGGACACCGCACACGTGCGCCTGGAGGACGGCACCTGGGCCGAACGCGAAGCGGCAAACGTCCCGGTCGGCACGATTGCCCGCGTCGGGCCTGGGGAAAGGATTGCTCTGGATGGTGCGCTGACGGCCGGTCAATCCGCTGTGAACCAGGCCTCGATCACGGGCGAAAGCATTCCGGTTTCGAAATCAGTGGGCGACATGGTGTTCGCCGGCACGGTCAACGAGACCGGCTCGTTCGAATACCGCGTTACGGCTGCCCACAGCAATTCGACGCTTTCGCGCATCATCCGCGCTGTCGAAGAGGCGCAAGGCAGTCGCGCACCCACCCAGCGCTTTGTCGACAAATTCTCGAAGGTCTACACGCCAATCGTGTTCGCGCTGGCACTTGCAGTCGCCATCTTCCCGCCCCTGGTGTTGGGTGCGCAGTGGATGCCATGGATCTACAAGGCGCTCGTACTGCTCGTGATCGCCTGTCCCTGCGCGCTCGTGATCTCGATCCCTGTAACCGTCGTGAGCGGACTCGCCGCTGCGGCCAGGATGGGAATCCTGATCAAGGGTGGTGTCTATCTTGAAGAGGGCGGGAAAGTGCGTTCGCTGGCTTTGGACAAGACCGGCACGATCACGCAGGGCAAGCCGGTCGTGACCGATGTATCCCCCTTGCGAGGTGACCCGGGCAACTCGCTGCAATTGGCGGCCTCGCTTGCCGACCGTTCGGACCACCCGGTGTCGACCGCGGTGAGCCGCCACTGGTCGGATCAGGCAGGCTCCGCCCCAGTGTCGACGGTGACGGATTTCGAAGCGCTGGCCGGCCGGGGCACGAAGGGAAAAATCGACGGCAAGTGGTACTACCTGGGCAACCACCGGCTGGTTGAGGAGCTCGGTATCTGCAACGACGCGACCGAGGCGGTGCTCGCGAAACTCGAAGGCGAGGGCAAAACCGCTGTGGTGTTATGTGACGACGCGGCGCCGCTGTTGATCATTGGTGTAGCCGATACCATCCGGGAAACCAGCCGCGAGGCGATCGCCCAGCTTCACAAACTTGGTGTGCGCACTGTGATGCTTACAGGCGACAACGCAGTCACCGCGGCTGCTATCGCCCGCCAGGTCGGCATCGATGACGCCCGAGGCAATCTGCTACCGGAGGACAAGCTTGCAGCGGTCGATGAAGAGATCGTCCGTCACCGTGTCGTCGGGATGGTGGGCGATGGAATCAACGACGCGCCGGCGTTGGCCAAGGCAAATATTGGCTTCGCCATGGGCGCGGCCGGCACTGATACCGCCATCGAGACAGCCGACGTCGCATTGATGGATGACGACCTGCGCAAAATCCCCCGGTTCATTCGCCTGAGCAAACAGGTGAGTAGCATCCTCAAGCAGAACATCTTCGCGGCGTTGGCGATCAAGGCCGTGTTTCTCCTGCTGGCCATTGCCGGTTCGGCTACACTATGGGTGGCCGTGTTCGCCGATATGGGCGCGAGCCTGCTTGTTGTCTTCAATGGCCTGCGGTTGCTGCGCCAAAAAACCTGATGAAACGCTACTTCCTGATTTTCCTGCTTGTGCTCCTGCCGCTCCAGTTCTCCTGGGCGGTTGCGGGAGCCTATTGCGCGCACGAGGAAGCCGCCGTTTCCCACTTCGGTCACCACGTACACAAGCACCACGAAACTACGGACGACGAAACCAGGGACGACGGCAAGCACGAGGCAAAGAAGATCCAGGCCGATACCGACTGCGAGTATTGCCATCACGTCCCATCGAATGCGATTGCCCCCGCCGCCCCTGCGTTATCGCAGCCCGGGCTAAGCGCGCACATCCGGGCTGAATCTTCCCGCTATTCTTCGCACATCCCCGACTTGATTCCCCGGCCCGACTGGCAATTCCGCGTCTGAGACTGCGGATTCGCTCGAATCCGGACCGCTCGACCTAACGGGCGGTACGGATTCGTCGACAGCGAATGGAAACCTTGTTCGGAGAAACAAATGAAGAAAGCAATTCTATCGCTTGCGATGGCAGGGATCGTCTACGTGCCAACCCTCTCGCAAGCCCAGCTGGGGGCTGCCGCTTCCGCTGAATCGAAGCGAACCGCGACAATCCCGCTGACGGTGGCTGCAGCCGTGGAGCGTGCGATGCGAGTGCATCCCGAGATCCGCGCCGCACTTAACGAAGTAGCCGCTCAGGCCGGAGCCGTGAAGCAGGCAGGGACGCTCCCCAATCCAGAACTTGAACTGCTGCGCGAAGGCCTTGACGAGCCGAATCGGACATGGACGGTTCAACTGAACATCCCACTCGAACTCGGTGGCAAACGCGCGGCCCGCATCCGCGCGGCCGAGCGTGAACAGCAGCTTGCGTCCCTGGACGTCACCGCTGTACGCGCGCGCATACGGGGCGAGACCATCGCGGCCTTCTACGAGGTGGTCGCAGCAATGGAGCGCAGCCGCCTGGCCAGCGAGATTGCCTCGATCGCCGCGAAGGCGACCGACGTGGCCGGTAAGCGGGTCGTCGCAGGGAAGGTGTCGCCGGTCGAGGAGACCCGGGCCAGGGTGGCGCAGGCCGGGGTGCGCATCGAGGCAGTGCAGGCCAAGCGAGAGCTTGCGCGTGCCAAGGGCAAGCTTGCAGCAATGGTGGGCGCAGATCCGCACGACATCGACATTGCGAACCCGGACGCCATCGAGCTGCCGCGTATCGCAGCGCTGCCGGCGCTGCTCGCGCAGCTGGAGCGGTCACCAGGCATAGCGCGGGCGCGTGCGTTGGTCGAGCAACGCCAGGCCGCGGTCGACGTCGAGCGTTCCCGGCGCATGCCGGATGTAACGGTCGCGCTGGGCACCAAGCGCGAGGATGGCCGCAGGCAGACTGTGGTGGGGCTGTCGGTCCCCCTGCCATTGTTCAACCGGAACCAGGGCAGCCTGCTTGAGTCCTTGCGTCGCACTGACAAGGCGCGCGACGAGCTCGACGCCGAAGCGGTGCGCCTGCGCACCGAGCTGTATGACGCCCACGCCCGCATGACTGCGGCCCTCGAGGAAGTCGCCTTGATCGTAGCGGAGGTGCTGCCTGGGGCCGAGAGTACTTATCTGGCCGCCAGCCGCGGATTCGAGCTTGGCAAATTTAGCTTCCTTGAGGTGCTCGACGCCCAACGCACCCTGTTCCAATCGAAAAACCAATATCTGCTTGCGGTGGCGGAGAGCTACCGGGCATCGGCCGAGATCGATCGACTCGTCGGCGCGACCGGCCCGCTCACCGGAACCACTCAGGCACAGGAGCAACAATGAACAAGAGTCAATTGAAGGTCATCGCGATCATGGTGGCCCTGGCCATCGCGTTTGGAGGCTTCGTCGTACTCAAGGGCCGCAGCGGCGGCGCACAACAGGCCGAGCACAGCGAAGCAGCCGAGCAGGGTGATAAGGACGATCACAAGGAAACCAAAGAAGCCGGTGGAGCCGGCAAAGGCGACGAACATGCCGGTGAAAACCACGAAGCGGAAGGCGTGATCCGGTTTACCGACGACCAGATCAAGTTTGCCGGCATCACGATGCAAACCGCAGCCGCGGCGCATCTCGACACCTTCATCCGGATGCCCGGCCAGATCACCCTCAACGAGGATCGCACGGCCCACGTCACTGCGCGCGCACCTGGCGCGGTTGAGCACGTTGCCGCCACGCTAGGCCAGAACGTCAGGAAAGGCGATGTCCTCGCCGCCATTGCCAGTGCCGAGATTGCCGACCAGCGTGCCGACTTGGCTGCGGCCGAGAAGCGCGTTGCCTATGTGCGTAATGTGTACGCATCGGAAAAGTCGCTTTGGGAAGAGAAGATCTCCGCCCGCCAGGACTACCTCAAGGCGGAAAGCGACCTGCGTGAGGCCGAGATCGCCCTGCAGAGTGCACGGCAGAAATTGGCGGCACTCGGCGGCCAGGGCGGCGGCTCGGGGGCAAGCAACCGCCTGCAGGTGCGGGCGCCGTTTGGCGGGACGATCGTGGAGAAGCACGTAGCCTTGGGCGAAGTTGTCGGCGCCGACACGCGCATCTTCACCGTGTCGGATCTCTCGACCGTGTGGGCTGACGTCGTCGTGCCGGCCAAGGATCTGGAAATCGTTCGGGTCGGTACCGAAGCGGTCATCCGCTCGGTCGCATCAAGCACGACGGCGCCAGGCAGGGTCAGTTTCGTCAGCAGCCTGATTGGCCAGGAGTCGCGGTCCGCCAAGGCCAGGGTCGTCCTGGACAATCCGAAGACCGCATGGCGGCCGGGGCTCTTCGTCAATGTGGACATCGTCACCGGTTCTGCGGAGGTGCCTGTGGCCGTCACCAGGGAGGCGCTCCAGACGGTCGAGGGACGCCAGGTCGTGTTCAAGCGCGTCGGCGAGGGCTTCATGGCCCAGCCCGTGTCGGTTGGCCGCTCGGATGGTCGGCTGGTCGAGATCGTCAGCGGCATGAAGGCGGGCGAGCAGTACGCCGGCGCCGGCAGCTTCGCCATCAAGGCCGAGCAAGCCAAGGGCGACGCCGAGCACGAGCATTAAACGGGGACCACGACCATGTTTAATCGAATTATTCGTGCTTCCATCGGGCACCGCTGGATCGTCATGTTCCTCGTCCTGGTCATGGCGGTAGCCGGTGTCTACAACTACCAGCGGCTACCCATCGATGCCGTACCGGACGTGACCAACGTCCAGGTGCAGATCAATACGGCCGCTCCGGGGTTTTCGCCCCTCGAGACGGAGCAGCGCATCACGTTCCCGATCGAGTCCCTGATGTCGGGATTGCCGCAACTCGAGTCGTTCCGCTCACTGTCGCGCTACGGCCTGTCGCAAGTGACCGTCGTCTTCAAGGACGGCACCGACATCCATTTCGCTCGCCAGCTGGTCAGCCAGCGGCTGCAGGACGCGCGCGAGGAGCTGCCGAGCGGCGTCACTCCCGAAATGGGGCCGATCGCCACGGGCCTGAGCGAAATCTACCTCTGGACTGTCGAAACCGTTTCAGGCGCGAAGAAGGCGGACGGCTCGCCCTATACGCCAACCGACCTGCGCGAGGTGCAGGACTGGATCATCAAACCGCAGTTGCGCAATGTACCTGGCGTTACCGAGATCAACTCCATCGGCGGCTTCAACAAGGAGTTCCTGGTTGCGCCCAATCCCAACATCCTGTCGTCGTACGGCTTGAGCCTCGCGGATGTCGTCACTGCGCTGGAACGCAACAACAGCAACGTCGGCGCCGGATATATCGAGCGGGCAGGGGAACAATACCTGATCCGCGCGCCTGGCCAGGTCGAATCGATATCCGATCTCGGAAACGTCGTCGTGTCGAGCAACCACGGCACACCGGTACGGGTGCGCGACGTGGCCGAGGTGTCGATCGGCCGCGAGCTTCGCACCGGAGCCGCCACCGAGAACGGACAGGAAGTTGTGCTCGGAACAGTCTTCATGCTGATCGGCGAGAATAGCCGGGCCGTATCGACCGCGGTCGACAAGAAGATGGCCGAGATCAATCGCACGCTGCCGCCCGGGGTCAAGGCCGTCACGGTGTACGACCGCACCGTACTGGTCGAGAAGGCCATCAACACGGTCAAGAACAACCTGCTCGAAGGGGCCGTGCTGGTGATTGCGGTGCTCTTCCTTTTCCTTGGGAATATTCGGGCGGCGCTCCTGACCGCGATGGTCATTCCGCTCTCGATGCTGTTCACCTTCTCCGGCATGGTGAGCAACAACGTCAGTGCGAACCTGCTCAGCCTGGGTGCGCTCGACTTCGGCATCATCGTCGACGGCGCAGTCGTCATCGTTGAGAACTGCGTCCGGCGCCTTGCCCACGCCCAGGCGCGTCACGGCCGCACCCTGACCATGCAGGAGAGGCTCGAGGAGGTATTCCTGGCTGCGCAGGAAGCGAGGCGTCCGCTGCTGTTTGGCCAGCTGATCATCATGATTGTCTACCTGCCGATCTTTGTCCTCACGGGGATAGAGGGAAAGATGTTCCATCCGATGGCGTTCACGGTGGTCGTCGCCCTGTTGGGAGCGATGATCCTGTCGGTCACCTTCGTGCCGGCAGCCGTTGCCCTGTTCATGAACAAGCATGTCGCGGAGAAGGAAAGCCGCCTGATGCACGCGGCGCGGCGCCATTACGAGCCGGCCCTGCGTTATGTCATGGCGAACAGGCCGGTTGCCTTGGCGTTCGCCGGCATCATGCTGGCCCTTTCGGTGCTGCTGGCCACCAGGTTGGGAACGGAGTTCGTGCCCAACATGAATGAAGGCGATCTGGCAGTGCTGACGGTGCGGGTGCCTGGGACGAGCTTGACGCAGTCGGTCAAGATGCAGCAGCAGATCGAAACCACCTTGATCAAGAAGTTCCCAGAGATTGCCCGCGTATTTGCCCGCATCGGCACTGCGGAGGTTGCGTCCGACCCGATGCCGCCAAGCGTCGCAGACGGCTACATCATGCTCAAACCGGAGAGCGAATGGCCCAAGCCGAAGAAGACGCGCGACCAGCTCCTCGCGGCGATCCAGGAAACGGTGGAAACCTTGCCGGGAAATAGCTACGAGTTCAGCCAGCCGATCCAGCTCAGGGTCAACGAGCTCATCTCCGGCGTGCGCAGTGACGTTGCAGTGAAGGTATTCGGCGACGATCTCGATACCCTCAATGCAACCGCTGCCCGCATCGGAGAGGTTCTCGAAAAAGTGCCGGGTGCCAGCGAAGTTGCCGTCGAACAGACCACTGGCCTGCCGATGCTCCAGATCCGCGTCGACCGGGAGCGGGCCGCAAGGATGGGCCTGAACATTGCCGACGTCCAGGACATGATTGCGACGGCAACCGCCGGTCGCGAAGCAGGTACGCTGTTCGAGGGAGACCGGCGTTTCGACATCGTGGTGCGATTGCCTGAGACCGTGCGCAGCAATATCGACGCCTTGAAGCGGCTCCCCGTTCCGCTGCCGGCCCGGGCTGCCGAAGGCGCGCAGCACTTCATCACGCTCGGAGAGATCGCGTCGTTCGAGATGGCGCCCGGCCCCAACCAGATGAGCCGAGAGCAGGGCAAGCGTCGCGTCGTCGTCACGGCGAACGTGCGTGGCCGCGATATCGGTTCATTCGTCGCAGATGCGCAGCAACGCATCCAGGCCGACGTGAAAGTACCGACCGGTTACTGGACGACGTGGGGCGGACAGTTCGAGAACCTGCAGGCCGCTGCCAAACGGCTGCAGGTCGTCATACCAGCGTCGCTGCTCCTGGTCTTTGCCTTGCTGTTTATCATGTTCAACAACGTGAAGGATGGCTTGCTGGTGTTTACAGGCATCCCGTTCGCACTTACCGGGGGCATTTTCGCCCTTTGGCTGCGCGACATCCCGATGTCGATTTCGGCAGCCGTCGGTTTCATTGCACTTTCGGGTGTGGCAGTGCTGAACGGCCTGGTAATGATTTCCTTTATCCGCAACCTGCGGGATGAAGGACGGCCGCTGATTGACGCTGTGAACGAAGGAGCAGTGACCAGGCTGCGTCCGGTCCTGATGACGGCGCTTGTTGCATCGCTTGGGTTCGTGCCGATGGCCATTGCGACCGGAACTGGTGCCGAGGTTCAACGGCCGCTGGCAACTGTGGTCATCGGCGGCGTCTTGTCGTCGACCGCGCTTACTCTGTTGCTGCTGCCGTTGATGTACTACCAGGTGCACCGTAAGGCAGAGAAGATAAAGACGTCGTAACCTAGACGCGCGGGAGGTTCTTCGAGGTCGAAGGACCTCCTAAGAATGCTCATAAAGCGCTACCGCTATCGAGAAGTTCCTTGAGGGTTTCTCGTAGTGGCAGAACTTCTCAGGGGCCGGCAAGCATCATTCTTCGCTCGTCATGCCCTAGTCGCTTGACCTACGCTGTCCGTACTTGAAATATTTCGCGCTCTGCGTCGGACTGGACAGCGTTCCATGATTTCCATTGCTCGGCCTCATCTTGGAACGTATGCGGATTGACCGTACGGGGCCGCCACAGCGCCGCTTTTGGATTAGCGGATCTCTCTAAGACATAGCGATGGGCGTGCTCGACCGTAAATTTCTGTATTTGCATAGCGAACTCAGTCGAGACCGTGGTGCCCCGTTCCAACCGCAGCCCGGGGCCGATTTGCGTAAACATGAGGTGGGTGGGGCTTAAGGGCATGAAGATCGCCGTGCCACGGCTGTTCCATCCACCACCGAAATCATAGCGCTGCAAATCGTGGTAGTTCAGCCGCACCACAGGGTTATCGCTCGTCAGCCACTCGATCCCAGGCGGGCTGCGCAGTATCGTCCAGCGATGAAGGTGCAGGACGTCGAGGGTCTCGGTCAGCAAATGCTTGAGGCTCCATAACCAGAGTCCACGCCCCACGGTCGCCTCCACCCGGAGCAGGCCGGCGTCCTGGCCCGGCTCGATCTCAACCAGCGTACGGACAGGAAATAGCTCCGCATGGGCTTGCGATTCTTCTGCAGCAACCGGGATCCCGGTACGCTTGGCCTCCTCCAGCTTGCGAACTGCCTCGCTCGCAATCTCGTCGATCTGCGATTGCAAGGTCGAGTTCCAGTCTCGTAAGCGCTCGAAGAGCCGGGCAGGGGTGCGAACGTCCTGTGCGGCCAAAAAACGAACCGGAAGCCGCCACTCAGCGGGGCTGAGCCTTCGATCGGTGACCGCATGCTGAAGTGCACGTCCGGCAGGAGATTCGAATGCAGTATCGAACCAACTCTCGACCTCGTCGCTTTCCCCGGAGACGGTCATGCGCGTGTAGAGGTGCTGGTGATACCCGAGCCCTTTAGGCGAATGCGCCTTCCACTGGCTTGATTTCGCGTGTGGCACGAGGATCCGGTACGACCAGACATTGCCCTGATCATCCGCCCAGCGCTTCAGGTAGCAATGGGGAACGTAATGGTTGTCGCGCTTGAACACTGTTTACTTGAAGTCGGAATAGATAGCTAGTCGTCAAACGCGATGGACCGGTCTGGCACTAAGGACGAGCAGGTTTCAGGATAGGGGTCGGACTGCAAACAACCAGGCGCATAGACCCACGGGTCATCGCCACGTACAAGTTTGCAGCATTCAACGTCATCGCATCCAGAATCACGGCGACCTCCGCCTCAAGACCCTTGAGAAGCAGGGTACTTCCCACGGCCCGACGCGGTAGCGGGCGCCCTTTGAACCGGCTTTCTTCGCGGGTCCGTACGACAGCCTGCGTCAGGTCGCATGTCCCCGAGGCGGCGAGACGCAGTGCCTTGATTGCGGCGTACAGTATGGCTGGTCGATGCGAGCGGACATTCGGCTCCGCAGCCCAGGTTTCCAGGAGTCTGGCGGCCCCGCCAAACGAGGGTTTATCAGCAAACCCCAAGGCTTCCTGCTCTGCCGGTGTCGGTGCATTCCGGGCGGTACCGCGGCGCAGCGAATCGAATCGCCGTCGGATCTCGGCTGCACCGAGGTTTGTCATGACCGTACTGGCGAAGCTGACCAAGGTCTCGAATACCTGCGGGCTCTCGAGAGCAAAATCCCTTCCGAAGGTCATCAGGTCTCTCAAGTCAACGGCCTCGACGGTAATAGCGCCTGGCGTTTGACTTGCGAGATCGCGTTGACCGCGCGGATTTCGTGCGTCGCCGATGACGAGAACGCGACCTTGCGGCACTGGCGATGCAGTTTGAGCCGCAGCCAACCGCACGCGATGATCGTCAGCTAGGCCGGTCTGGATCCATTGCACGTGCGGCGGCGCACGCCGCAAGTCGACTGGCTCGCCCGCCATGAGCCCGTCCCGGATTTGAAGAAGCCAGTTTCCGAATAGCTCTGTGTCCGCATTCTTCCACCGCCAAGGCGTGCCTAATGCCCCTGCGGATGGAAAGGACGTCAACACGTCGCGTTCCCAGTGCACCAGTGGGCCGGCGAAGCCGAAGATAGCTTGCAGCGGATCCCCGAGTACACAGGTCGGAAGCAGCCGAGCCAGCCCCTCAACGATATAGTGTTGCGGAAGGGAGCAATCCTGGTACTCGTCAACGATGACACGCGCATAGCTCGACGCTATTACATCGTCCAGATGGTTCGAATGGAGAAGACGCCAAGCAGCATCGCGTATTGCAGGATAGTCCTGCTGAGGCGAGTCTAGGAGCAGTATCTTGGGGTCGTGGCCACTACGCCTCGGGAATTTCCCGATCGTACGCATAGCCCATCCATCGATGGTCGCCAATCGGTAGGCATTCGGCGATACATATGCTCGTTCTAGGCGAGAGCGTAAGGCCGCTACGCCGGCGTTGGTATGTGTCAGGATGAGTACAGGCTTCCTGGCGTCATGCATGCATAACGCTGATTTGATCAGCTCGGTTTTCCCGCAGCCGGCAGGGGCCATGATCGAGCCGCGGCCGACGGAGAGGAGGTCGATTACTGCCTCAGCCATGCGCGGCCCAGGCGAAAACATTGTTGATGCGCGCCTGAAACTCGGGTGTGCACTGCAGCCAAACCGGGCAGACAATATGGCGAGTGACATGCTCCATCCAGCTGATCGATTTAAACCAGCCGTTCTTGCGCGTGCGCGATGCCCGACCGAGAAGGGACCTCGTCAGCGGCGACAGGTTACCTGTATGGGCTTCAGCGCGCACCGCAGCCAAATTCAGGTCGTTCTTCGAGACGGTCCGAATGTGCTCCTCGACTCTGTCGCCGTGGAGCTCCACGGCGTAGTCGATTAGCGCAACACAGGCAGCGATAGGCAGGCTCGCAAATAACTCGTCCTCAAGAGCACGACCTTCGGGCCAGGTCAGCACCGCACCCCCAAGCTGGACGAAAGCTTCTTCAATCGCCTGGGTCGGCGGTATGTCATTGTCACGAAACACCATCGCCCGATACCCGAGCCGGTGTAGTGCGGATGCACGCTGATACGGTGTATCAGGGGTACGCCCCCCGCAATCGAAGGTCGCGATGCCGAGCGCACTCAACGATGGGTGCCCGTTCTCGGTCCTGAACTGGTCGATACCGCGAATGAAGCCAATCTCGCTTGCGCCTTCGCACGCGATGACGGACCGTGCAAGGAATGCCTCGGGAAAGCACCGGATGGTTCCTTGTATGTCGTTGGCGGATCCGACAATCCGAACGAGGTGCCGGCCGCCATTGTCGCGCACTACAAACAGCTGATCACCCCTGAGCTCCTGGAGAGCAACAGGGGAGTGCGTCGTCAGGAAGGCCTGCATTGGGGCGATGGCGTCCTTTGCTCCAAGAGACCCCAGGAAACGAATAAGCCGGTGAGGCTCCAATCCGTATTCGACCTCATCGGCCAAGACGATATGGCCGCTACCAGCGGCACGGCGTTCGAGCCCGGCAATCAGCAGCCTGGTTGAGCCAGTTCCCAGGCCGTGGAGCGGGACGCCGCTCTCGTTGTGCAGTGCAATGCTGCCCCCGTTGAAAGTAACGCCGTGAATGTCGAGGAGGGCACGTGCACGACCTCCGATGCCGACACCTAGTTCGCGCGCGGTCTGTCCGACTATGTCAAGCGCCCCGGCGAGCTGTTGCTGTGCCTGCTCGCCGAATGTCGTCCGCGCGTCCCGAGCTGCAGCGACAAGCGCTGCCGACGCATCCGCGCGCTCGTCGGAAATTCGATTAAGAACCGAGCCGCGGCGCCAACACAGGTGGCTGTCTGACGTCGCTCCAATCCGTGTAGGCGACAATAGCTGCCGGTCGTTCCAAGCCAGACCGCGTGGGTTCCCGTGCTGCGCAGCGCGGTCCGAATACAGGCTCCACACCGGCTCCAGATCACTACCAATGGTCAGATTCAAAGACAGCACGGTTTCCAAGCCGTGTCCTGGCTCGTCTTCAATGGCGCCTGTGTCCGTGTCATAGCCACGCAGGTAGTCCCCATACGCCTCGACGCTCTTCATGGCCGCATCGAGGCCCCCGAGCGTGAGCGTGATACTGATCGGATTCGCTACGTTCAGATCATAGAAGTCCGCATCGGTGACGGGTATGGCACGTCGAGCGCATAGACAGAGATCGATCGCGTCCAAGATCGTTGACTTACCACTGTCACCAGGCCCAATCAGGCAATTTATGCCGGGGGAGGGATTCCAGGTCAGCTCGCGTATCGATCTGAAGTTGAGAATCTGAAGCTTTCGAATTGCGGCCATCGATACGCCATTCACGAAATTGATCAGGTAAACCGTGGCCCCAGCATAGACGATCAATAGCAAGTAGGCAACACTTGCGGAAGTCAGTCAGCGACCCGGCATCCAGCCACGCGGTAAAACATCTGACATTATAAGAATAATGTCATATTTTCGCAGCAGGGCGCCGGATTTTGTACATATTACATAGTAATATTAGTGAGGAAGGAGCCTCCCCATGCTTGAGCACAATGATCTGGACGCTGCATTACAAGTAGATGTGGAAAAGCTGCGGGGAGAGTATCCGCGGACACTCGACCTCTATAGAGAGGTGTGCGTCGTCATGTTTTTCCGGTATGGCCTTACGCCAACCGCAAATAAGCTGTATCAGCTAGTCCGGAAGGGCAGCATGTCGGCCCC
>Ga0308160_10000679_pt1 | contig 58409 bp, 52 predicted proteins | sample PhyFR1_FD_201036 | JGI IMG/M metagenome (GOLD analysis project Ga0308160, IMG submission 201036) | Phyllosphere microbial communities from UC Gill Tract Community Farm, Albany, California, United States - DLSLF.R1 | ecosystem: Host-associated > Plants > Phyllosphere > Unclassified | place: USA...
ACGGCTCGAGCCGCACGGGCTTCACCTACAAGTGGAAGATGAAGAATCTTCTGACCAACGCACCGCTGGAAAACGTGTTCCGCGGCGACGACAAGTTCGACGTCGTCGTGCTGGACAAGAAGCCGGTCACTTACTCGTACTTCGCCGATCCGCTGTACGTCTTCATGGACGAAGAGTACAACCAGTATGAAATCGAAGAAGAAAACCTGGGCGAAGCACTGAACTACCTGAAAGACGGCATGGAATGCGAAGCCGTGTTCTATGACGGCAAGGCGATCTCGGTCGAACTGCCGATCACCATCGCACGCCAGATCGTCTACACCGAGCCGGCCGTCAAGGGCAACACCTCGGGTAACGTGCTGAAAGAAGCCAAGCTCGAAAACGCGATCGAAAGCAAGCAGTTCACCATCCAGGTGCCGCTGTTCGTCAACCAGGATGACACCATCGAGATCGACACCCGTACCGCCGAGTACAAGCGTGTGGTGCGCAACTAAGGTGCGCAACTACGTTCGACCGAGTTCGAATACAGGTTCTCGCGAACCTCGATGAAAAAACGCTGCCTCGGCAGCGTTTTTTTTTCGTCCCTATGCCGCCACGGCGGCGCTCACGGGCGGCAACGCAAGCCGTCGATCAGCAGTGCGACCATCTTGCGGGTCTCGTCGACCGAACCTTCCGGATAAGCCTTGCACAGCGTCGCCACGGCGCGCAGCAGTTCGTCGGCTTCGTAGCCGGGCCGGATCACGTTCTGTTCCACGGCGCCTTTCAAGAGCGCGGCCAGGGGAGGGCGCAGGCGCCCGTAGAAATAATCGTGCAGCGAGGTTTGCGTGGCTGCGTCCGCCTGCAGCGCATTCGACAGGCCGCGCTTGGTCATGATGAAGTCGACGTAGCCCTGGGCCCAGCGCTCCAGCGCTTCGCCCGGCGCATGCTCGGCGACGATGCGCGCGCCGTCGTCGGCGCAATCGTCGATCTGAGACTTCAGCACGGCGACGATCAGGTCGGCGCGCTGCGGAAAATGGCGATAGAAGGTCCCCACGCCGACGCCGGCGCGATCGGCGATCTCGCGTACCGGCGCGTCGAATCCGGACTCGTTGAACACTTCCAGCGCCGCCTGCAGCAGCGCGCGCAGATTGCGTGCGGCATCGACGCGCTTGGCGCGCCCTTGCGGGGCAGGCGTTGTCGCATCTTCGCCATATTCTTTATTTGATTCGGTGTTCATATAAATCTTCTATTAAACGGAACGACATTCCGGATATAATTCGGAATCGCGTTCCGCTTTGTGATGGTAGCAGATCTTGCTCGACCAGTGGGCCGCTCGTTCAATCCGCTCTTGTTTCGAAAGGAAAAGCCATGCAAAACAGCGAACCCTGCATGTTCTGCCGCTACCGTAAAGCGCGCCTCGCTGCCGCCTGCTGCGCGGCCGGGAGCACAGCCCCCGCGCAAGCGCAGGACAAGGACCAGCCCACGTCGACCACCGCGTCGGCCGCGCCGGAACGTACGATGCCGGAACCGGCTCGGCACGACACGCCGGAATTTGCCTAAGCATGCATTCGGGCTGGCCTTGTGCCGTCCCCGCACGCATCGATGACGCCACCCGCGGGTGGCGTTTTTTTCGCCAAGTCCCGATGCACTTGCGCCTTATCCGGCCTGCGCCGGGCATGGACGACAAAGTTTCCGGATGGTACACAAGAAGGTTTCTTCCAGACAGCCAATCGTTTTATACTCATCCATCATTTTGACACGGAGGGTTGTATGAAACGCAGGGATTTCGTTCGACTTGGACTGGCTGCCGGCACTGCGGCGGGCATCGATGCCGCGACGCCGGCGCTGGCCGAGGCGGCGTCTTCGGGTTCCGGTTCGGGCACCGCCGCTATCCTGGAAGCCGGCGTGCAGGCCCAGCAAGCCGAGATGCAGGCCGGCAAGCTGACGTCCAGTGCGCTGGTGCAGCACTACCTGGCGCGCATCGCTGCGTTCGACAAGGCCGGCCCGCGCATCAACGCCATCATCGAACTCAATCCCGACGCCCCGGGAATCGCCGCCCAGATGGACCGCGAACGCAAGGCCGGCAAGCTGCGCGGCCCCCTGCACGGCATCCCGGTCTTGATCAAGGACAACATCGCCACCGCCGACAAGATGAGCACCAGCGCCGGCTCGCTCGCGCTGGACGGCGTGCGCGCCAGCCGCGATGCGTTCGTGGCGCAAAAGCTGCGCGAAGCCGGCGCCGTCATCCTCGGCAAGACCAACCTGTCCGAGTGGGCCAATATGCGCTCGACGCATTCGATCAGCGGCTGGAGCGGGCGCGGCGGCCAGACCCGCAACCCGTATGCGCTCGACCGCAACACCAGCGGCTCGAGCTCCGGATCCGGCGCGGCCATCGCCGCCAGCCTGGCGACGCTGGCGATCGGCACCGAGACCGACGGCTCGATCGTCTCGCCATCCTCGACCTGCGGCATCGTCGGCATCAAGCCGACCCTGGGCCTGGTCAGCCGCAGCGGCATCGTCCCGATCGCGCACTCGCAGGATACTGCCGGCCCGATGACCAGGAGCGTGGCCGATGCCGCGCTGCTGCTGGGTGCGATCGCCGGGGTCGATCCATCGGATGCGGCGACCCGCGAAGGGCAGGGCAAGGCCGCCGACTATGCGGCCGCGCTGCGCAAGGATGGCCTGCAGGGCAAGCGCATCGGTGTGACGCGCAATTTCTTTGGCAACAGCCCGGCGATCGATGCGGTCATCGAGCAGGAACTGGCGATCCTGAAGGCGCAGGGCGCGACCCTGGTCGACGTCGAACTGCCGAATGCCGACAAATACGGCGACACCGAGCTGGAAGTGCTGCTCTCCGAGTTCCGCCCCGACCTCGAAGCCTGGCTGGCCGGCTATGCGCCGCACGCCGCGGTCAAGAGCATGAGCGACGTGATCGCCTTCAACGACAAGAACGCCGCGCGCGAGCTGCAGCACTTCGGCCAGGAGCACCTGGTCGCGGCCGAGAAGAAGCCCGGCCTGGATGCCAAGGCCTATCGCGAGGCGCTTGTAAACAACCACAAGTTCTCGCGCGACGAAGGCATCGACAAGATCATGCGCGAACAGAAGCTGGACGCGCTGGTCGCGCCGACCGGCGGCACCGCCTGGCTGACCGACTACATCAACGGCGACCATTACGGCGGCAGCTTTTCCTCACCGGCGGCGGTGGCCGGCTACCCGCACGTGACGGTGCCGGCGGGCTATGTGCACGGGCTGCCGGTCGGCATCTCCTTCGTCGGCGGCGCCTGGAGCGAAGCGACGCTGATCAGCATGGCCTATGCCTACGAGCAGGCCAGCGGGCGGCGCAAGGCGCCGACCTTTCCGGCGACGGTCAACGTCAAGGCGTGAACCGGCGCGCACCGGCGCGGGGCAGTACCGAGCCGGTGCGCGCGCGTGGCCTGCGTGCGCACCCGCGGGCGCGCGTACCCGTGTGCGTGCGTTACGCGCGCCCGCGTAAGCATGCGCGCGCGAGCGCGGGTGGGCGCGGGTGGGCGCGGACGCGGGGCGCATCGCATCATTGGGGCACACTGGCCTTGCCAAAATTTGCAACTAACCGACAGATGAAGCCACACGAACCAAACCCAGCCACCAGCTCAACGCCCGTCCGCCTTCGGCCCCCCATTGCTCGGACTGACCCAGATGAAGGCGCACACCGCCGCGGCCGCGGCGCTGACGGCGCAAACCACCAGCGCCGCGTGGAAGGGCGCCAGCAAGGCGCGTCCCTGGGCAGTCAGCACGACGCCCAACAGCGCGGTCGCGATCAGGCCGCCGCCGCGCGCCACGGCGCTGTTGAAGCCGGACGCGATACCGGTATGGCTGCCGTCCACCGAGGACAAAACGGCCGTGGTCAGCGGCGCCGCCACGCAGGCCATGCCGAGCGCGATCGCCAGCATCGCCGGCAGCACGGTCGTCGCATAGCCGCCATCGCCGATGCGAGTCGCAAGCAGGAAGCCGCCGGCGACGATCAGCGAGCCGATCGACAGCGGCAGGCGCGAGCCGTGGCTGCCGGCCACGCGTCCCATCAGCGGCGAGCCGATCGCCAGCACGATCGGGAAGGGCAGCAGCGCCGCTCCGGCCTGCTTGGCCGAATAGCCGAGCGCCTGGATCAGCACGTATGGCACCAGCAGCATCAGCGCGCCCAGCGCCCCGTACAGCAGGAAGGTCATCAGGTTCAAGCCCGAAAAGCTGCTCGAGCCGAACAGTTTCAACGGCAGCATCGCACGATCGCCGGCACGCCGCTCGATCCACAAAAAGGCGAGCAGGATCAGGATGCCGGCCGCCAGCGCCAGTCCGGCGACTAGCGTCATGTGCTTTTGGGCCGAGGCATCGGCCAGGCCCCAGGTGACGCAGCCCAGGCCGAGGCTGGCGAGCACGGCGCCGATCGGGTCGAGCGCGGCCGGCTTGCCGTCCGTTTTCAGCTGCACGAAGCGCCAGCCCATCAAGATCGCCAGCGCCGCGATCGGCAGGTTGATGTAGAAGATCGCGCGCCAGCCGACCGTGTCGATCAGCCAGCCGCCCAGCAGCGGCCCGATCGCGCCGGCGGCGGCGCCGGCCGCGGCCCAGATGCCGATCGCCCGGCCGCGCGTCTTGCCCTCGAAGGTTGCGCCCAGGATCGCCAGGCTGTTGGGCAGCAGCAGCGCCGCGCCGACGCCCTGCAGCACCCGGCCGCCGACCAGCAGCCACAGCCGCGGCGCCAGCGCGCACAGCAGTGAGGCCAGGGCGAACAGGGCGATGCCGGCGAGAAGGATGCGCTTGCGTCCGTAGCGGTCGCCCATCGCCCCACCCAGCAGTAACAGCGAGCTGAGCGGCAGGAGGTAGCCGTTCACCACCCACGACAGGTCGGCGCCGCCGCCTGCCAGGTCGTGACCGATCGCCGCCAGCCCGACGTTCACCACCGAGCCGTCGATGAAGGCCAGGCTGCTCGCCAGGATCGAGGTGCACAGCACCAGGTTCGGATGCGCCGCCGGCGCTCGGACCTCGTCCTGCCCCGGCGCGCTGCCGGCCGCGAGCGCGCGGTCGCAGTCGCTCGGCAGGGTGCTCACGCGCGCGCCTCTCTCATGCCTCGACTAGCGCGACCCGGCCGCTTGCTTGGCCTTGGCGAACACCGGTCCCCACAGGGGGTGGCCCTGTTCGCCCGGGTCGAGGTCGAACGACGGGTCGAGGCGCAGCGCCTTGTCGAAGCTCTGGCGGCATTGCGCGGTGCGACCGGTCACGCAGTAGCTGAAGGCAGTGTATTTGATCGCGGTGAGGCGCGTCGCCAGCGGTCCATTGTTGAGGTCGCGCCCGGACAGGCGCTTGATCGCGCCGTCGAAGTCGCCCTCGTTATACAGGCGGATGCCTTCGCGCAGGCCCGACCCGTCCCTCGGCGGGGCGTCGGGCTCGCGCCGGTTGGGCGCTTCGCGCGCGGGCGCCGCTTCGCGCTCGATCACGGCCGTGGCTTTCGGATGGCTCCCGCTGCGCGCCGGCTGTTTCTGGAACATCGGGATATCGCTGCAGCCGGCCAGCAGGGTCGCGGCGCCGAGCAGCAGGGCGAGCACGCGGGCCGACGGCTTGGCGCAAGCGCGGACAGGCACGCCTGCGCTGGCGCGGACGGTGACGGGGCGGGAGGGGCGCGGTTGTTTCATCGTACTCCGTGATCGTTCTGGTTCTCGTCGAAGGGGCGCGCTGGCGCGGTCAATGTGCGTCGTTGAAGTCGACCACGACCTGGCCGCCGCCGCGCGCGGTGTCGATGTCGAGCACGCGGTCGGGGAACGCCGGGTTGGTCACGCGCAGCGTGTGCTTGCCGGGCGCCAGGATCAGGCGCTTGACCGGCGGGCTGACGCCGCGCTGGACGCCGTCGACGTAGATGGCGCCCCAGGGCTGGATGCGCAGCCGGTAGGTGGCGCCGGCGCCGGGCGCGGCGTCGATGGCGCTTGCGTCTGCCGGTCGGGTCGGGTCGAGCTGCACGGCGCCGGCCGCGGCGTCAGGGCCCGGCGTTGCTGAACCCTCGTTGGGCGCGGCGCTGCTGGATGCCGCGGTCGCGTCCGGCGCAGCAGGCGCAACCGTAGTGCCTGCTGCGGCGACCACGGCGCCGGTGGCGGCTTGCGGCGCGGCCGGCCCTGCTGCGGCGGCGGCGCCCGGCGCCTGCACCGCCGCCGGCGCATCGGCCTGGGGCTGGCCGAGGACGATGTGATCGAACGAGCCGGAATCGCGCATGTCGGCGAACATCAGCAGTGCGATCGCGACCAGCACGGCGGCGCCGCCAGCGGCGATCGCCCAACGTTGTCTGCGGCTCAGGCCAGGACGGCGTTTCGAAAACGGGTCGTCGGCGGCGGGTGCGGCAGTGGTTGCGGCCGCCGCGCCGGTTGTGCTGCTGGTGGTTGTTGCGCTTGCCGGGATGGTCGTGCTGGGCGGGGCGGTAGCCCTGGTCGGGACTGTCGTGCTGGGTGGGACAGCAGTAGTAGGCAGGACGGTGGCGCTGGCCGGGACGGTTGTGCTGGTTGCGCTGGTGGCGCTGATGGTGGTGCTGGTCGGGATGGGCTCGGGCGAAGGTGAGCCGCTGGCGGCTTCAGCGCTCGCAGGCGGAGCGCTGGCGGCTTCGACGCTGGTGCCATCGGCCGGCACGACCGCGCCCGGGATCTCGTCCGGCTCTGCGTCGTCGAACGGCGCAGGCGGCATGGCGTCCGCCGACGCACCGAGCGAGACGATGCCGAGGATCCCACGCAACTCTTCGATGTTCTGCGGCCGTTGAGCCGGATCGGGCGCCATGCAGCGGTCGACGGCGCTGATCAGTGAATCGCTGTAGCCTTCGAGCGCGCGCCCGCGCAGGGGACCGCCCGGCAACAGCTCGCTCGTGATCGCGTAGTGAATGACGGTGGCCAGCGCGGTGAGGTCGTCGGCCTCGCTCACGACCGCATCGGCGTCGATCAGGTCCGGGCTCAAGAGCGGCTCGCCATTGTCGTGGAAGACGATGGTGTCGGGCGTGATGCCACGGTGCGGCATCTGCATCGCGTACTGAAGCTCGAGCGACTGCAGGATCCGGCGGAAGATCTTGCGGCACCAGGCCTCGTTGACGAACTCGGGGCTGTACTCGACGATGTCGCGCACGCTGCGCCCTTCGAGGCTTTGTGGTTCGTTTCCGATCGGGGATAGGCTGGTCATGTTGGCACGACTTCGTAGGCTCGTAGTTGCCAAAATCATGCCAGATTTACACGAACGGTGCCCGCTGTGAACTCAACCGTGCGCGCCTGTTACAGTTGTTACAGGCGCGAGCCCGATTTACGTGTCGGCGGCGTCCTCGAAGTCGTCTTCGGCGTCGTCTTCGGAAGCGCCGCTTGCAGCCGCCGGGTTGGCATCCAGGATGTCGACGAAGCGCATCTTGAAGCTGCGGCCCTTGAAGCTGCCGAAGTCCGGCCCGAGCGAGTTGCCGGCATTCAGGCGTGCGAACGCGGCGTCGGCCACGCTGCGCTCGAGCGCGACATAGCTGGCGAATTCGAACACCCGGATCTTGCCGACCTGGTCCTTGGCGAGGCCGGCGTCGCCGGTCAGCGCACCGAGGATGTCGCCCGGGCGCAGCTTGACCTTCTTGCCGCCAGCGATGCACAGCGTGCGCATCGGGGCCGGCGCTGCCAAGGTTTCATCGTCCACTTGCGGCAGCGCGTGCCAGCCGGCGTCTTGATTCTGCAAGTCTTCGATCAGGCGCACGAAGCGCTTCTCATTGGGGGCCGACAGGGTCAAGGCCAGGCCCTGTTCGCCGGCGCGGCCGGTGCGGCCGATCCGGTGCACGTAGACGTCGGGCGTCTTCGGCACGTCGACGTTGATGACGGCCGCCAGCGCGGCGATGTCGATGCCGCGCGCGGCGACGTCGGTGGCGACCAGCACGGTCGCGCTGCGGCCGGCGAACAGCACCAGGGTCTCGTCGCGCTCGCGCTGTTCCATCTCGCCGTACAGCGCCAGCGCCGCGAAGCCCTGGGCGCGCAAATACTCGACCAGTTCGCGGCAGCGCGCCTTGGTGTTGCAGAAAGCAATCGCCGACGCCGGCTGAAATGCGCGCAGCAGACCGGCGACCGCATCGAAGCGGCCGTCGAAGCCGATCTCGTAAAAGCGCTGCTCGATCTGGGTCTGGGCGTGCGCATCGACCGACTCAACCGCGACCTCGAGCGGATCGTTCAGGAAGCGTGCGGTGGCGGCGCGGATGTCGTCAGGGTAGGTGGCCGAAAACAACAGGGTCTGGCGATACTTCGGACAAGCGTGCACGATGGCGGCGATCTCGTCGTAGAAACCCATGTCGGTCATGCGGTCGGCTTCGTCCAGTACCAGCGTGCGCAGGCGCGACAAGTCGAGCGTGCGCTTGGACAGGTGGTCGCGCACCCGGCCCGGCGTGCCGACCACGATGTGCGCACCGAACTCGAGCGTGGCAATCTGCGGACGCATCGGCACGCCGCCGGTCAGCACCACCACCTTGACGTTGCCGATGCCGCGCGCGAGGCGGCGCAGTTCAGTGGCGACCTGGTCGGCCAGCTCGCGCGTCGGGCACAGCACCATGCCCTGGACCGCGAACAGCGTCGGATTCAGTTTCTGCAACATGCCGATGCCGAAGGCGGCGGTCTTGCCGCTGCCGGTTTTGGCCTGGGCGATCAGGTCGCGCCCTTCGAGCGTCGGCGGCAGGGTCGCGGCTTGCACCGGCGTCATCTGCGCGTAGCCGAGCTGGGCGAGGTTGTCGAGGAAGCGCGGCGCGAGCGGCAGCGTGGCAAAGGCGGTGTCAGGGATCATGATGTTTGAAGCGGCTCCAAAGTGGGCACGGCAAGGAGCTGCAACAACGCCATGCGCGCTGTGGAGCAGCTTATGAGTTGGCGGGCTGCCAGATCGGCAAACCAGTGAGATCGAGGTTGGAATCGCGCTTCCACAACGGCAGGCCGGTGACGTCGGTGTCGGCCAGGTCGAGCAGCTGCAGCTGTTCCTGTTTGGGCGCCGCGCGGCGCGGACGGCGTTTGGTTTCCGGTGCTTCAGGAGCAGGCGAGACGGCGGCGCTGTCGAGGGGCTCGGCCGGTTCGAAGCCGGGGAGGTCGATGGTCGCGTTGTCTTTCTTGTCTCTCATGCGCTGCGTAGGCCCAACAAACAAAAGCCCGGCTCCTTCGAGTCGGGCTTTCATCGTACGGTATCTGGTTGCGGGGACAGGATTTGAACCTGTGACCTTCGGGTTATGAGCCCGACGAGCTGCCAGACTGCTCCACCCCGCGTCTGAGGCATGTATTGTAACGCGAATGGGCTGGGAGCGCAAATCGGCGTCGAAAGAGCGTGGAGTCGAGTCAAGCCGAGTCAAGCCGCTTCAAGCCGCGCTCAGCCGCCACAGCGAGGTCAGCTCCGCCATGCGCGCCGCGGCGAGTGGATCGTCCGGGTCGCTCGCCTTCGGATGCGCCGGACGAATGTCGTGCCGTCCCGCCACCGCCAGCCCGGCCGCCTCGATCCAGCCGAGCAGCTGTTCGCGCGAGCGCAGGCCGAGGTGCTCGGCCAGGTCGGACAGGATCAGCCAACCTTCGCCGCCGTCCAGCAGATGGTCCTTGAGCCCGGCCAGGAAGCCTTTCAGCATGCGGCTGTCCGGATCGTAGATCGCGTACTCGATGCTCGAGCTGGGCTTGCCCGGCAGCCAGGGTGGATTGCACACCACCAGGCTTGCGCGCCCTTCCGGAAACAGATCGGCGCGCACGATCTCGACCTGCGCCGCAAGGCCGAGCCGATCGATATTGGCGCGCGCGCAGCTGAGCGCGCGCGCGTCCATGTCGGTCGCGAGCACGCGCTGCAGGCCGCGCCGCGCCAGCACCGCCGACAGCACGCCGGTGCCTGCGCCGATGTCGAAAGCGAGCGTCGCGTGCGCGGGCACGGGTGCCTGCGCGACCAGCTCGACGTATTCGCCGCGCACCGGCGAGAACACGCCGTACCACGGGTGGATCCGATCGTCGAGCGCCGGAATGAACACGCCCTTGCGGCGCCATTCGTGCGCGCCGATCAGGCCGAGCAGTTCGCGCAGCGATGCGACGTAGGCTTCGCCGTGCGGCTGGCCCTGCTCGGGCACGGCGGCGCCGTAGGCTTCCAGGCAGGCTTCGCGCACGTCGGGCGCGCGCCGCAGCGGGATCGTGTGCTCGGCGTCGAACGGGATCAAGAGCATCGCCAGCGTGCGTGCGCGCTGCAACTGGGCCAGGCGGTGGCGGTGGAACTGCTCGGTGAGCGTGCCGGCCGGTTTGCCGGATTTGCGTTTGCCACGTGGGCTCTTGTGGTCGATCCGGCGCACCAGCGCCTGTAGCAGCTGGCGCGCATTCTGGAAGTCGCCGCGCCAGAGCAGGGCGGTGCCGTCCAGCGCCAGGCGATAGGCCGCGTCGGCGGTCATGGTGTCGTCGGCGACCACGACTTTCTTCGGCGCCGGCCAGCCGCTTTCGGAGCGCCAGCGCGCCGAGCGTTCCGCGCCGTTCTCGATCCAGTGGATGCGCGCCCCGCCCGCGCTCACGTCGTTCGTCATCGAGCGCCGATCAATGATGGTGGTGCGAGTGCAGCTCGTTCAACTCGACGAAGGCCTTCACGGCATCCGGGTTGCCGGTCGCGTGGCGCTTGATTTCGCCGCACGCGCAGATGCCCTGGTAAGGCAGGATGTGCGAGCAGGCCGAGGCTTGTTGCAGGGTGACCTTGACCGGCTTGGCGCATTTGGCGCACTTGAAGGTCAGGAAGCGGGCGGGTTTGGACATGGTCGTATGAATGGTCAAAGCTTGGGAAGGGGCGCATTTTAGCACTGCACCGTGATCGCGCTGCTGCCGCCCCCGGCCGGGCGCACCATCACCTTGGTCGCGATCCGCTCGGTCATTTCCTGCACGTGCGAGATCACGCCGACCTTGCGGCCGAGCGACTGCAGCGCATCCAGCGCATCCATCGCCACGCCCAGCGTTTCGCTGTCGAGGCTGCCGAAGCCCTCGTCGATGAACAGCGACTCGACCTTCACCCGGTTCGACGACAGCGACGCCAGCCCCAGCGCCAGCGCCAGCGAGACCAGGAAGGACTCGCCGCCGGACAGCGAGTTGACCGACCGGACTTCGCCGCCCATGTCCTGGTCGCGCACCATCAGCGCCAGCGACGGCCCGGCGCTGCTGGCCACGCGCTCCAGGCGGTAGCGACGCGCCAGCTGGGCCAGGTGGGTATTGGCATAGCCGAGCAGCACGTCGAGCGTGAACTGCTGGGCATAGTTGCGGAACTTCTTGCCGTCGGCCGAACCGATCAGCTCGGCTAGCTTGGCCCAGCGGTCTTCGATCGCGCGCTGGCGCTCGATTTCGCCCATCATCGCGCGCGCTCGTTCGCGCCGGCCGTCGTCTTCGCGGATGCGCAGCGCCAGCGTCGTCGCCGCGCCGTTGGCGGCGTCGCGCTCGGCCTGGGCGCTGCGCAAGGCCAGCGCGGCGGCGTCGACGCCAAACGCGGCGCCGGCCGCGGCCTCGGCCGACTCATCCTCCTGGCGCGGCGGCGCATCCTGGCTTTCGTGGCGCTCGCGCTGGGCGCGCCGTTCGGCCAGCACGGCACGGAGCTGGCGCGCGGCGGCGTCGAGTTCGAGCAGCGCCGCGCGCTCCTGCGCGATCCAGGCAGCGCCGACCTGCAGCAGGGCCGCCAGGCGCTGTTCGTTCTCGACCGCTTCCACCCCAGGCCTGGTCTGGAAGTCGAGGATCCACTGCGCCAGGCGCTCGCCGGCCGTGGCCAGCTCGCCCTGCAGGTCGCCGATGCGGCCCGTGGCCTGGGCCTGGGCCGCGCGCACCCTTGCCTCGGACTGCGTCGCCTGCAAGCCGGCGGCCTGGCACGCCTGCACGCCTTCGCGCGCGGCCGCGACCGCAGCGAGCAGGCCTTGCTCGACCTCGCGCGCCGGGCGGCCCTCGAACAGCCGGGCGCGCGCCTGGCGCCGCTCGGCCAGGTCGGCGTCCAGCCGTGCGAATTCGCTCTCCGCCTCGCCCAGGCGCAGGCCGGCTTGTTCCACGCGTGCAAGCAGGGCCGCGTGTTCGGCCTCGATCGTGCCGATCGCGCCCTGCAGCTGGGCCTGGCGCGCGGCCTGCGTGCTCCAGGCGCGCGCCTCGCCGGCACGCGCCTCGCGCCAATCGGAAGGATCGCGCTGCCACTGCGCCTGCCAGCCGTCGCCGCAGCAGTTCGACAGCACCGGGTCGAGCTCGGCCAGCAGCGCGGCCAGCGCGCCTGCCGCCGCCTCGCGCCGGGCGCTCAGGGTGGCGATGTCGGCATCCGTGCGCGCGAGCAGGGCCTGCGCGGTCTGTGCCGCCTCGAGCAGGCGCGCGTGCTCTGCGTTGGCCTGGTCCCAGGCCTGCTGGGCGGCGTCGCGCGCCAGCACCGCGCGCTGCAGCTGGGTGTCGCGCGTTTCCAGCGCGTCGAAGGCCGCGCGTAGCGCCGATTGCTGGGCGGCGAGCCAGGCGCCGCGCTCGCGGCCGCCACCGTCGTCGCCCGGCGCTTCTGAAGCGAGCGGATTCTCGTCCCACTCGGCATCGAGCTGGGCCAGGGCGCCCGCCATGCCTTCGCGCTCGCGCGTGAGCAGCGCCAGGCGTTCGCCGCCGGATTCGAATGCGGCGCGCGCATCGGCCTGCGCGTTCAGGTTGGCGCGCTGCTCGGCCCGGCGCACGGCCAGGTCAGCCGACAGTTCGTCCAGCAGCGCGTGCAGGCGATCGTCCTGGTGCCGGTAGGGATGCTCGTGCCCGCCGCAGACCGGGCAGGCTTCGCCATCGACCAGCGTTGCGCGGAGTTTCTCGACGCCGTCGGCGCAAGCCAGCTGCGCGACTTTTAGCGAGCGCTCGGCCTGGGCCACGGTGGCGTCGAACGCAATGCCGGCCGAGCGCGCCGCATCCAGGGCAGCTTCCGCGCCCGAGCGCGCCTGCGCGGCTTGCCCGGCCTGCGCGTCCAGCTCGGCGATGCGGGCGCGGCTGGTGCGCAGCGCCTGCCAGGTGTGGTCGAGCGAAGCCAGGCGCTCGCGCCGCGTGTCGAGCGCGCGCCGCTCGGCGCGCAAGGCGTCGGCGTCGATGCCGGCCAGCGCCTCAAAGGCGTCGCGCCGCGCCGCGCCGCGCGTTTCCAGCAGGCCGATCGAGGCGCCCAGCGCGTGCGCAGTGCGCTGCGCCGAGCCGGCCGCCTGTTCAGCGCCGGCCTGGGCGGCTTGCAGGGCTTGCGCACTGGCCGCGTCCTGGCGCGCTGCATCCTGCGCCTGCGCCAGGCGCTGCTCCCAGCGCGACCATTGCGTCGCCAGCGCTTCCTGTGCGCGATGAGCATCGAGCCAGGCGCCGGCCTCCTGCAGCGCGCGCCGGCTGGCCTCGAGTTCCGCGCTCTTGGCTTGCAATGCGGCGCGCGCATGAAGGGCGTCCTGCCGCAGTGCATCCAGGCCTTGCGCTGCTTTCTGTTGGGTCGGCGCCAGCGTCGCCAGGGTAGCGTCGAGCGCCTTGGCTTCGTCGAGCTGCGGCGCGGCGGCGCGCTGGGCGTCTTCGGCGGCCTCGAACTTGCGCTCGGCCTCCATCAGCGTGCGCGCGGCCTGCTGCTGGGCCTCGAGAGCGCGCGCGAGGTCGTGCTCGCCAGCCGCGAGCTGAACCTGGACCTGGCGCAGCTCGCCCTGCAGGCGGTTGAGGTCGGCAAACAGCGGGCGCGCGGGCTGCACCGCATCCAGCGTCGCCAGGTGACGGCGCCGTTCGCCGGCGGCATCGAGCGCGGCCGTGGCGCTGGTCAGCGCGCCCTCGGCCTGGCTTTCCGCTGCGCGCAGGCGTTCCAGGTCCTGGTGCCAGCGCAGGCGGCGCTCCAGCTCGGCGCGCTGCGCTTCCAGCCGCGCCAGTTCGGCCTGCGCGGCTGCGTGCTGTTCGTCCAGCAGGGCGCGTTCTTCCGGCGCCAGGGGCGCGGCGTCCTGCAGACGGGCCGCCAGGCGGCGCATCGCTTCCTGCTCTTGGCGCCAGCGCTCGAAGGCGCGGCGCGAGATGTCGCTGTAGACCGCGCTGCCGGTGAGCGTTTCGAGCAGCTCACCGCGCTCGTTCTCGTCGGTGCGCAGAAATGCCGAGAACTCGTTCTGGGCCAGCAGCACCGAGCGCGTGAACTGTTCGAACGACAGCCCGATGCGGCGTTCGACTTCGCCCAGCACCTCGGTCTTGGTGCCGCCCAGCGGCTGCAGGTCGGGCAGCTGGTGCAGGCTCATGGTCGAGGGCTGCAGGGCGCCGGCGGCGCGGTTGCGCGAACGGCGCACGCTCCAGCGCGCGCGGTAGCGGCGCTCGTCGTTGCCGACGAAGTCGACCTCGGCGAAGGCGTCGGCTGCGCCGCGGCGCAGCAGGGTGCGGCGGTCGGCCACCGACAGCGTCTCGTCGCCGACGTCGGGCAGGTAGTTGCCCACGCGCGGACCCTTGATCAGGCGCGGCGTAGCGTCGTACAGCGCCAGGCACAGGGCGTCGAGCAGGGTGCTCTTGCCGGCGCCGGTCGGGCCGCTGATCGCGAACAGGCCGGATGAGACCAGCGGCTCGGACTCGAAGTCGACCTCGAACTCGCCGGCCAGCGAGGCCAGATTCTTGCCGCCGATGCGCAGGATCTTCATGCGGCCTCCCGGTTTTTACCTGCACCATCGATCGGCAGCAGCAGCTCGGCAAACGCCGCCATCTGGTCGTCCGGGGCGTCGTCGCCGAAGCGCTGCTGCCAGAGGCGGCGGAAGATGTCGTCGGGCTGCAGCTGGGCCAGCTGGTCCAGGCTGAGCGCCGGTTCGATGCCGGGCGCGGTTTGGACGCGCCGGGTCGGCTCGATCTTGGCTAGGCGCACCGGCTTGCCTTCCAGCGCGGCCTCGACCTGGGCGCGCAGGCCCGGCTCGGGACCGTCCAGCAGCACCCGCACTTCCAGATAAGGCTGCTCGTGCAGCGGCCGCTCGGGCAAGTCGAGGCCGACCAGCTCGGCGATCGCCTGCTTCAGCGGCGCCGGGCTGGCCGGCACGCGTAGCAGGTCGACCGCGCGCGGCACCGGCAGCGGCGTGATGGCCGCAGCGCGGCCGCCGTCGAGATCGATACGCAGCACCTGGTGCTGGTAATTGACTTCGGCAAAGGACAAGGGCAGCGGACTGCCGCTGTAGCGCAGGTGTTCCTGCTTGCCGACGCGCTGCGCCAGGTGCAGGTGGCCCAGGGCGGCGTAGGCGATGCTCGGGTCGAACATCGACGCCGGCAGCGCTTCGGTGCCGCCGATGACGATGCGGCGCTCCGAGTCGGGCGAGGAATCGCCGCCGACCATATGGCAATGGCCCATCGCCAAGATCGCTTCGCCATGGGTCGCCTTGCTGCGCGCCAGTTCATAGGCTTGCCGGTAGAGCAGGGCGATGCCTTGCAGGTAGGCGTCGAACACGTCGGCACCCTCGAGCTTGGGCAGGCGCGGCACGTCGCCCGGACGCAGGAAGGGAATCGCCACGCACCAGGCTTGCACCTGGCCGTCGCGGCCGGTGAGCGGCACCAGGAAACGCTCCAGCTCGATCGCACCGTCCACGCCGCGCACCACGTGGCCGACCACGCGCGTGCCGTGCGCTTCCAGTAGCGGCCCCGGCGCTTCCAGCCGGCCGGGCGAATCGTGGTTGCCCGCGATGATCACGATGTCCAGCCCGGGCGCACGCGCGCGCGCCTCGCGCAGGAAACGGTACAGCTGGCGCTGCGAGGCGGCCGACGGGTTGCTGTTGTCGAACACGTCGCCGGCGATCAGCAGGGCGTCGGCCCCCTCGGCCACGATGGTGTCGAGCAGCCAGTCGAGGAACCTGCCGTGCTCGTAGGTGCGCTCGAAATTGTGCAGGGTCTGGCCGAGATGCCAGTCGGAAGTGTGCAGCAGCCGCATATCTGATTAAGTTAATGCAACGAAGTGGGTGGGCCAGGGCGCCAAATATAGCGCAGCTGGCCGCGACACTGTAAAAAAAACCAGTGTTTTTCTCGGCTTTTCCTCCAAATGTTGATGCAACGTCATTAGAATGTCGTAATGAGCGAACCAATCCTTACGCCGAATGCCGCGCGCGCCATGCACCTGGCCGCGCAAGGCATGTTGCAGGCGCGCCGGGCGCGTGCGACCAAGTCCGACGTCCTGGCGGCGATCCGGCGCATGGGGGTTTTGCAGATCGATACCATCAGCGTGGTCGCGCGCAGTCCGTACTTCGTGCTGTGGAGCCGCCTCGGCGACTACGACCCGGCGTGGCTGGAGCAGTTGCTGGCCGAAGGCAGGCTGTTCGAATACTGGGCGCACGAGGCTTGCTTCATTCCGATCGAAGATTACGGCTTGTACCGGCACCGCATGATCGATGTCGGTTCGCTCGGCTGGAAGGCCGGGACCAAATGGGCGCGCGCCCAGCCCGGGCACGTCGAGCAGGTGCTGGAGCACATCCGCGCCAACGGCCCGGTGCGCGCGGCCGATTTCGACGGCCTCGGTGGGGAAAGCGGTGGCAAGGCCGGCGGCTGGTGGGAATGGAAGCCCGAGAAGCGCTCGCTCGAGGTGCTGTTCACGTCCGGCCGGCTGATGATCGCGCGCCGTCAGAACTTCCAACGCGTGTACGACTTGGCCGAACGCGTGCTGCCGGAATGGGACGACAGCCGCATGCCGTCGTTCGAAGCGGTGCAGCGCGAGTTCGCGCTGCGCACGGTGCGTGCGCTCGGCCTGGCCAAGGCGGCCTGGATAGCGGACTACCACCGCACCCGCCCGCCACATGTCGATCCTCAGCAATTGGCCGACCAGGGCTTGCTGCTGCGCGCGCGCGTCGACGGCTGGAGCGCACCGGTATTCGTGCATCCGGAGCACGCCGGCCTGCTCGAGCGCGCGGCGGCCGGGGCCCTGACGCCGACCGTGACCAGCCTGCTGTCGCCGTTCGATCCGATCGTCTGGGACCGCCGGCGCGCGCTCGAGCTGTTCGGGTTCGAATACCGGCTGGAGTGCTACACGCCGGCCGAGAAGCGTCGCTACGGCTACTTCACGCTGCCGATCCTGCGCCGCGGCGCGCTGGTCGGCCGGGTCGATGCCAAGGCGCATCGCAAGAGCGGCGTGTTCGAGCTGATTTCGGTGGCGCTCGAGCCCGGCGTGCGCGTCGGCGAACGGCTGCTGCGCGACCTGGCCGGCGCGGTGCTGCGCTGCGCGCGCTGGCATGGCTGTCCGCAGATCAGGCTGACCCGGACCAGTCCCGACGAGGTGCTGCCGGCGCTGCAGGAGGCGCTGGACGCCTTGGTCGCCGATTTGTGCTAGATCAAACGCCGCCCCGGTCCCCCTCCTTACACTAGCTTTTCCTTCAGGCCGACGACAACAGAATCCCAAGTGCCCATCGGTATCTTGACCATGCGGCACGACCACCAGGCCTGTTCAAACAAGTCCCTTCAGGCGCCTGCCCCGTGCATGCCGTGCGGTGGTGCTTTGTTGGCGAAACAATTGTGTGGAGAGCGAATGCTGACATCGACGTACACCCTGGTTGTCCTCTCGATCGAGCAGACCGCCGTGCGCGCGGCGCTGCAAGCGTTGTCCGACGAATTGCGGGCGCTGCCGGGCGACTATGCGACGCTGGCAGCCGGCCGCGCGGCCCAGCTATGCGCCGAGTTGCGGCGCGCCGTCGACGATTGCCACTGGCGCAAGCTCGACAAGTTCCTGGTGCCCGTGCTGCGCAACAGCAGCCGCGTCGCGCAAGACCTGCTGCAGGACCTCGAACGCTTGTCAAACGAGGCATCGGCTTCGATGGCGCAGGCCGAAGCCTCCGTCGGCGCCGGCGATCGCCCGGTCGAGCGCGAACGCTTCTGCGGGGCGGTCGAGGCCTGCATCGCGGCCTTGCGTTTGCGCCTCGAGCGCGAGCAACACGAGCTGTTGCCGCTGGCGCGCGGCACGGTCGGCGGGGATGCCTGGTTCGCGATCGCCAACCAGATGCTGGCGCACGACGCCTACGCGCAGGAGCGGCGCGGCCATGGCGCGCGCGGCGCGCATGGCGGCCATCTGCCGGCCAAGCATGGGCGCACACGGCACGGCCTGAGCGAGGGCGCGCGTTTCGAGCGCGATGCGCTGCACCCGGAAGCGCGGCGGCATCCGAACTTGTCGATCGCAAATTAGGATTTGGCAAGATTCGGCAAGGGATGTGTGACGCGCACATTGCCTCCCGCACGCGCCAGTCGGCGGCGCGAGGCCATCAGGGTTCTTTGTTATGATGGCGATTTTGGAAGTGCGATTTCATCATGTTCGAGTTCCTATTCAAGCGGCCGGGCGACAAGCCCGGCGACAAGCCGGCCGCGGATGGAGCCGGAGCGGGAGCGCAGGCTGAACCGGCGGCGCCCGCATCCGCTTCGCAGCGCGCGCTGCAAGCCGAACGGCTGAGCCAGGTCCAGGGCGACGAGTCCGCTGCTGTGGAATTCATCCTGCAATGCGAATTCTCCGAACTGCGGCTCACCGCGGCCGAGTTCGTCCATAGCCCGGAGCAGCTCGAGCGCGTCCATACGGCGATGCGCAACACCGACCGCCGCGTCGCCAAACTGATGCAATCGCGCCTCGACGCGCACCGCCATCGCGAAGCCGAGTTGCGGCGCGCCCAGGCCGCCGTCGAGCAGGCCCAGGCGTTGCTGCAGGACGCGCTGCTGACGCCGAACCAAGTCGCCGACCTCGACCGCAGGTGGTCGGTGATCTCGGCGCCCGAGCTGGACGAGTCGTTCCGCACCACGCGCGCCGCGCTGGCTCAGCGCCTGGAAGCCCAGGTGAGCCTGCAGCGCGCCATGATCGACCGGCTGGCCACGCTGCGCCGGCTGGCGCTCGAGGCGCTGCCGGCGGCCGAGCTGGCGGCGCGCCTGGAAGTGCTGGCCCAGGAGCAGGCAGAGGCCTTGCGCGCGCCCGAGCACGCGTCGCTGCCGAAAGGGCTGGTGGCCGAGTTCGGCGTCGAGCACCAGAAGCTGCTGGCCAGCCTGCATGCGATCGAGGCCGGCCAGGCGGCGCTGGCCGCGCGCGAAGCCTTCCTGGCCGAGCAGCAGGGCAAGCCGGTGACCGAACTGCAGCCCGACGCGCTGCGCAAGGAATGGAACCGCTTGCCGGCGCTGCCCGCCGGCTCGACCGCGGCTACTGCGGCGGGCGCTGCATCGGGCGATCCGGCCGGCGCCCTGCAGCGCCGCTTCGACGAGCTGCTCGCCAGCCTGCCGCAGCCAGAATCGCGCAAGCCCAAGGAGCCGCGCGAACCCAGGCCGGCGCGTCCGGCGCAAGAGGGATCCCGCCGGGAAGGCGCGCGCCAGGATGGCGGACGCCAGCGCGGCCCCGACCAGCAGTTCATCGACAACATGGATGCGATGGAAGCGGCCCTGCAGCAGGGCTCGCTGGGCACGGCCGCGGAACTCGACAAGGCGCTCAAGGATGCGCGCGAGAAGGATCACCAGCGTGGCATGCGCTTGACGACGCAGCAAGCCGACCGCCTCACCCATCTGCGCGCCGAATTCAAGCGCCTGTCGGATTGGGCGCGCTGGGGCGGCAACGTGTCGCGCGAGGAATTGATCAAGAACGTGGAAGGCTTGCCGACGCAGAACTTGGCGATGAGCGAGCTGGCCAAGAAGGTCGGCAGCATGCGCGACCGCTGGAAGGCGCTCGACAGCCTGTCCGGCGCCGCGCCCAAGAGCCTGTGGGAGCGTTTCGACGCGGCTTGCAGCGCGGCTTACGCGCCGGCGGCGGCCCATTTCAAGCACTTGGCCGATGAGCGCCACGGCAATGCCGCGCGCGGCGAAAAGCTGGTCGAGGAAGCGCGCAACGAAATCGCGCGCCTGCAATCGGGCGAAGCCGACTGGAAGCACGTGGCCGGCACCGTGCAGCGCCTGCGCCTGGCCTGGAGCCACCTGGGTGCGATCGACCGCAAGGAAAAGAAACGCCTGGACGGCCTGTTCACCGATGCGCTGAACGTGCTGCAGGCGCCGCTCGAAGAACAGCGCAAGAGCGAGATGCGCAAGCGCGAGGAGATCATCGAGCAGGCCGCGGCGATCGATCCGCACGACCGCCACGCGATCGACACCATGCGCGCGCTGCAGCAGCGCTGGCAAGAACAGGCGCGCGCGCTGCCTCTCGAGCGCAAGGCCGAGCAGGCGCTGTGGCAGCGCTTCCGCGCGGTCTGCGACGAGGTGTTCCAGCGCCGCAAGGAAACCATGCACGAGGCCGACATCGAGCGGCGTGCGCACGAGGCCGCCAAGGAAGCGATCAGCGCGCGCCTTGAAGCGGCCGCGCCGGAGGTCACTGCCGCCACCGCCGGCAAGCTGCTGCGCGATGCCGCCGCCGAGTGGCAGGCCATCGGCCCGGTCCCGCGCGCGCACGAAGCCCGGGTCGAGAAGCGTTACCACGCCGCGGTGGCGCTGGTGCAGCAGCAGCTCGACCAGGCCCGGCGCGCCGCCGGCGTGGCCCAGGCCGGCCTGGTGCGCGACAAGCTGCGCCTGGTGCAGGAGCTGGAGCAGGCGGTGGCCGCGCCCGGGTCGTCCGCGGACGCCGACTGGGACGCGCGCTGGCGCGCCTTGCCGGCCCCGGACGCCGAACTCGAGCGCGTCCTGCGCGACCGTTTCGATGCGGCGCTGGGCGCCTTGCACGAAGGGCGCGAAGTCTATGCCCAGCTGCTGGAGCGCAACCGGGCGACGCTGCTGCACGACTTGCTGCGCGTCGAGATCGGCGCCGGCATCGACAGCGGTCCGGAGTTCGCGCGCGAACGCCTCAAGCTGCAGGTCGAGGTGCTGCAGTCGTCCCTGAAGTCCGGCCAGAAGGGCAGCGGCGGTAAAGGTGAGGGGGGCGGTTCGTCCGCCCAGCTGCGCGCGTTGTGCGCCATGCCGGCGCTGGTCGACGCGCGCACCGCCACGCGCATCGATCAGCTGGTGCTGCGCCTGGCTCGGGAGGGCAAATGACCGGCGCATCCATGCAGACATTTAATGAGGTCCGGGTCCAGGCCGATGACTTCGACCTGGGCGCCGAGCTCGCGCGCCTGCGCGCGGGCGATGCGCGCGTGGGCGCGGTCGTGTCGTTCGTGGGCACGGTGCGCGACATGAACGACGGCGATGCGGTCGCCGAGCTCGAGCTGGAGCATTATCCCGGCATGACCGAGCGCTCGCTGGAAGACATCGTCGAGCAGGCGCGCGCACGCTGGCCGCTGTACGGCGCGCTGGTCGTCCACCGCATCGGGCCGATGAAGCCGATGGAGCAGATCGTGCTGGTCGCGGTCAGCGCGGCGCACCGCGGCGAAGCCTTTGCCGCCTGCGAGTTCATCATGGACTACCTCAAGACCGATGCGCCGTTCTGGAAGAAGGAACAGACGCCCGGCGGCGCGCGCTGGGTCGACGCGCGCACCAGCGACGACACGGCCAAGGCGAAGTGGGCCGCGGCTTTAAATACGGCTTCAAACGTGGCTTGACGCGCGCGCCCTGAGCGGCGCCGGCGCAAGCAGGTCTTCCGCCGACTGAATATTGCTGCCCAGCATCAAAACCGCAAGCCGCCGTTCGGGCGACACTCTGGCTTTCTTTCAAAGGAGGGTCAGATGAGCGAGCAACGCATTATTGCAGTACAACGCCCGAGCGGCGCCTTCGTCGGCGCGGCCTGGGCGGCCCTGGTCGTCGGTTTGGGCGCCTACCTGATCGGCTTGTGGAACGCTGCAATGGGGCTCAACGAGAAAGGGTATTACCTGACAATCCTGCTGTACGGCAGTTTCGCCGCCGTCTCGCTGCAAAAGACGCTGCGCGACCGGGTCGAAGGCCATCACGTGACCGGCATGTATATGGGACTGTGCTGGATCTCGCTGATCGGCTCGGTGCTGCTGCTGGCCATCGGGCTGGTCAACGCCGGCCTGACGCTGAGCGAAAAGGGCTTTTATGCGATGTCCTTCGTGCTCGGCCTGTTCGCCATCACGACGGTGCAGAAGAACGTGCGCGACCTGGCCGCATTCGACGCGCCGCTCGCATGCAGCGCCGATCCAGCCTGACCTGCGCAGCCACCCGGCCGGCGCGCCATCCACTGCGATGGTGCGCCGGCTCATTCGTCCCCGCAAGCGTCCCACCTCACCCGTCTTTTCGATGCCGGCGCCGCTGCGCCGCCCATTCGCCCAGCCGCAGATGTTCCGGCGCCGCATGCCGGTAGCCCAGCTTGCCTCGCCCGACCCGCTGCGAGCGGTAGATGCCGGTATGCCCCGAGCACAGGTAGCTGGTGACGCAGGCCAGCGCCGCGTACACCCCGATCTCGCCGCCGAACAGTTCGATGGCCATCAGCGTCGACGCGAGCGGCGTATTGGCCGCGCCCGCGAACACGGCGACGAAGCCGAGGGCGGCCAGCAAGGCGAACGGCAGGTGCAGCAGCGGCGCCAGCGCATTGCCGAGCGTGGCGCCGATATAAAACAGGGGCGTCACTTCGCCGCCCTTGAAACCGCTGCCGAGCGAGGCGATGGTGAAGGCCATTTTGCCGGCGAAATCGTAGCGCGCCAGCGGTTGCAGGAAAGCGGCCTGGATGGTCGGGATGCCAAGGCCGATGTAGCGATCGGCGCCAAGGCACAGCACCACGGCCGCGACGACGATGCCGCCCACGAAGGGCCGCAGCGGCGCGTAGGCGATGCGCCGCTTCATCCAGCCGCCCAGCGCATGGGTGCATTCGGCAAACAGCCGTCCGATCAGGCCGAACAGCGCACCAGCGATCGGCGCCGCCAGCAACGGCCACGGCGCCAGTGCGGGGACGGCGCCGATTGCATAATGCGTGTGCGCAATGCCGATGACCGGTCCCCACAGCAGGCACACCTGGTCGCCCAGCAGCGCCGCGGTCAGGCAGGGCAGCAGCGCCTCGTAGCGTAGGCGTCCGATCGCCAGCACTTCCAGGCCGAAGATCGCGCCCGCCAGCGGCGTGCCGAACACCGAGGCGAAACCGGCGCTAATGCCGGCCATCAGGATGATGCGCCGGTCCTCGATCTTCAGCTTGAACAGGTGGGTGAGCTGGTCGGCCAACGCGCCGCCCATCTGCACGGCCGTTCCTTCGCGTCCGACCGAGGCGCCGAACAGGTGCGACACCACGGTCCCGCCCAGCACCAGCGGCGCCATGCGCAGCGGGATGACTTTTTTCGGATCGTGGATTTCGTCGATGAGGAGGTTGTTGCCGGCTTCGACGCTGCTGCCGAACTTCAGGTATAGCCAGCCGACCACGAAGCCGGCCACGGGTAACAGCAGCATCAGCCAGCGGTTGGCGATGCGCGTCGCGGTGGCCCAGTCGAGGGCGCACAGGAAGAAGGCGGACGCGCTGCCGGCCAGCGCACCGACAAGCAGGGCGAGCAGCAGCCACTTCACGACATAAAAAGAAAGAGACGAAGCGCTCATGCATGTCCTATCGAAAGCAAACCGGGATCGGATCCCTGAACATGCGATGCGCTGGCGAACGCGCGGGAGGAATGCCATCTCCGTTAATTATTATAGCCTAGGCAACTGTTGGCCTAACACCTAAGCCGGCCTTAAGCCTCAGGCATATTTCCGGTCTTGAAAACGTCATGCTTCATCCCTACGTTGGTTGCAATTGAAATTCCAACCTATTAACTAGGGCTAAGAACATGCGACAAGATAAATTGACGACCAAGCTCCAGGAAGCGCTGGCGGATGCCCAGAGCCTGGCGGTCGGCAACGACAACCAATACATCGAACCGGTGCACCTGCTGACCGCCCTGCTGAACCAGGACGACGGCAGCGCACGTTCACTGCTGCAGCGCGCCGGCGTCAACGTCGGTGGCTTGCAAAATGCGTTGCGCGGTGCACTCGAGCGTCTGCCGAAAGTCTCGGGCAACGGCGGCGACGTGCAGGTCGGCCGCGAGCTGGTGCAGCTGCTGAACCTGGCCGACCGCGAAGCGCAAAAGCGCGGCGACCAGTTCCTGTCCAGCGAGATCGTGCTGCTGGCGCTGACGGAAGACAAATCCGACGCCGGCCGCCTGGCGCGCGAACATGGCTTGACCAAGAAAGCGCTCGAATCGGCGATCTCCGCCGTGCGCGGTGGCGAACCCGTGAATTCGCAGGATGCCGAAGGCCAGCGCGAAGCACTGAAAAAATACACGCTCGATCTGACCGAGCGCGCCCGCATGGGCAAGCTCGACCCGGTGATCGGCCGCGACGACGAGATCCGTCGCGCGATCCAGGTGCTGCAGCGCCGCACCAAGAACAATCCGGTGCTGATCGGCGAACCAGGTGTGGGCAAGACCGCGATCGTCGAAGGCCTGGCGCAGCGCATCGTCAACGGCGAAGTGCCCGATTCGCTCAAGGGCAAGCGCGTGCTGTCGCTCGACATGGCAGCCCTGCTGGCGGGCGCCAAGTTCCGCGGCGAATTCGAAGAACGCCTGAAGGCCGTGCTGAAAGAGCTGGCCCAGGACGAGGGCATGACCATCGTCTTCATCGACGAGATCCACACCATGGTCGGCGCCGGCAAGGCCGAAGGCGCGATGGACGCGGGCAACATGCTCAAGCCGGCGCTGGCGCGCGGCGAGCTGCACTGCATCGGCGCGACCACGCTCGACGAGTACCGCAAATACGTCGAGAAGGACGCCGCGCTCGAGCGCCGCTTCCAGAAGATCCTGGTCGACGAGCCGAGCGTGGAGGCGACCATCGCCATCTTGCGTGGCTTGCAGGAAAAGTACGAGCTGCACCATAAAGTCGAGATCACCGACCCGGCGATCATCGCCGCGGCCGAGCTGTCGCACCGCTACATCACCGACCGCTTCCTGCCGGACAAGGCGATCGACCTGATCGACGAGGCCGCCTCGAAGATCAAGATCGAGATCGACTCCAAGCCGGAAGTGATGGACAAGCTGGACCGCCGTATCATTCAGTTGAAGATCGAGCGCGAAGCCGTGCGCAAGGAAACCGACGAAGCCTCGCAGCGCCGCATGGAGCTGATCGAGGAAGAGATCGCCAAACTCGAGCGCGAATACAACGATTACGAAGAAATCCTGAAGGCCGAAAAGGCGATGGTGCAGGGTACGACCCACATCAAGGAAGAGATCGAGCGCATCCGCCAGCAAATGGAGGAAGCCAAGCGCCAGTCGAACTGGCAAAAGGTCTCGGAACTGCAGTACGGCCGCCTGCCCGAGCTGGAAAAGCAGCTCAAGCAAGCCGAGGAGTCGGGCGACAAGGTCGAAGCCGAGAAGCCGCGCCTGCTGCGCACCCAGGTCGGCGCCGAAGAGATCGCCGAAGTAGTCTCGCGCGCGACCGGCATCCCGGTGGCGCGCATGATGCAGGGCGAGCGCGACAAGCTGCTGCACATCGAAGAGAAGCTGCACGAGCGCGTGGTCGGCCAGGACGAGGCGATCGAAGCCGTGTCCGACGCGATCCGCCGCTCGCGCGCCGGCCTGGCCGATCCGGACCGTCCGTACGGCTCGTTCATGTTCCTGGGACCGACCGGCGTCGGCAAGACCGAGCTGTGCAAGGCGCTGGCGAGCTTCCTGTTCGATACGGAAGAGTCATTGATCCGCATCGACATGAGCGAATTCATGGAGAAGCATTCGGTGGCCCGCCTGATCGGCGCGCCTCCGGGCTACGTCGGCTATGAAGAAGGCGGTTACCTGACCGAAGCCGTGCGTCGCAAGCCCTACAGTGTGATCTTGCTGGACGAGATCGAGAAGGCGCACCCGGACGTGTTCAACGTCCTGCTGCAGGCGCTCGACGATGGCCGCATGACCGATGGACAGGGGCGCACGGTCGACTTCAAGAACACCGTGATCGTGATGACCTCGAACCTGGGTTCGGGCAAGATCCAGACGATGGAGGGTTCGGACCCGGCCGTGATCAAACTGGCCGTGATGGCCGAGGTGCGCGGTCACTTCCGCCCCGAGTTCATCAACCGTATCGACGAGATCGTGGTGTTCCATGCGCTCGACGAGAAGAACATCGGTTCGATCGCCCGCATCCAGCTGCGCAACCTGGAAGGCCGTCTCGAAAAGATGGAGATGAAGCTCGACCTGAGCGAAGAGGCGTTGCAGAAGATCGCGGAAGCCGGTTTCGATCCGGTGTACGGCGCACGCCCGCTCAAGCGCGCGATCCAGCAGCAGATCGAGAATCCGCTGTCGAAGGCGATCCTGTCGGGCCGCTTCGGTCCGAAGGATACGATCCGCGTCGACGTGCGTGGCGGTCAATTGACCTTCGGCGAAGAGCCGGCGGTGGAACTGGCCAAATAAGGCAACCAGCAAGTCGGCCAGATGAGGCTGTCGCCCAGGCGCAGGCCGGGGCCCAGGTGTCGATGAAGCGCCCTGTCAGGCAATCCTGGCAGGGCGTTTTTTTTTGCGCCTGGGCTGCCATCGGCCAATTCTCAAGTCAGCGCTCCGCGCGCACGCCGATAGAGTCAATGCTTGTCGGAAATAGATCACTATCACGACCGAGCCTCATGCCGGGCTCATCCACTCGTTTTCCATATCGTGAAACGTAATTCGCCAGCATGAAACGTGCTGGGACGGGGCATGTGCAGACCCTCCCATTTTGAGAAACTACCTCCCGCATCATGAAAATTGATTTATAACCCATTGATTTTTAATGGAATAAAAAATCTCCTGTGTCTTATATAAGAGTGAGTATGCCAAGCGCGAACGGGCCTATGATTTCTCTAACGGATTCACATCAACCAGCTTATTCAATCAGGAGAACACGATGGCAACTCGTGAACAGCAAATCGCCGCTCTGCAACAGGACTGGGAAACCAATTCGCGCTGGCAGGGCGTGGTCCGCAACTACAGCGCCGAGGACGTGGTCCGCCTGCGTGGTTCGGTGCAGATCGAACACACGCTGGCGCGCCGTGGCGCCGAAAAGCTGTGGGACCTGCTCAATAGCGAGCCTTACGTCAACGCACTCGGTGCGCTAACCGGCAACCAGGCGATGCAGCAGGTCAAGGCCGGCTTGAAAGCGATCTACCTGTCGGGCTGGCAAGTCGCCGGCGATGCTAACCTGGCCGGCGAAATGTATCCTGACCAATCGCTGTATCCGGCCAATTCGGTGCCGATGGTCGTCAAGCGCATCAACAACGCCTTCCAGCGCGCCGACCAGATCCAGTGGTCCGAGGGCAAGGGCGACATCGATTACTTCGCGCCGATCGTCGCCGATGCCGAAGCCGGTTTCGGCGGCGTGCTGAATGCCTTCGAGCTGATGAAGTCGATGATCGAGGCGGGGGCGGCCGGCGTGCACTTCGAAGACCAGCTGGCCTCGGTCAAGAAATGCGGTCACATGGGCGGCAAGGTGCTGGTGCCGAGCCGCGAAGCGGTCGAGAAGCTGAACGCAGCGCGCCTGGCGGCCGACGTGATGGGCACGCCGACCCTGGTCGTGGCGCGCACCGATGCCGAAGCGGCCGACCTGCTGACCTCGGATGTCGATGCCAACGACCAGCCGTTCTGCACCGGCGAGCGCACTGTCGAAGGCTTTTTCCGCGTCAAGCCGGGCGTCGAGCAGGCGATCGCGCGTGGTCTGGCCTACGCCCCGTACGCCGACCTGGTCTGGTGCGAGACCGGCAAGCCGGACCTGGCCTTCGCCAAGCGCTTCGCCGAAGCCATCCACGAGAAATTCCCGGGCAAGATGCTGGCCTATAACTGTTCGCCTTCGTTCAACTGGAAGAAGAATCTGGACGACGCCACCATCGCCAAGTTCCAGAAAGAACTCGGCGCGATGGGCTACAAGTTCCAGTTCATCACGCTGGCCGGCTTCCACGCGCTGAACTACAGCATGTTCAACCTGGCGCACGGCTATGCGCGGCGCGGCATGTCGGCTTTTGTGGAACTGCAGGAAGCCGAATTCGCCGCCGCCGACAAGGGCTTCACCGCGGTCAAGCACCAGCGCGAAGTCGGCACCGGCTACTTCGATGCCGTCACCCAGGCGATCCAGCAGGGGCAGAGCTCCACCACGGCGTTGCATGGGTCGACCGAAGACGAGCAGTTTTTCGATTCGCAAGAGAAAAAAGTCGCCTGAATGAGGCCGACAGTGCAAAAGCCGCAGCGCCCGCAAGCCGTTGCGGCTTTTTTTCGCCAGTCACTTCTTAATTTGGGGCGGCGGTCGCAACTAGGCGATAATGACGGCTTATTTAGCAGTCACCGGAATTTATTATGTTTAGCTACCGCCACGCCTTCCACGCGGGTAACCACGCCGACGTCCTGAAACACTTCGTCCAGGTTCAGTTGCATAAGTACATGAATCAAAAGGACACGGCCTATACCTACGTCGACACCCACGCGGGGGCGGGCGTGTATGCGCTCGACAGCGTGCAGGCGCTCAAGAGTGGCGAATCCGAGGGCGGGATCGCGCGCCTGTGGGAACGCGACGACCTGCCGCCGGCGCTGGCCGAATACGTCGACCTGGTGCGCGCGCTCAACCCGAGCGGCAAGCTGCGTTACTACCCGGGCTCGCCCTGGGTCGCCGAGCAGTCGATGCGCATCGAAGACCGCCTGCGCCTGTTCGAACTGCACCCGGCCGACGTCAAGCTGCTCGACCAGAACGTGCGCAAGCTGGAGGCGCACAAGGCCGAGCAGGGCGAACGCGCGCGCGGACGCCGCATCATCGTCGATCGCGCCGACGGTTTCCAGAGCCTCAAAGCGCTGTTGCCGCCGCCGTCGCGGCGCGCGCTGGTGCTGTGCGATCCGCCATACGAGGTCAAGCTCGACTACAAGCACGTCTACGACGCCTTCAACGAGGCGCTCGGACGCTTCCCTTCGGGTATGTACGCGATCTGGTATCCGGTGCTGCAGCGGATGGAGTCGCGCCAGTTCGCCGATCGCCTCAAGCGCTTGCCGGCCAAGGAGTGGCTGCACGTGACCTTGACCGTGGCCACGCCCGGCCCGGATGGCACCGGCATGCACAGCAGCGGCATGTTCGTCCTGAATCCCCCGTACACGCTGGAAGCGACGCTGCGCGAGACCATGCCTTACCTGGTCAATGTGCTCGGCGTCGACAGCGGCGCCTCGTTCCGCATCGAGACCGGCACCCAGCAGACCGGCGCGCTGGCAGGACGAGTCGGGCTGCAGGGCGCGGGCGCCCCGGCCGCACGCGCCGGTGCGCAAGGCGCGGCTGCGCCGGCTGGACGACCGGGTGGACCGGGCGCGGGTGGACGTCCCGGCGCGCAGGGTGCCGGACCGCGTATCCCGGCCGGCAATGCACGCCGCGCCAGCCCGCTGTCCGGCAAAGGCAGCCTGCGTCTGCCGGGCCAGCCCTACGAGTCGCCCGCGCGCGCGCAAGACGAAGACAAGCCAAGCGGCAGCCAGATGGACCCGGTCAAGCGCGAGGCGCGCCGCAAGTTCTACGGCACGCAATCAGGCGCGGCCGGTAGTGGGAACGCGAGTGGCAACGCGCGCGGCAGCCGCGACGCCTCAGCGTCGAGCGGCCCCGGCCGCAGCCCTGCACGTCCGGCAGGCGGCGCCGGCGGTTCGCGCGGTCCCGCCAATGCAGGTAGCCAGGGCGGCCAGGCCACTGGCCCGCGCAAGTCGTTCAAGCGCAGCGGCCCCGGCCGTGGATGACAAGCGCAATCAAAAAAACATCGTGGCGCCGCCCGGCGCCTGAAACGATTTGATACGATGTCGAAATGTAAAGACTATCAGTCTGTAGTATAGTCGGCACCGAATCCCGGTTTGCCGAGAGCAGGCGCGCAGCGTGCGCGCCTTATGTTTCCAGGAGTTTTACATGCATGCGGTAGCAGCGGCAGACCCTTTGCCGTCCGAAGAGTTCTTTTTAGCACGACAACCGATACTCGGACGCGACCAGCGTTTGGTTGCGTTCGAGCTGTTGTTTCGCGCTGCGCCGGAACACGAGGATGCGCAACTGACCGATTTTGCTTCAGCCACCGCCGCCGTGATTTCCCACGCGTCTCAGCTTGGCATGCAACAGGTGGTGGGCGAGCAGCTGGCCTTCGTCAATGTTGACGAGGTCGTGCTGATGAGCGATTTCGTCCGGTTCTTGCCTCCTGACAAAGTCATCCTCGAAATCCTTGAAACCGTCGACCCGACGCCGCCCTTGCTCGAGCGTATCGCAGAATTGAAGCAGCTCGGCTTCAAGTTCGCACTCGACGATGTTATAGGCCATTCCGAGCAAGTGCGCAAGTTGCTCGATCTGGTGGATGTCATCAAGATCGACCTGAAGGGCATCGGCCACGACGACCTGATCCAGCTGGCCCACACCCTGCGCAATCCGCGCCAGAAACTGCTGGCCGAAAAGGTCGAGACGATCGAAGAGTTCGAGCTCTGCCTGGAGCTCGGCTTCGAATATTTCCAGGGCTATTATTTCGCTCGTCCGGCGATTTTGTCCGGCAAGAAGATCTCACCATCCGAGATGGTGCTGCTGCGCCTGCTCGACCTGATCAATGCCAACGCCGGCAACGATGCGATCGAGGAAGCGGTCAAACGCGACCCGCTGCTGAGCCTGAACCTGCTGCGCCTGGTCAACAGTCACCTGACCGGCACCGGCGCCGGCCGCGTCGAATCGGTCTCCGAAGCGTTGAGCCGCCTGGGTCGCAACCAGCTCGAACGCTGGATCCAGATCCTGCTGTACAGCGGACCCGACGGTCACATCGAATTCAAGTCGCCGCTGCTGCAGATGGCGACCACGCGCGGGCGCCTGCTCGAACTGATGACGCTGACGCTGCGCCCCGGCGACAGCGCCGGCGCCAACAACGCCTTCACGGTCGGCATCATGTCGCTGATGGATGCGCTGTTTTCGGTGCCGATGCGCGAGATCCTCGACCGCGTCGAAGTCTCGAGCGAGGTGCGCACCGCGCTCCTCGAACGCACCGGCGAATATGGCGCGATGCTGCGCGTGGCCGAAGACCTCGAAGGCCGCCATTCGGGTGGGCCGCATTCGCGTTTGACGCTGTCGGCCGCGCTGGCTGAACTCGGGCTGTCGATCCGCCAGGTGCGTGAGATCGAGCTGGCGGCGTTCAGCTGGGTGCGCGAGCTGAGCGGCGCAGACGTCCACTGACGCCATCCACGCAAACAAAAAAAGCCGCACGCCCATTGTGGGCTGTGCGGCCCTTGCAGCCGAATTTCTTCGGCTGAATATCTTCGAATGATTTACTTCGGCTGATACAGCTGGTCGAACACGCCGCCGTCGTTGAAGTGGGTCTTCTGCACCTTGTCCCAATTGCCGCCGACGTCGGCGATGGTGAACAGCTTGACCTGGGGGAACTGGCCGGCGTACTGCTTGGCCGCCTTCGGCGTCGACGGACGGTAGTGGTTCTTGGCGATCAGCGCCTGGCCTTCGTCCGTGTAGAGGTATTGCAGGTAAGCCTCGGCCACCTTGCGCGTATGGTGCTTGTCGACGTTCTTGTCGACCACGGCTACCGGCGGCTCGGCGAGGATGCTGATCGACGGCGTGATGATGTCGAACTTGTCCGGGCCGAGTTCTTTGACCGCCAGCAGGGCTTCGTTTTCCCAGGCGATCAGCACGTCACCGATGCCGCGCTCCACGAAAGTTGTGGTCGAGCCGCGCGCGCCGGAGTCGAGCACCGGCACGTTCTTGTACAGTTTCTTGAGGAAGTCGCGTGCGGTGGTGTCGTTGCCGCCCGGCTGGCGCAACGCGTAACCATAGGCGGCCAGGTAGTTCCAGCGCGCGCCGCTCGAGGTCTTCGGATTGGCGGTGATGACCGACACGCCCGGCTTGACCAGGTCGGCCCAGTCCTTGATGCCCTTCGGATTGCCCTTGCGTACCAGCAGCACGACGGTCGAGGTGTACGGCGAGGCATTGTGCGGTAGGCGCGACTGCCAGTTGCTCTGGATCAGACCACGGCGGCTCAGTTCGTCGATGTCGTAGGCCAGGCCGAGGGTCACGACGTCGGCTTCCAGACCGTCCAGTACGGAGCGCGCCTGCTTGGCCGAGCCGCCGTGCGAGACCTTGATCTTGACGGTATCGCCGCTGGTGGCCTTCCACTGCTTGGCGAAGGCGGCGTTGACGTCCTGGTACAGCTCGCGTGTCGGGTCGTACGAGACATTGGTCAGCGTGATGTCGGCGGCGAGGGCCGGCTGGATCAGCGCGACGGTGGCGAACAGGGCGGCGAGGGTCTTTTTGAGCATGATTTCCCAAATTGGTTGTTGTAGTCAGGCATAGACTAAGAACAATCAGCCAACTTGGGAACGTAGGATTTCGGACTTGGGTATGCGTTTTCTACATATACGGTCGAGTCGCAGGGATCACTGGCCCAGAAACAGGAACACGGTCGGCTTCTTGTGGAAATCCGGCATGCGGCCAGCGGCCAGCTGGGCCTTCCACTTGGCCGCCGTCAAGGTGCGCACCGATTCGCTCGCCAGCGTCAGATCGGTAGCGACGCAGATCAAAGTGCCCGGCTGGCAGCCGGCCACCAGCGCTTCCAGCATCTGCCCGTTGCGGTAAGGCGTCTCGATCAAAAGCTGGGTCTGCTTCTCGGCGCGCGAGCGCTTTTCCAGCTCGGCGATGCGCTTGCCGCGCAAGGTCGCGTCGGTCGGCAAATAACCGTTGAAGGCGAAGCTCTGCCCGTTCAGGCCGCTCGCCATCACGGCCAGCAGCAGCGACGACGGTCCGACCAGCGGGCGCACCGGCACGCCGTGCTGGTGGGCCAGGCGGACCAGGTCGGCGCCCGGATCGGCCACCGCCGGCACGCCGGCTTCCGACACTAAGCCAGCGTCACGCCCGTCCAGCAACGGCTGCAGCAGCGCGGCCAGCGCTTGCGGCGGCGTGTTCACGTTCAGTTCGGCGATCTGGATTTCCTGCAGCGGACGCGCCAGCGGATGATCAAGCGCGACCAGCTTGAGGAAGGCGCGCGCCGTCTTGGCGTTCTCCGCGACGAAATACTCGAGCTTGCTGGCGATGTCCTGCACCTGCTCGGGCAGGATGTGCGACAGCGCGCGTGGGACCGGCTCGGTGGCGCCGAGCGTGTTCGGGATCAGATAAAGGGTTCCGGGCATGGTTTTAGTTGTTATTGAAGAAGGCGACGCCGGCGCGACGCAGCATCGAGGTCAGCGCGATCAGCGGCAAGCCGGTGAGGGCGGTCGGGTCGGCACTGTCGATGCGTTCCAGGATCGCGATGCCGAGCCCCTCGTTCTTGGCGCTGCCGGCGCAGTCGTAGGGCTGCTCGATGCGCAGGTACGCGTCGAGCTCGGCATCCGGCAGGTCGCGGAAGGTGACGAAGGCCTGGACGTTTTCGACTTGAAAGCTGCCGTCGCGCCCATCCCACAGACACAGCGCGGTGTGGAACACGACCTGGCGTCCACGCATCGTCTGCAGCTGGGCCAGCGCGAGCGCGTGGTCGCCAGGCTTGCCGATCTGCGCACCGTCCAGCGTGGCGACCTGGTCCGAGCCGATCACCAGCGCATCCGGATTGAGCGCGGCGACCGCGGCGGCTTTGTCAACCGCCAGGCGCAGCGCGGTGGCGTCCGGCGTTTCGCCCGGCAGCGGCGTTTCGTCGACGTGCGGCGCGATCGCTTCGAAGTGCAGGTGCAGGCGGCTCAACAGCTCGCGCCGGTAGGCCGAGCTGGACGCCAGAATCAGGCGCGGCGTGCTGTCGGGAGTGGAACTTGGTATCATGGCGCCGGTCGAATATTTGCAAACAAAACAGAGATTTAGCTCATCCCGCCAGGTAAACGAGCGTCGGTTCCACACGACCCGAAAAAACTGCACGGAGCCTTTGACTAGGCGGGGAGAAGCCTGTTATTATCGCAGGTTTTCCGGGGATGTTTTTCCAAATGAGCGCTTTTGTCATCGACGCTTTCGAATTTTGTCGGAACAACGGTCATCGTGAAGGCGTCACGCTGGTGGCCGACATGCCCCGCCTGGCGGCCGATTGCGCCGATGCGTCCGGCCAGATCGCCTGGACGATCGACGGCGGCCAGACCGTGCAGGGTTACCCATCGCTGACCCTGTCGGTCCAGGGCGACGTGAACCTGGTGTGCCAGCGTTGCATGCAGCCCTTCGGCTACCACATCGATTCGTCGACCATGCTGGTGCTGGGCAAGGACGACGCGGATGCGGACGGGATCGAGGAAGTCCTCGACGACGAGAGCATCGACGTGATCGTCGGCAGCCAGACCTGCGACATCATGCAGTTGCTGGAAGACGAAGCCCTGCTGGCCCTGCCGCAGGCACCGAAACACGAGGTGTGCCCCGATACCAAGCTGCTGGACTCGTTGAAGTCCCAGAAGGTATCGCCGTTCGCGGCACTGAAAAGCCTCAAATCCGAATAAGGAAACCTCCGAGGAGGTTTCAAAAAGAATTTGTGGTGCGCAATGCCTTATGGCACGATGCGCATCACATCAAAAACGTGTCAAACGCGTGCAGCTCGAGTATGGAGTCATCGTTGTAAGGCAGCGTTAAACATGTCGGCAGCTTCATACTCGTGAAATTGCCGCTGGGATACTCGATCTGCATTGTTTTGCAAGTCGAATGTGTTAGAATTTTAGAACTTATGTTTAGGAGTCATCATGGCAGTTCAGCAGAATAAGAAGTCCCCGTCCAAGCGCGGCATGCACCGTTCGCACGATTTCCTGGTTGCGCCGAACCTGGCCGTCGAGCCGACCACTGGCGAGACCCACCTGCGTCACCACATCAGCCCGAACGGTTTCTACCGTGGTCGCAAAGTGATCAAGACCAAGAACGACGAGTAATCGACGTCTTGCTGTTTTGTTCCATGAAAGCGGTGCAACGTATGTCTATGCGTGGCGCCGCTTTTTATTTCGTATCGCCGGCTGCAACCCAAGCTTGCACACCGTCATTTTCAATCCCGCTGCTCCCGCCAGGCACCGCGCCGCGCCGGGACACGCTGCCGTCGGCCGCCCGTAAGCCTGCGGTTCATCCCGACAAATGACAATACCAATTTCCATCGACTGCATGGGCGGTGACCACGGACCTTCCGTGACCATCCCGGCAGCCCTCGCATTCCTCAAGCGCGAACCTGAAGCCGAGCTGATCCTCGTCGGCCTGGAAGACCAGGTGCGCGCTGAACTCAAGAAACATCATGCGCTCGACAACCCGCGCCTGAGCGTGCGCAACGCCTCCGAAGTCGTCGCCATGGACGACCCGGTCGAAGTCGCGCTGCGCCGCAAGAAGGATTCGTCGATGCGCGTGGCGATCGAGCTGGTCAAGGAAGGCAAGGCCAAGGCCTGCGTCTCCGCCGGCAATACCGGCGCCTTGATGGCGATCTCGCGCTACGTGCTGAAAACCATGGCCGACGTCGACCGTCCAGCCATCTGCTCGATCCTGCCCAACCAGAAGGGCGGACCTACCTACATGCTCGACCTCGGCGCCAACGTCGATTGCGAGCCGCATCACCTGCACCAGTTCGCCATCATGGGCGCGGTGCTGTTCGAAGCGATGGAGCACCGCCGTCCCAGCATCGGCCTGCTCAACGTCGGCACCGAAGAAATCAAGGGCAACGAAGTGGTCAAGGCGACCGCGCCCCTGCTGCGCGCGGACCACGAACGCGGCAAGCTGAATTTCCATGGCAACGTCGAAGGCAACGACATCTTCAAGGGCACGGTCGACGTCGTCGTGTGCGACGGTTTCGTCGGCAACGTGACGCTGAAAGCCATCGAAGGCGTGTCGCGCCTGTTCAAGTCGACGCTGATGGAGACCACGCTGTCGAAGATCGGCGCCTTGCTGGCGAAGAAATCGCTGAAAAAGTTGAATCCGGAAAGCTACAATGGCGCCGGCTTGCTGGGCCTCAAGGGCCTGGTGTTCAAGAGTCACGGCGGCGCCAACGCTTTTGCTTATGAATGGGCAATTCGTCGCGCTTTCGATGCGGCGAAATATAATGTGCAAGAGCAACTCTCGACGCTGATCGCCGAGATGATGCCGAGCGCGCCTCCCGTCGAAGCGCCGGGCTCAACCATTCAGCAGGGTTAAGCAATGACTTTGTACAGCAAAATTATCGGTACCGGCAGCTACCTGCCGGCCCAACGCGTCAGCAACGACGAACTTGCGGCCCAGCTGGCGGCGGAGGGCATCGAGACCTCGGACGAGTGGATCGTCAGCCGCAGCGGCATCTCGGCGCGCCATTTCGCGGCCGCCGACGAAAATGCGTCCGACCTGGCCGTCAAGGCGGGCCGCAAGGCGATTGAAGCGGCCGGTTTGCAGCCCGAGCAGATCGACATGATCATCGTGGCGACCTCGACGCCCGATTTCTACGGCAATTTCCCGAGCACCGCCTGCATCGTCCAGCACAAGCTCGAGCTGCGTAACGGCAGCGCGGCCTTCGACGTCGCCGCCGTCTGCAGCGGCTTCGTCTACGCGCTCTCGACCGCCGACGCCTTCATCAAGGCCGGCAATGCGAAGAACGTGCTGGTGATCGGCACCGAAGTGTTTTCGCGCATCCTCGATTTCAACGACCGCACCACCTGCGTGCTGTTCGGCGACGGCGCCGGCGCCGTGGTGTTATCGAGTAGCGACGAGCCCGGCGTGCTGGCGGTCAAGCTGCACGCCGACGGCAGCCACGGTCACATCCTGTGCGGCCCGGCCAACCCGACCGCCGCCGCGCTCGCCGGCCCCAAGTACCTCTACATGGATGGTCAGGCGGTCTTCAAGCTGGCCGTCACGGTGCTGGAAAAGGTTGCCAACGAAGCGCTCGCGCACGCCGGCATGGCGGCCTCCGAGATCGACTGGCTGATCCCGCACCAGGCCAACCTGCGCATCATGAACGGCACCGCCAAGAAGCTCGGCTTGCCGGGCGAGAAGATGGTGGTCACGGTCAATGAACACGGCAATACCTCGGCCGCATCGATCCCGCTGGCGCTCGACCAAGCGGTGCGCGACGGCCGCATCCAGCCCGGCCACGTCGTCATGATGGAAGGCGTCGGGGGCGGCTTTACCTGGGGCGCGGTGCTCGCCAAGATGTAAGCCTGTTGCGGCAGACAAAACAAGAATTAGGAAGAACCTAGATATGAGCAAATTCGCATTCCTGTTTACGGGCCAGGGTGCCCAGGCCGTCGGCATGCTGAACGGCTTCGCCGGCAACCCGGTCGTCGAGCAGACCGTGCTTGAAGCCTCGGAAGCGCTGGGCATGGACATCGGCAAGCTGATCGCCGACGGTCCGAAGGAAGAACTGGACCTGACCACCAATACCCAGCCGGTGATGCTGACCGCGGCCGTGGCCGTGTACCGCGCCTGGATCGCCGCCGGCGGTCCCGTACCCAGCATGGTCGCCGGCCACAGCCTCGGCGAATACTCGGCGCTGGTCGCCGCCGGCGTGATCGACTTCAAGGATGCGGTGCCGCTGGTGCGCTTCCGCGCGCAATCGATGCAGGACGCGGTGCCGGTCGGGCAGGGCGGCATGGCCGTGATCCTCGGCTTGCAGGCCGACGATGTGCGCGCCGTGTGTGCTGAGGCTGCGCAAGGTGAAATCGTCGAAGCCGTCAACTTCAACGAGCCGACCCAGATCGTGATCGCCGGCCACACCGCAGCGGTCGAGCGCGCCTGCGAGATCGCCAAGGCCAAGGGCGCCAAGCGCGCCATGAAGCTGGCGGTGTCGGCGCCGTTCCACTCGTCGCTGCTGAAACCGGCGTCGGACCGCCTGCGCGACTATATGGCCAACATCGAATTCAAGGCGCCGCAGATTGACTTGATCAACAACGTCGACGTGGCTATCCTGAACGACCCCGCGCAGATCAAGGATGCGCTGGTGCGCCAGGCTGCCGGCCCGGTGCGCTGGGTCGAGACGATGCAGAAGATGGCGGCGGACGGCGTGACGCAAGTCATCGAGTGCGCGCCCAGCAAGACCCTGATCGGCATGGCCAAGCGCATCGATGCGGTGCTGGTCGGCGATGCCCTGGTTGACCAGGCGGCGCTCGAGCGCGTACTGGCGGCAATCCAACAATAAAAAGATTGAGGAATCACATGAACCTGCAAAACCAAGTCGCCCTCGTCACCGGCGCGTCGCGCGGCATCGGCAAGGCCATCGCGCTCGAACTGGCGCGCCAGGGCGCGCGCGTGGTCGGCACCGCCACCACTGAAAACGGCGCACAGGCCATCGGTGAATACCTGGCCGAATTCGGCGGCAAAGGCATGGTCTTGAACGTTACCGACGCCCAGCAGTGCGCGGCCGTGATCGATGACATCACCAAGAACGTCGGCGCCGTCGCGATCCTGGTCAACAATGCCGGCATCACCCAGGACCAGCTGGCGATGCGCATGAAGGACGAGGAGTGGGACAACGTCATCGCCACCAACTTGACCGCGGTCGGCCGCCTGTCGCGCGCGGTGCTGCGTGGGATGATGAAGGCCAAGCATGGGCGTATCATTAATATCACCTCGGTGGTCGGCGCGAGCGGCAATCCGGGCCAGATGAACTACGCGGCGGCCAAGGCCGGCGTGGCCGGCATGACGCGCGCGCTGGCGCGCGAAATCGGCAGCCGCAACATCACCGTCAACTGCGTGGCGCCGGGCTTCATCGATACCGACATGACGAAAGGCCTGGGCGAAGGCCAGCACGAAGCGCTGCTGACCCAGATCCCGCTGGGCCGCCTGGGCCAGCCAGAAGACATCGCTTATGCGGTGGCCTTCCTGGCCGGTCCGCAAGCCGCTTACATCACCGGTACGGAGCTGCACGTGAACGGCGGCATGTACATGAATTGATGGAGGAAAGCCTGGGGAAACCCGGGGCAATTCTCATCTTTTAGCAGTAGTTTCAGCCAAATTGACGTCACACGCTGAAAATAGTTTTTCAACGCGCAAACCCTGATAAAATGCGCGCACTTTCCGAAACACATACCTAATGGAGCCATAACATGTCGGATATCGAACAACGCGTTAAAAAAATCGTCGCTGAGCAACTGGGCGTTGCCGAAGCAGACATCAAAATCGATTCCTCGTTCGTTGACGATCTCGGCGCCGACTCGCTGGACACCGTCGAACTGGTGATGGCCCTGGAAGACGAATTCGAAATGGAAATCCCGGACGAGCAGGCTGAGAAGATCACCACCGTTCGCCAAGCGATCGAATACGCCCAAGCGCACGTCAAGGCCTAATAGCTGGGCCTCAGCATTCAGGATTTCAGGAGAAGCGCTTGAGTTCACGCAACCGTCGTGTCGTCGTTACCGGCCTGGGTTGCATCTCTCCGATCGGCAATACGGTTGCCGAGGCGTGGGACGCAGCCTTGGCGGGCAAGTCGGGCATCGCCAACATCACCAAGTTTGACGCATCGCAGTTCTCGACCCGCTTCGCGGGCGAAGTGAAGAACTTCAACGTCGAGGAATACTTGCCGGGCAAGGAAGGCCGTCACATGGATACGTTTATCCATTTCGGCATGGCCGCCGGCATCCAGGCGCTGAAAGATTCCGGTCTCGTCGTCACCGAGGAAAATGCTGATCGCATCGGCACGATGGTGGGCTCTGGCATTGGCGGCCTGCCGATGATCGAAGACACCAAAGCCGAGTACGACAGCCGCGGCCCGCGCCGCATCTCGCCGTTCTTCGTGCCGGCTTCGATCATCAACATGATTTCCGGCGACCTGTCGATCAAGTTCGGCCTGCGTGGCCCGAACCTGGCGATCGTTACCGCCTGCACCACCGGCCTGCATTGCATCGGCGCGGCTGCGCGCCTGATCGAGTACGGCGATGCCGACGTGATGATCGCCGGCGGCGCCGAGTCGACCATGTCGCCGCTGGGCCTGGGTGGTTTCGCCGCGGCGCGCGCGCTGTCCAGCCGCAACGACGACCCGTCCACGGCATCGCGTCCCTGGGACCGCGACCGCGACGGCTTCGTGCTGGGCGAGGGCGCCGGCGTCATGGTGCTGGAAGAGTACGAGCACGCGAAAGCGCGCGGCGCCAAGATCTATGCAGAAGTCGTCGGCTTCGGCATGAGCGCGGACGCGAACCACATCACCGCGCCTCTCGAGGACGGCAGTGGCGCGTCGCGCTGCATGGTGTCGGCGATGCAGTACGCCGGCATTAACGCGGATCAGGTGAGCTACGTCAATGCACACGGCACCTCGACGCCGGTCGGCGACGTCGCTGAAGTGAAGGGCATCAAGCGCACCTTCGGCGACCATGCGCGCAAGATCGTGGTCAACTCGACCAAGTCGATGACCGGCCACCTGCTGGGCGGCGCCGGCGGCCTCGAGTCGGTGTTTACCGTGCTGGCGATCCATAACCAGATCTCGCCGCCGACGATCAACATCATCAACCAGGATCCGGAATGCGACCTGGACTTCTGCGCCAACCAGGCGCGTGAGATGAAGATCGATTACGCAGTGAAAAACTCGTTCGGTTTCGGCGGCACCAACGGCACCCTGGTGTTCGCGAAAGTCTGATTCCGCGGGCCGGTTCCGGCCTGCACAAAAGAATCTGAACCAAAAAGCGCCCGTTCCTGTCAAAGGAGCGGGCGCTTTTTTTTCGTCCCGATTCTTTGCGTCCGACTTTTTACATACCGATCCATTTCGGCCTCATCGACCAACCGATCACCGCCATGTCGATTGCGGTTTCCGCCATCGTTCGTCCATCGCGCACGGCGCGCCGTCTGCTGCTGCTCTGGAGCTTCGCGCACCTGGCTGCCGCCAGCGCCGTCGTCGCCGTGCCACTGCAGGTGCGCTTCGGCGCGGGGCCGTGGCTCGCGGCCATGTTCGCCTGTGCCGGGCTGCTCCTGGCATGGGCGGCGGGGCGCCCGCCAAAGACGCACCGGATTGATATTTCTGGAACCGGCGAACTACGCGTGACGGTACAACAGGGTGTGCGCCCGCCGCGTCAATCCCGGTGCAGCGCGGACTGGGCCGACGACGACGCAAGCGTGCCACTGTCGGCGCCGCTCGCGCTCTTGCCGGGCTCGACGCTGTCGCCGGTCCTGATGCTGCTGCGGCTTGGCCCCGCGCACGGTCAGCCGAACGCGCCGGTGCGGGTGCTGGCGATCTGGCGCGACAGCGTCGACGACGCGGCCTGGCGCGCACTGGCGGTCGCGCTCGGCGTGATCGGCAGGCCGCGCGCGCCGCAACCGGTGCAGGAATCGATGAACTCATTGCAGCAGGCGCCATGTCGGGCACGCCGCCGCAGCCAACGGGACCATGTCCAGTGACGACCGAACGCGAATCTGATCAACTGCTGGTTGAGCGCGTACAGGCTGGCGATCGCCGGGCGTTCGACCTGCTGGTGGCGAAGTACCAGCGGCGCCTGATGCGGCTGGTCTCGCGCCTGGTGCACGATCCGGCCGAAGCGGAAGACGTGGTGCAGGAGACTTTCATCAAGGCCTTCCGCGCATTGCGCCATTTTCGCGGCGATTCCGCCTTCTATACCTGGCTGTATCGGATCGGCATCAACACGGCCAAGAATTTCCTGGTGACGCAAGGACGGCGTGCGCCGACCTCGACCGAAGCCGATGCCGAGCGTGCCGAAGGATTTGACGACGCGGACAGCTTGCGCGACATTAATACACCGGAATCGGTGTTGGCCAGCAAGCAGATCGCCTATACGGTCAATTCCGCCATGGAGGCGCTGCCGCTGGAATTGCGCACGGCGATCGTCCTGCGCGAAATCGAAGGTTTAAGCTACGAGGAAATCTCCGAAGTGATGGCGTGTCCAATCGGTACGGTACGAAGCCGCATCTTCCGGGCACGCGAAGTCATCGCCGAGAAATTGAGGCCTTTACTCGATATTCCGGCTGACAAACGTCGGTAAGGTAGCGATGATCAATACTGGAAGACAACGCACACCTCGACCTGACGACATCATGGATGCCAATAAGAAAAATCGCGAATTCATCTCCGCGCTGAGCGACGGCGAACTCCCCCACATCGACCTCGAGCTTGCCATGGCCGCGCTGGAGAGCCCGGAAGGCCGCGCGGCCTGGGCCAATTACCACCACATCGGCGACATCCTTCGCGCCGAGCCCACGCCCGATCTCTCGCCCGGCTTTGCCGGGCGCCTCGCCGCACGCCTCGCCGCCGAGCCGATCCCCGGGAAGCGGCCGGCCTCGGCCAGCGAAGGCGCTGATCCCACGCCGCTCGCCGCCGGCCCGCGCTAAGCCCCGCTCGCACCCGGCGGCATCTCCTTACGCGCACGCGCGTCGGGGCGGCCGCCGGCGTTTCGACCCGCACGCCAATGCCCGCTGCCGCGACAAGTCATGCCTTTTGCCTTACCATTAGAGCAATTTCAAAGACTTCACCCTATGAATCTATGACAAGCAAAACCGGAAGCGCACTCCTGTCGGCCCTGCTGTTTGCGGGCGCCGGTACCCTGTTCTCCTCGGCGGCTGCGGCCGCTCCCGTGGCGACGCCAATCGCCACCCCGGCCATGAACGGCCTGCCCGATTTCGCCGACTTGGTCGACAAGGTCGGCCCGGCCGTCGTCAACATCCGCACCACCGAACACGTGCGCGCGGGCGAGGGCGGCCCGGACGAGGAGATGCAGGAATTCCTGCGGCGCTTCTTCGGCGGCGCGGCCCCGGGCGGCGGCGGCCAGGGCGTGCCCGGCGCGCCGCGCGGACGCCGCGGCGCGCCCCAGCAGCAGCCGCAGGAAGACGAAGTGCAGCGCGGCGTGGGCTCCGGTTTCATCATCTCCGACGACGGCTACGTGCTGACCAATGCCCACGTGGTCGAGGGCGCGGACGAAGTCATCGTCACGCTCACCGACCGCCGCGAGTTCAAGGCCAAGGTGCTGGGTGCCGACCGCCGCAGCGACGTCGCCCTGCTGAAGGTCGACGCGCGCAACCTGCCCAGCCTGCGCATGGGCGACTCGAACAAGATCCGCGTCGGCGAGTGGGTGATCGCGATCGGTTCGCCGTTCAACCTGGAGAATACGGTCACAGCCGGCATCATCTCGGCCAAGTCGCGCGACACCGGCGAATACCTGCCGCTGATCCAGAGCGACGTCGCGGTCAATCCGGGCAACTCGGGCGGGCCTTTGATCAACATGCGCGGCGAAGTCATCGGCATCAACTCGCAGATCGCCACGCTGTCCGGCGCCTACAACGGCATCTCGTTCGCGGTGCCGATCGACGAGGTGCTGCGCGTGTCGGACCAGATCAAGAAGAGTGGCCGGGTCACGCGCGGCAAGATCGGCGTGCAGATCAGTGAAGTCACGCGCGACGTCGCCGAATCGCTGGGCCTGGGCCGCGCGCACGGCGCCGAGGTCGCGATGGTCGAGCCGGGCGGCCCGGCCGACAAGGGCGGCGTGCGGGTCGGCGACATCATCCTGAAATTCAACGGCCAGGACATCGACAAGAGCACCGACCTGCCGCGCCTGGTCGGCGCCTCGACGGTGGGCAGCCGCGCCACCGTCACCGTGTGGCGTCGCGGCGCCCAGATCGAGTTGCCGATCAGCGTCACCGAGCTGAAGGACGAGGACGCGACGCCGAAGGGCAAGCAGACGCCCAAGAAGCCGACGCCGGACCAGACCACCAATGCGCTCGGCCTGCAAGTGTCCGACCTAAAGGCCGAGCAGAAACGCGACCTGAAGGTGAACGCCGGCGTCATGGTCGAGTTTGCCGATGGACGCGCGGCCTCGGCCGGCATCCGCCCGGGCGACCTGGTGCTGCAGATGAACAACGTCGAGATCACCGGCGCCGCCCAGTTCAATGGCCTGGTCGCCAAGCTCGATCCGAAAAAGCCGGTGGCCTTGCTGGTGCAGCGCGAGAGCGTGTCGCAGTACATCGTCATCAAGCCCAAGCAGTAATGCAGCCGTCGGCGCCGCATTTCGTCTTGTACTCGCGCAGCTGGTGCCACCTGTGCGAGGACATGCTGGCCGCGCTGCGCACCTGCATGGCGCGCGCCGGCCTGCCGTACACGGTCGACGTGGTCGACGTCGATGCCGATGCGGCGCTGGTGGCGCGCTTCGACGAACTAGTGCCGGTGCTGTTCGCCGGCGACCAGGAACTGTGCCATTACGTGCTGGACGAGGCGCGCCTGCACGACTACCTGCAAGCCTGGCCCGTCAGCACCGCCGAGGCCAGCTAGCCCGGCTTGCCGCCAAGAATTGCGGCGGGTTCGCGCCGGTATTCCATCGACCGCGTCGGTCTCCAGCCTGCGATAATCGCGGTCATGCAAACTTGGAACCTCCATGGCTGACCGCCCCGCGACCACGCTCGATCCCGAGGACTGGGACGCCGTGCGCGCGCTCGGGCACCGGATGCTGGACGACATGGTCGACCACCTCGCCGGCCTGCGCGCGCGGCCGGTGTGGCAGCCGATGCCGGAGCCTGCGCGCGAGGCGCTGCGCCAGCCGCTGCCGCGCGGCCCGGGCAGCCTGGAAGCGGCCTACGCCACGCTGCTTGAGTCCGTGATTCCTTACACCGCCGGCAACCCGCATCCCGGCTTCATGGGCTGGGTGCAGGGCGCCGGCACGCCGGTCGGCATGCTGGCCGAGCTGATCGCCGGCGCGCTGAACGCCAACGTCGGCGGGCGCAATCAGGCGCCGGTCGAGCTCGAACATCAGGTGTCCGGCTGGATGGCCGGCCTGTTCGGCTTTCCACAAGAGGCGCGCGGCATCTTCGTCACCGGCACCTCGATCGCCAATTTCATGGGCGTGGTGGTGGCGCGCACCGCGCTGCTCGGGCGCGCCGTGCGTGCGCGCGGCCTGGCCGGCGATCCCGATCATGCCAAGTTGCGCGCCTACACCTCGAGCGAGGCGCACGGCTGCATCGTCAAGGCGATGGACATGGCGGGCCTGGGCAGCGATGCGTTGCGCCGGGTGGCGGTCGATGCGGACGGGCGCATGCGCCTCGACGACTTACGCGCCCAGGTCGAGGCGGACCGCCGCGCCGGCTTGACACCTTTCCTGCTGGTGGCGACCGCCGGCACCGTCAACACCGGCGCGATCGATCCGCTGCCCGAGTTGGCCGCGTTCGCACGGGAGCAGGACCTGTGGCTGCACGTGGACGGCGCCTATGCCGCACTCGGCATGCTGGCGCCGGACGTGGCGCCGCTGCTGGCCGGCATCGAGCAGGCCGATTCGCTCGCCTTCGACTTCCACAAATGGGGCCAGGTGCCCTACGACGCCGGCTACTTCATGGCGCGCGACGGCGCCCACATGCTGGACGCCTTCGCTGCGCCGGCCGCCTACCTGCGCCGCGCCGAACGCGGCCTGGCCGCCGGCGACGCCTGGCCGTGCGACCTCGGCCCCGATCTGTCGCGCGGCTTTCGCGCCCTGAAGACCTGGCTGACCTTCCAGGCCTACGGCGCCGATGCGATCGGGGCGGCGATCTCGCACACGTGCGCGCTCGCGCGCCGCCTGTGCGCACGCGTGGAGGCCGAGCCGGAACTCGAGCTGCTGGCGCCGGTCGCGCTGAACGTGGTGTGCTTCCGCTACATCGGCGCCGACGCTGACGCCGAACAAGTCAACCGCGACATCGTGCTGGCCCTGTACGACGAAGGCCGCGTCGCGCCGTCCAGCACGGAGCTCGACGGCCGTTACGCGATCCGCGCCGCCATCGTCAACCACCGCACCGGCGACGGCGACATCGACGCGCTGGCCGACGCCGTGCTGCGCCATGGCCGCCGCCTTTCCCAACCCACTCACCAAGACACCGCATGATCGACGCCAGCCTGATCGACGCCGCCGCCACACCCTATGCCCCGCTGATCGGCGCGGCCGCCCTGATGCGCTGCGCCTTCCGCAACGAGAACCTGCGCCCGATCGGCGAGCTGCTGCTGGCGCGCGCCCAGGCGCATCCCGACGACGCCAACGCCTGGCTCGACGCCAGCTTCCTGCTGCAGCTGATCGGCCAGCGCGAGGCCGGGCTCGACATCCAGCACCAGGCGCTGGCGTTGAAATCGCTGTACGAATTGCCCGCGCCCGGCCGCATCGAGAACACCGAGCCGGCCTTGCGCCTGCTGGTGCTGATGGGCCCCGGCGATTTCATGGCCAACACGCCGATCCAGTTCCTGCTCGAGACGGCGAACATCGACGCCCAGGTGCAGTACCTGACGCTCGACCTGCCGCTGCCCGAGCAGGTGCCCGACCACGACGTGCTGTTCGTGGCGATCGCGCAGTCCGACGCCAACGCGCCGCTGCTGCGCGACGTGATGCAGATGCTGGATGGCTGGCCGCGTCCGGTGATCAATCGCCCGGAGCAGATCGCGCACCTGTCGCGCGACGGCGCCTGGGCCAAGCTGGCGGGCGCGGTTGGCACGGTCATGCCGCGCACGCTGCGTGTCGAGCGCGACGTGGCCGAGCAAATCGCGAGCGGCGCGCTGGACGCCGCCCAGCTGCTGGACGGCGCCGGCTTCCCGCTGATCGTGCGTCCGATCGACTCCCACGCCGGCCACGATCTGCTGAAAGTGGACGATGCCGCCGCGCTGGCCGCCTACCTAGCCAAGCAGCCGGCCACGGGCTTCTACCTGGCCGCGTTCGTCGATTACTCCGGCCCGGACGGCCGGTTCCGCAAATACCGCGTGGTGCTGATCGACGGCGTACCCTACATCTGCCACCTGGCGATTTCTTCGCACTGGATGGTGCACTACCTGAATGCCGGCATGGATGAGAGCGCGGACAAGCGCGCCGAGGAAGCGCGCGAGATGCTGGCCTTCGACAAAGGCTTCGCCGTGCGCCACGCGGCCGCTTTGGCCGACATCGACCGGCGCATTGGCCTGCCTTACCTCGGCATCGATTGCGCCGAGACGGGGGATGGTCAGCTGCTGATCTTCGAAGTCGACAATGCGATGGTCGTGCACGCGATGGACGATCCGGGCAAGTACCCGTACAAGCGCCCGGCCATGGACAAGGTGTTCACGGCCTTTAGCGCGATGCTGGCGCGCGCGGCCGGCAAGGCTTGAATCGCGCTCTTCCCTCGCGCTCGAATCAAGCCGCGGCCAGCTCGGGCGCGGACGCAGATGCATGCGCCACATCGAACAGCCGCTGCATGAAGGCGCGCTTTGCGCTGCTCCTCGGGCTGGCCCAGAAGTCGTCCAGCGTCGCCTGCGGCACGCCGTCGAAGGCGACCTGCAGCCGCAACGGCCGCCCCATGACTTCGGCGTGGACCCAAGTCGCCAGGCATTCGGCGAAGTCGTCGTAGGGATTGGTGGCGCCGTACAGGCTGGGGAAGTCGGACCCTTCCAGGCCCGAATAGGCGGTCAGGATGGCCTCGTTGGGCAGCTTGTTGTTGCCGTAGAAGTCGAGCTCGGCGCGCAGCGCAAAATCGCGGCCCGGACGCGGCGCAAAGCGTCCCAGTGGCGTGGTTTCCCAGCTCAGGTCGAGGAAAGGGAAGGGCGCATCCGGCGCTTGCGCCCACCAGGGCGGCAGGAAGCTGGCATCCAGGGTGAGCACGTGGGCGAACTCGTGCAGCAGCAAAAATTGCAGCGCGCCCGCGCGCGTATCCCGCTCCGGTTCGGCGATGACGACGTCGAGCGCGATCCCGCCTTCCATCTCGAACGGCAGGTTTTCCTTCCAGCTGGCCCAGGAATTGGCCGTGTGGCCGGCAAAGGCGTCGACGTCGAGCAGCACCACGCAGCCGAGGATGCGCCCATCGACCTTGTCGACCACGATGTCGGTCACGCCCGACGAGCCGATGTTGCGGCCCAGGCAGATGCCCAGCAGCAGCGGATCGACGGCATCCAGCAAGAAGGCCGGCATCCCGCGCAGCGCCTCCATCAGGTCGGCGCTCATGGCGGCGTCCGGTTTGAGCGCGGCTGGGTCGGCGTCCAGGCCGCTGGCCAGGTTCACCTGGCGCACGAAGTCGCGCACCTCGGCCGGCAGCGGCAGAATGCGCTCGGCGAGCGGGCGTTGCTGGAGCGCAGTCCATTGCTGCGGAACGGTGGTGACGATCATGATGGCGATTCGATGACAGGGCCGGCACGCTGCCGGCGATCCATGTTTAACGGCTGAGCTGGCGAAACCTTGACGAAGAAACCCGCCGAGCCGGCGGCTTTTTGTGCGCATTGCCGGGCTGGCAATGTCGCGGCATTAAGTCACGTCGCCTTAAACCGGGCTTTCTGACCCGAAATCCGTTAAAATGAGCGGCTTGGTGCGGCGCTCGTGCGGTTCGATGCGATCGCCAGGACACCGCAAGTGTCGGCGAAAGGCCGCGCTTTTCCCGTATTCCGCCGGTGCGGCTCGGTAGCGAGCCACGCCGGCATGGCTGCATCCCGCTCTTATTGGTTTTGAGTTTGTTAATGAAAAACATACGTAACTTTTCCATCATCGCCCACATCGATCACGGTAAATCGACGCTGGCCGACCGCATCATCCAGCTGTGCGGCGGCCTGTCGGACCGTGAAATGGACGAGCAGGTGCTCGACTCGATGGACCTGGAGCGCGAGCGCGGCATCACCATCAAGGCTCAGACCGCGGCGCTGAGCTACAAGGCGCGCGATGGCCAGGTCTACAACCTGAACCTGATCGACACCCCGGGCCACGTCGACTTTTCCTACGAAGTTTCGCGCTCACTGTCGGCTTGCGAAGGCGCGCTGCTGGTGGTCGATGCATCGCAAGGCGTGGAAGCGCAGACGGTGGCGAACTGCTATACCGCGCTCGACCTGGGCGTGGAAGTCGTGCCGATCCTGAACAAGATCGACTTGCCGCACGCCGATCCGGACAACGCCAAGAAAGAAATCGAAGACGTGATCGGCATCGATGCCAGCGACGCCACGGTGTGCTCGGCCAAGACCGGCCTGGGCGTCGAAGACGTGCTCGAGACCCTGATCGCCAAGGTGCCGCCGCCGCAGGGCGATCCGGATGCGCCGTTGCAGGCGCTGATCGTCGACTCCTGGTACGACCCGTACGTCGGCGTCGTGATGCTGGTACGCGTCGTCAACGGCACGCTGCGCCCGAAAGACAAGATCCTCCTGATGGCGACCGGTTCCCAGCAATTGGTCGAGCAGGTCGGTGTATTCAGCCCGCGTTCGGTGCAGCTGCCACAGATCACTGCCGGCCAGGTTGGCTTCATCATCGCCGGCATCAAGGAGCTGACCGCCGCGAAAGTGGGTGATACGGTCACGCTGGCCGGCAAGCCGGCACCGGCGCCGCTGCCCGGCTTCAAGGAAGTCCAGCCGCAAGTGTTCGCCGGCTTGTTCCCGGTCGAAGCCAACCAGTACGATGCACTGCGCGATTCGCTCGAAAAGCTGAAATTGAACGACGCCGCGCTGATGTACGAGCCGGAAGTATCGCAGGCGCTGGGCTTCGGCTTCCGCTGCGGCTTCCTCGGCCTGCTGCACATGGAAATCGTGCAGGAACGCCTCGAGCGCGAATTCGACATGGACCTGATCACGACCGCGCCGACGGTGGTGTACGAGGTCGAGATGCGCGACGGTTCCATCGTGCGCGTCGACAATCCGTCGAAGATGCCGGAGCCATCCAAGATCAACGAAGTGCGCGAGCCGATCGTCGACGTCAATCTGTACATGCCGCAGGAATACGTCGGCGCCGTGATGACGCTGTGTAACGGCAAGCGCGGTGTGCAGATGGACATGGCCTACCATGGCCGCCAGGTCAAGCTGCACTACGAGATCCCGATGGCGGAAATCGTGCTCGACTTCTTCGATCGCCTCAAGTCGACTTCGCGCGGCTATGCATCGATGGATTACGAGTTCAAGGAAAACCGCGCGGCCGATGTGGTCAAGGTTGACATGCTGATCAACAGCGAGAAGGTCGATGCGCTGGCGATCATCGTGCACCGCGCCAACGCGCCCTACCGCGGACGCCAGGTGGCGGCCAAGATGCGCGAGCTGATTCCGCGCCAGATGTTCGACGTGGCGATCCAGGCCGCGATCGGCGCGACCATCATTTCGCGCGAAAACGTCAAGGCGCTGCGCAAGAACGTGCTGGCCAAGTGCTACGGCGGCGACATCTCGCGTAAAAAGAAGCTGCTGGAAAAGCAAAAGGCCGGCAAGAAGCGCATGAAGCAGGTCGGCTCGGTGGAGATTCCACAAGAAGCCTTCCTGGCCATCCTGCAAGTGGACGAAAAATAAGAAAGCGTCGAAAGCATGAATTTGCAACTGATCCTGGGTAATTTCGCTCTCATCCTGTTCGTGGCCATGGTGATCACCGGCGTGATCTGGTGCCTGGACGTGTTCGTGCTGGCCGGCCAGCGCCGCGCGCGCGCGAACGCGGCCCTGGCCGAATTCGACGCCAACCAGAAGCGCCTGGTCGGCGACGGCATCCGTCCCGACGGCGACATGGCCGCCAAGCGCGCGGTCCTGGAAGCCTCGATCCTGCGCCAGCCGACCTGGGTCGAGTATTCGGGCAGCTTCTTCCCGGTGATCGCGCTGGTGTTCGTGCTGCGTTCCTTCCTGTTCGAGCCGTTCAAGATCCCATCCTCGTCGATGGTGCCGACCCTGCTGGTCGGCGACCTGATCCTGGTGAACAAGTTCGACTACGGTATCCGCCTGCCGGTGATCAACAAGAAGATCATCCAGGTCGGCAACCCGCAGCGCGGCGACGTGATGGTGTTCAAATACCCGAAGGATCCGAGCCAGGACTACATCAAGCGCGTCATCGGCGTGCCGGGTGATAGAATCACCTACGACAACAAGCGTTTGACGGTGAATGGCGTCCCGGTCCAGTACGAGGCGATGGACGATTACCTGAGCGACGAAAGCCTGGTCTACAACAAGCAATTCCTGGAAAAGCTGCCGAATGCGCCGCACCGCATCCTGAACATGGAGTCGCAGCGCACGATCAACCTGAATGCCGTGGAGGATTTCCCCCATCACGAAAATTGCACCTATTCCTACGATAAATTTACCTGTATCGTACCGGAGGGCAATTATTTCATGATGGGCGATAACCGCGACAACAGCGCAGACAGCCGCTACTGGGGCTTCGTGCCGGACGAGAACATCGTCGGCAAGGCTGTGTTTGTTTGGATGAACCTCGGCAATCCGAAGCGCATCGGCGGTATCCATTGAGGATGACTGGAGGCGTCGATGGTCTCAGGAAAACAGTTTTTACGTAACAAGCAATACCGGATCAATGCAGAACGCGGTGTCTCGCTGTCCGGCCTGATCGTGGTGCTGATCGTGCTCGGCGCGATCGCCCTGGTGGTGATCAAGGTGGTGCCGGCCTATATCGAGTACCACGCGGTCAAGAACGCGATCGTCAAGGCCAAGGCGGAAGGCGGCACCGTGCGCGAGATCCAGCAATCGTTCGACAAGAACGCGGACATCAACAACGTCGACGCCATCAAGGGCAGCGACCTGATGATCGCCCGCGACGGTGGCCAGATCCAGGTCGCCTTCGAGTACGAGAAGCGGATCCCGCTGGCAGGCAACGTCAGCCTGCTGATCGATTTCGCCGGGACCACGGACCCGAGCGGTGTCGTCGAGAAGACCGACACGGCAGCAAAGTAAGTCCGGCAGCGCGGGAAGGGCCCGGCGGGCGCCGGCCCAACAGATTGAAACGACAATGAATCTTCAGTTATTGCAAACTCGCCTCGGTTACACTTTCCGGGACCCCGGCCTGCTCCAACAGGCGCTGACCCACCGTAGCCACAGCAGTCTGCATAACGAGCGCCTCGAATTCCTGGGCGACTCGATCCTGAACTGCGTGGTCGCCTCGATCCTGTTCGAGCGCTTCACCGCGCTCACCGAAGGCGACCTGTCGCGCCTGCGCGCCAATCTGGTCAAGCAGCAAACGCTGTTCGAGATCGCCACCCGGCTCGAGCTGTCGCAATTCCTCCGCCTCGGCGAGGGCGAACTCAAGTCGGGCGGTTTCCGCCGTCCCTCGATCCTGGCCGACACGCTCGAAGCGCTGTTGGGCGCGATCTTCCTGGACGGCGGCTTCGAGCGCGCGCGCGACGCGATCCGCGCTTTTTACATCCCGCTGCTCGATTCGGTCGATCCGCGCACGCTCGGCAAGGACGCCAAGACGCTGCTGCAGGAATTCTTGCAGAGCAAAAAAATCTCGCTGCCGACCTATAACGTGGTGGCCACCCACGGCGCCGCGCACAACCAGGAATTCGAGATCGAATGCCTGGTGCCCAAGCTTGGCATCCAGGTGTACGGCCGCGGCGGCAGCCGCCGCGCCGGCGAACAGGCGGCGGCGCGCCTGGCGCTCGACGTGGCCGAGCAGGCCATGCAAAAAAGCCCATCCGCCGCGCGCAAACAGAAGCCGCGCTCGGCCCAGCTGAAGCTGGCCGGGATCGCCACCGACCAGACGGTCGAGCAGGGCGCTTCACAGCAATCCGAACAGAACCAGGCAGGAATCAAGTCATGAGCAACGAGAACACCCCGGCCCCAGGCGCGGACGAATCCCAGGACGCGGCAGCGCACGCATCGCAAGAAGCCGGCAGCGACAGCGCTACGCCCGCGGACTTCCGCTGCGGCTACATCGCCATCGTCGGCCGCCCGAACGTCGGCAAGTCGACGCTGATGAACGTGCTGATCGGCGCCAAGGTCTCGATCACCTCGCGCAAGGCGCAGACCACGCGCCACCGCATCACCGGCATCCAGACCCGCGACGACGCCCAGTTCATCTACGTCGACACGCCGGGCTTCCAGACCCGCCACGCCAACGCGCTGAACAAGACGCTGAATAAAACCGTCTCGAACACGCTGACCGCGGCCGACGTGATCCTGTTCCTGGTCGAAGCCGGCACCTTCGGCGCCGCCGACCAGCAGGTGCTCGAGCTGTTGCCGAAAAACGTCCCGGTCATCCTCGTGATCAACAAATCGGACCGCGTCAAGGACAAGGCCGAGCTGATGCCGTTCGCGGCCAAGGTGGCGGGTCTGCGCGACTTCACCGCGGTGGTGCCGGTCTCGGCCAAGCTGCGCTTCCAGGTCGACGCGCTCGAGCGCGAGATCCGCAAGCACCTGCCGGAAAATCCGCCGATCTTTGGCCCGGACGACATCACCGACCGCAGCGAGAAATTCCTGGCCGCCGAGATCGTGCGCGAAAAGGTGTTCCGCCTGCTGGGCGACGAGCTGCCGTATACCAGCACGGTGGTGATCGAGCAGTTCCTCCAGGAAGGCAATTTGCGCCGCATCTTCGCCGCCATCCTGGTCGAGCGCGACACGCACAAGTCGATGATCATCGGTAACAAGGGCGCGCGCCTGAAGGAGATCTCGACGCAATCGCGGCTGGACATGGAAAAGCTGTTCGGCGGCCCGGTCTATCTCGAGATCTGGGTCAAGGTCAAATCGGGCTGGGCCGACAACGAAGCCGGCCTGCGCGCCTACGGCTACGAGTAAGCCAGACTTCATCTCACGCATGGCCGGCCCGGACGACCTCCCGCAAGACCAGCCTGACGACACGGCGGCGTCCGCGCTGCCCGTGCCCGTGCCTGCGCCGGCCGCGCCCACGCCGGCGCCCGCGCCCGTGCGCGCGGAACGCAAGCGCGCGCCCGTGCGCGAGGGCGGCAAGATCGTCGGCCAGCCCGGCTTCGTGCTGCACAGTTACCCGTACAAGGAAACCAGCCTGATCGTCGACGTGTTCACGCGCGACTTCGGGCGCATCGGCGTGGTCGCCAAGGGCGCCAAGCGGCCGCTGTCCAAGCTGCGCGGCGTGCTGCAGACCTTCCAGCCGCTGTCGCTGTCGTTTTCCGGCAAGTCCGAGCTGCGCACGTTGATCGACGCCGAATGGGTCGGCGGCCTGTTGCCGATCGAGAAGACCGCGCTGCTGTGCGGCTTTTACCTGAACGAGTTGCTGGTCAAGCTGCTGGCGCGCGACGACGCCCATCCGAAGCTGTTCGACCATTACGTCTCGACGCTGAATGAATTGGCCCACGGCGAACCGGCGCCGATCACCTTGCGAAAGTTCGAACGGGCCTTACTTAAGGAAACCGGCGTCGCCGCCGACCTGACCCGCTGCACCACGACCCGTGCGCGGGTGGAAAACGGCGGCCAGTACGTCGTCGATCCGGAGCGCGGCGCGCGCAGCGCGGGCGCGAGCGAGAGCTGGCCGGTGGTGTCGGGCAAGACCCTGATCGACATGGAGCGCGAGGATTACGCCGACCCGCAGACCCAGGCCCAGAGCAAGCAGCTGATGCGCTTCCTGCTGGCTTACCAGCTCGGTGGCGCGCCGCTCAACACGCGGCAGATTTTGATCGATCTGTCCCAACTTTAAGAAGAATACCGCCATGAGCTTCCTGCAACCCACCGGTTCCGTCATCGACCTGGGCGTGAACATCGACCACATCGCCACCGTGCGCAATGCGCGCGGCACCGTGTATCCGGACCCGCTGCGCGCCGCGCTGCTGGCCGAGCAGGCCGGCGCCGATCTGATCACGCTGCACCTGCGCGAAGACCGCCGCCACATTAAGGATGCCGATGTGCTGGCGATCCGCCCGGCCCTGGCCACGCGCATGAACCTGGAAGCGGCCGTGACCCAGGAGATGATCGACTTCGCCTGCAAGGTCAAACCGCAGGACGTGTGCCTGGTGCCCGAGCGGCGCGAGGAAGTCACCACCGAGGGCGGCCTGGACGTGATCCGCTACCACAAGGAAGTGGAGGCCGCGATCCGCCAGCTGAAGGGCGAGGGCATCCGCGTGTCGCTGTTCATCGATCCGGACGAAGCGCAGATCGCCGCCGCGGCCGAGGTCGGCGCGCCGGTGATCGAGCTGCACACCGGGCGCTACGCCGAAGCCGAGAACGAGACCGAGCTGGCGCACGAGCTGGAGCGCATCAAGGTCGGCGTGCGCGCCGGCGTCAAACACGGGCTGCGCGTGAACGCCGGCCATGGCCTGCACTACACCAACGTGCAGCCGGTGGCGGCCATCCCCGACATCCACGAGCTGAACATTGGCCACGCGATCGTCGCCCACGCGCTGTTTGCCGGCTTCGAAAACGCGGTGCGCGAGATGAAGGCGATCATGGTGGCGGCGCGCCTGGGTGTGCAGTACGGCGCTGTCGCCGCGAGCGGCAGCGCGAAAAAAAATGGCGGCTGATATGATCTACGGAATCGGCACCGACATCGTCCAGATCTCGCGCGTCGAGGCGGCGCTGGCGCGCAACGGCGACCGTTTCGCCGAAAAGATCCTCGGCCCGGAAGAGCTGGTGAAATTCCACGCGCGCCGCGCCAAGCACGAGGTGCGCGGCCTGCGTTTTTTGGCCACGCGCTTCTCGGCCAAGGAAGCGTTTTCGAAAGCGATCGGGCTGGGCATGCGCATGCCCATGACCTGGCGCTCGGCCCAGATGCTCAACGCGCCGAGCGGCAAGCCGGTCATCGTGTGCAGCGGCGTCCTGGAAGAATTCATGCGGACCCACCGCCTCACCGCCCAGGTGACGATCAGCGACGAAGCCGATTACGGCGTCGCCTTCGTGATCGTGACCCAGGCGCCGGAGAATGGGTCCACGTAGTCGATAATGGTGTGGTGAGCGAGGCAAGTGAGCAAGGAAGTCGAAGCAGAATTGCAGCAGGAAGCCGGGAACGACACACCCACCACCCCAGTCGACAAGGCAGTTGGCAAAACAGTTAGCAAAAGCGGCAAGCCGCGCGCCAGGACGGCGCCGGCGCCAGTCCGTCGGCGTTTGCGGCCGGACATACGGCGAGCCGTCAAAGAGGAATTGATCGCGACGATGACGAAGGATGCGGAATCCCCCGTGCGCCCCAGTGAGGGGGCGCGCGAACAGGTGCTGGCGACGGTCGCCAAGTTGCCGGGCCTGCCGGGCGTGTACCGGTATTTCGACGCCGAGGACCGGGTTCTCTACGTCGGCAAGGCGCGCAACTTGAAGAACCGCGTGTCGAGCTACTTCCAGAAGAACCTGTCGAGCCCGCGCATCGCGATGATGGTGTCGCAGATCGCGCGCCTGGAAACCTCGGTGACGCACAGCGAGGCCGAAGCGCTGATCCTGGAAAACAACCTGATCAAGACGCTCAAGCCTCGCTACAACATCCTGTTCCGCGACGATAAGTCCTACCCCTACCTGAAGCTCTCGGGCGGCGACTATCCGCGCATGGCCTATTACCGCGGCGCGCTCGACAAGAAGAACCAGTACTTCGGGCCCTTCCCGAGCGCCTGGGCGGTGAAGGAATCGATGCAGCTGCTGCAGAAGGTGTTCAAGCTGCGCACCTGCGAGGACAGCGTGTTCCACAACCGCACGCGGCCCTGCCTGCTGCACCAGATCGGGCGCTGCAGCGGCCCGTGCGTCGACCTGGTCTCGAACGAGGACTACAAGCGCGACGTCGACAACGCCGCCATGTTCCTGCGCGGCCGCCAGAGCGAAGTGCTGGCCGAGCTCGAGAAGAAGATGCTGGTGTTTGCCGAGAACCTGAAGTTCGAGCAGGCGGCCGCGGTACGCAACCAGATCCAGGCGCTGTCGAAAGTGCTGCACGCCCAGAGCATGGAAACGACGGGCGACGCCGACGTCGACGTCATCGCCGTGGTGGTGCAGGGCGGTCGCGCCTGCGTCAACCTGGCGATGGTGCGCGGCGGGCGTCACCTGGGCGATCGCGCCTACTTCCCGACCCAGGTCGGCGAAGGGATCGGCGAGGCCGGCGGCGAAACGCTGGGGGAAGCCTCGATCGAGGTCGACGTGCTGTCGGCCTTCCTGGCCCAGCACTACGCGGATAAATTCATCCCGGGCACGCTGATCCTGAACGTCGACTTCGACATGCCCGAGCTGATCATGGCGCTGACCGAGCAGTGCGGCCACCGCATCAACCTGGTGTTCCAGCCGCAGGGCCAGCGCCGCCAGTGGCTCGAGCTGGCGCAGAAGGGCGCCGAGATCTCGCTGGCGCGCCTGCTGTCCGAGCAGGGCTCGCAGCAGTCGCGCACGCGCGCGCTGGCGGAAGTGCTCGGCCTGGACAGCGAAGACCTCGAGGCGATCCGCATCGAGTGCTTCGACATCAGCCACACGGCCGGCGAAGCGACCCAGGCTTCGTGCGTGGTGTTCCATCATCACCAGATGCAGAACGGCGAATACCGCCGCTACAACATCAACGACATCACGCCCGGCGACGATTACGCGGCGATGCGCCAGGTGCTGATGCGGCGCTATGAAAAGGTCGCGGGCGGCGAGGGCGTGATGCCCGACATCGCGCTGATCGACGGCGGCAAGGGCCAGGTCGAGATGGCGCGTCAGGTGTTTTCCGAGCTTGGACTGGACGTGTCGAACATCGTCGGCGTGGCGAAAGGCGAGGGACGCCGGGTCGGCCTGGAGACGCTGATCTTCGCCGACGGGCGTCCGGCGCAGGAACTCGGCAAGGAATCGGCCGCGCTGATGCTGGTGGCGATGATCCGCGACGAAGCGCACCGCTTCGCGATCACCGGCATGCGCGCCAAACGCGCCAAGGCGCGCCAGGCGTCGCGATTGGAAGAGATCGAGGGGATCGGCGCCAAGCGCCGCCAGAAGCTGCTGGCGCGCTTCGGCGGCCTGCGCGGCGTGATCGACGCCAGCGTGGAAGACCTGATGTCGGTCGAGGGGATCTCGAGCACGCTGGCGGAAGAGATCTACCGGCAACTGCACTGATACGTTGTCGCCCCGGCGCAGGCCGGGGCCCAAGTACCGACTCGGTAGCGGGTGTGTTTACGCAGGCGCGCGCGGGAAGGCCTCAACTGGTTTAAACGGCAATAGCCATGTAGACTAGCGGCGCTAGCAACTCAACAACATGGGCTTTCGCCGATCACGCTTCACGCTTCCCATCCATGCCTTTCAACATCCCGATTTTCCTGACCTGGCTGCGCGTCGCGCTGATTCCGCTGGTCGTCGGCGTTTTCTACCTGCCCGACCACGTGCTCGTCGAGTCCGACCGCAACCTGGCCGCGACCGCTATCTTCATCGTCGCCGCCGTCACCGACTGGTTCGACGGCTACCTGGCGCGGCGCTGGAACGAGACCTCGGCCTTCGGCGCCTTCCTCGACCCGGTCGCCGACAAGCTGATGGTGACTGGCGCGCTGCTGGTGCTGATGCAGTTGGGCAGGGTGGATGCGATCATCAGCTTCATCATCATCGGCCGCGAGATCACGATCTCGGCGCTGCGCGAATGGATGGCCGAGCTAGGCGCGCGCAAGTCGGTCGCGGTCAATTCGCTGGGCAAGATCAAGACCGCCGCGCAGATGGTCGCGATCCCGATGCTGCTGTTTCACCGCAAGCTGTTTGGCGTGATCGACATGCAGATCTCGGGCACGATCCTGCTGTGGATCGCCGGCGTGCTGACGGTCTGGTCGATGTTCTACTACCTGCGCCGCGCCTGGCCGCTGATCAAGGAAAAGGCCGGCCCGCTGTAAGTGGACTGTTCGCTTGAGCAAGTCATCCTTGACACAAAGCTCAGCATCTCTATAATGCCCCCCTGTTGCGAGACACAGCGCAGCAAACGAAACGAAGCGGGAGTAGCTCAGTTGGTAGAGCGCAACCTTGCCAAGGTTGAGGTCGAGAGTTCGAGACTCTTCTCCCGCTCCAAAGTTTGCCAGGCTGTGGTCGAGACGACAAAAAGGTTGTCTTGGAAAATAAGAAAAATTCTGAGATAATATCAAGTTCCAGCGACGCGGGAGTAGCTCAGTTGGTAGAGCGCAACCTTGCCAAGGTTGAGGTCGAGAGTTCGAGACTCTTCTCCCGCTCCAGTCAGTGCTGGAGCAGCAGTAACGGCGGTAAAACGTAAGACTCCATGCGGGAGTAGCTCAGTTGGTAGAGCGCAACCTTGCCAAGGTTGAGGTCGAGAGTTCGAGACTCTTCTC
>Ga0308160_10000681_pt1 | contig 58176 bp, 56 predicted proteins | sample PhyFR1_FD_201036 | JGI IMG/M metagenome (GOLD analysis project Ga0308160, IMG submission 201036) | Phyllosphere microbial communities from UC Gill Tract Community Farm, Albany, California, United States - DLSLF.R1 | ecosystem: Host-associated > Plants > Phyllosphere > Unclassified | place: USA...
AAGACCGTGGTCACCGACGAGATCGCCAAGTCCATCCTGTCGCGCAATACCTCGCCCGACATTCCCTTCAATGTCTCGCTGAATCCCTACCGCGGCTGCGAGCACGTTATGTAGACATAGAAGATAGCCTCATCTTCCTTCTAAGCCTGAAGTTGACACCCTACAATGTATGAGTTAAATTTGGACATGAAGAAGTGTTCATTTGCTCTTTGATTTCATAGGGGAGCAGTGTCTTGGGTTGGCTGAACTTTGTTCAGTTTTTTTGATAGGGGCGGAAGTGTCCGTGAACACTTTTTTACATGGTCAAATCGAGCTTTTCATCGAACGTGGCTACCGTCCGACGGCTGTCAAAGGCCAGCCCGGCTTCTTCTTGCTGACTGACGAAGACGTCAAGCTGTTCGAGGAGCCGACCACCTTCCTCTACGAGCACTTTGTCAACGCGGGCTCATCTCCTTCGACCCATACATGGGGAAAGGCAGCGTACTGTCTCAAGACCTGGTTTCAATATTGCCAAGCACTTGGGAAAGACTGGAGAAGCGCGACGTCTGTGGACCGAACAGACTTTCGAGACGACTTCGAAAGCGCTATATCTCCTCATACTGGTGAACTCTATGGGCCAAAAGGCATTCGCGACACGATGGTGGTCGTGAGGGAATTTTACGCATATGCAGCTCGCAAGCGTTGGTATTTCGGTGATATCGGAAACGGCAGTGACGTATTCGATGACATTGAGACCAGCAATCCCAGAGCCGATGAAGATGCATTAGCTCATACACGCATAGCTAAAACCAGGTTACGGGACCGGGAACTTCCAAAAGTCGGTAGAAATCAAAAGATTCGTTGCCTTAGAATTGATGACCTCAGAGCACTTTTGAATTACGTTGGTCCGCAAGCCACTCGACGTAACGGCGATATGCGTAACTGTAGAGACCGGCTTATTTTTGATATCGGTGTGTACGTAGGTCTCAGGGTTGCCGAGATAGCTAGGCTCACAACGCTACAATTCCTCAATCTTAATCCTGACCCAGCAAAGCCTTACGTTTCCTTTGAATTGACAATCTGCGGGAAAGGGAATGTAGTTAGACAAGTCGCAATCCCAGCTTGGCTTGTGCTTGATGCGCTCGAGTATATTCATACCGAGCGCGAACAAGCTCTTGCGAATCGAAAAAAGACTCATCGCGGCATTTCTACTCAGCTTCTTCTAGGTAATCTAAATTCGAATAATGGACAAGGTGTTCCGATAACGAGGGGCGCAATCCAAAAAATGGTTGAGCGTGCGTGTCTTGCTATTGGCCTGGTTGACACTGACGAAAAAACTGACATTGACACAGGTGAGAAATACCTACAAAAAGTGGCTCGGTATAGTATTCACGACCTTCGCCATACCTATGCAGTTTATACCTATCACATCGCGGTTAAAGATGGCATTTCTGAACCTTGGAAGAAAATTCAAGCTCAGCTCGGCCATGCTAGATTGAAAACCACAATCAATACGTATTTGGCTCATGTGCAAATCTTTAACTCGCAACCGGGTCTGTTTAGTCTGCACCGTTCACTAGGCCTTGCATGAGTAGGAAGACGTCAAAGGTAAGCGCCGGCGCCAGCGTAGCCGTTCAAGCAGCTCGGCGAAAGGAAGCTAGGGGCCATATTCCAGAGTTGCCGATGAGGCGCCTGGAACACGGTGTTCATTCGAAGACCGGCCGCCCTACCTACCATGCTGTCCTTCCACAGCCTGGTGGGTTCGAGCCGATTCGTATCGATATCAGCTTCATGCTGGAATTTCCTAATCTGTTGCCGTTGTTCGGGCCAGCATTTCTCGCATACTGTTCCGGGCAGAAGGCGGGAACCTACCGCGCCGTAGCAGGAAGTTTGAAACTCGGTTTTTTTAAGTTCGTTCGACTAAGATATGGTGAACGCCTTCATCCCGAAGAAATTGATGATGTAATCCTATTGGCTTATCGTTCTCATCTCAATCTTGAAAAAGGAAGAAGCGGTAGAGCGCTTTCGGGCGGAACAATCGCGGACTATCTTGGTTCGTTGAGAAACGTTTTGGCTTCGCTAACAAATGAACCTCTGGCTAATCTTGGAAAACGAATAGCAAGACGCGTACCTGCCGGACCCATCGGCCGTGTTAAGACGATTATCCCTACAGAAGTATTATCGCTCGACGAGTTGTTAAGAATCATGGAGGCAGCCGAAAAGGAAGTGTTGGCTGTGGAAGCTCGGTACCTCCGAGGGTCGGAGCTCATTGATTTTGGTAAACGAAAACTAGCCTATGTCGAGGCATCTGCTGGTTATTCACATAGAACTTCATTTGAACTCGATACCGCGCTCGCGACGTTGGATGAACTGTATCCCGGAGTAATTCCAGAGATATCGGTTGTTGCCGATGAGCACAAGAGCCTCTCTTTGTCAATGAGACGATTAGCAAGAAAGCATGGCCTTGACCTTTCGAGATACTTTCATCCATCCAGTCATGATTTGGTTCCATTTGCAATCCTAATTACCATAGCGGCCGTCTTTAACCCGGACACAGCTCTATGGCTTAAATGGAATAATATCGATATGCAAAAAGATGTCGCCGGCGTTCCTATGATAGAAATAATCGGAGTCAAAGAACGCGCGACAGATAACCTTGTGCGGCTTCTGGACCCGAACGCCGGTGTGAGCTCTTCAATAAGTCTATCTCGTCTGCTTACGTTGTTGCGTAATTACACAGCGCGCATGCGGCCTTTTGTAAGCAAAGGACATGAAGACTTCATCTTTATATTCTTACAAAGTACTGGCATTAAGAATCCCAAAAGTTGGGGTAAGTTGGGCTCTACCTTTCAGGGGCCAAGTAACGACTCCGTTTGGCAGTTTAGTCTGAAGAGCTTTGTTGAGCAAAACAACCTTAAACGCTTTACGCTGTCACAATTGCGACCAACAGTGCTCAATCTCGTTCAAACTCTTGATGGCAGCCTAGAAGCTGCGGCTCGCGTCGGAAATCATGGAAGCGTGAGAACTACCTGGACCCATTACACCAGTGACGGGGTTAGGAAACAATATCGCGAACGTATCGGACAGATTCTCTTGCTGCGAGACCGGTGGTTTGATAGCGAGGGCCGGGTGGACCCACGTATCCGGACGGCACAGGCAGATAAGGGAGCGGCAACCCCTGGCTTCATGTGCGTAGACCCATTTGCTAGTCCGCGGCCTAATCAGTTACCTGGGCGACTATGCAGCGATTATGGCGGCTGTCCTGCGTGTCCTCTTGCGGGTGCATTCCCTCAAGACCCGGATAGCGTTGCATTTTATAACGCACTTGTCGATTCGATTTTCAAAAGTCAGGCGATTATGAGTTCGCAAACTTGGCTTAGGCGCTGGGCGCCGGTTCTGAGCGACCTTCGAGCGTTGCTTGCTCTTGTCCCAGAAGATGTTCTCTTGCGGTCGCAGCAGGTAGTTGTCCGACTGCCGCTTGTTGGATAAAGGAAAGACGTTCGATGAGAAAGAGCCTGGAAGTGGTGGCCAGCAGCACGCTGGTCCATCCGAAGCCAATAAACTTGCACGAATTGACGCAGGAAGAATTGGCAGACCATTGGGTGAGCGAACACAGCCAGTTTAAAGATGTACGGTGGGTATTTGCGAATCTAACCAATGGTTCCAGGAACACTACCAGTACTATCAACTGGGCAATGACTCTGTTTGATGAGTCAAAGCTGACCGATAAGCGACACAGGATTCGGCTTGCTTGGGCCAAAATACTGATGCTATCGCTCCTTACGTTGCCTGCGAAGGGGAGGGCACCTAGTCCAGGCACAGTTGGTGGAATTCAAAATGAGCTAAACGTCTTCCTGTCATGGATGTCCGCACGAGGGATTCAGACTCCCGATGAGCTCTCACCGCTTATCATTGAGCAGTACATCAGCGAGCTTCCTGCTTTTGTTTCAGCCCGCGAGCACTATGAAGATGCAGATGACGAGGGTATCGGTGTTGCAGTTTTCGATAGGGCGCTCGCGCCGCTAATACGCTTGTGGGACCAGCGTGAGCACCTCAAACTTTTTAATGTTGAGCCACTGCCCCACCATCCTTTTGACGGCAAGGGCGCGCATTCGATTGCTTTGAAGCTGGCGACAAAGGCTCAAGGCTGGATTATGCCCTTGCCCGATGAGGTGGCTATTCCTCTTTTTAATTCAGCGACTCGTTGGCTCGGTGCTCCGGCCGATGACGTAGTTCGACTTCTGGAGGTTTTCGAAGTATCAGGCATAGACGACCGGGAGCAAGGGAAAGCGAAGAAAGACCGTTTGAAGGCGGAAAATAGATTTTTGCGCGAATTTTCATTTTCGATACAGGCGGGAGAATCCCAACCGTGGCGTAAGCCGCTTGCTGTCAAAAATAGTGCCGCAATGGTCGAGATGCGTGAAATCTATGATTCCGTCCGCGACGCTGCAGCTATCATTGTGCAAGGCATGTCGGGTATGCGTGTTAGCGAATTATGTGGCATTGAAGAAGGCATCGACGAGAATACGGGACTTCCCAAAGGCGTTCGCTTGGAAGCAAGCCTTACGGGCTTGTACGAATGGTTTGTCATCCGGACCGAACTGTCTAAGACCAAGGAAGGGGCGCCCCACGAAGTTGACTGGGTAGTGGGCATGCGACCAATGGGAAGCGCGGAAATTCCACTGGCTGTGCGGGCGCTGATAATTCTAAACAAGCTTTTCGCTCCCTGGCGAGAGGCGGCGAAGACTACGAAGTTGATTTTGTCCGCTCGCGCAGGCATGACGCTACCGCGGCCTTCGACGTCGCTAACTGATATTAAGGGAGACGGTGTACGCAGGGTCATGAAGCGCTTCCTGGAGCGTTGCGTCGACCTGTCCAACCTGCCTGACGAGAGCGCGCGCAAAATTAGCGATAACGACTTGGTACGTTGGCGTGAAAGCAAGGGAGCGATATTCACAACGCATATGCTTCGCAAAAGCTGGGCCAACTTTACGTTGGCATGTGATTCGCGACTGCTGCCAGTTATTCAAATGCAGTTCCATCACGTCAGTTTGGCGATGACGGAAGGCGGGTATATTGGTAAGAATCCTGTCCTTGTCGACGCTCTCGACTCAATTAGTCGTCAGCGGACCAATCACGGCATTTTCGATTTAATCAATCAGCATTCCGTTTTTGCTGGTCGAATGGGCGAGCATCTCGAAAACGAGGCTCAGAAGCTACGAGAGAGAATGGATGGGTTACCTGTTTCGGAGCGATGGAGCAAGACCGTAGAGTGGATAGACGAAAACCAGATTAAGATGTTTATCTCTCCGTACGCAACGTGTGCACCGCTCAAACGTAGCGAAATGCGGTGTCACGACGAGACCGAAACGCCAATTTGGGTCCGGCATCAGCCGAACCTCGAAACCCGCGAGCCCAGTTTATGTGCTGGTTGCGCGAACGCGGTCATGGACAGAAGCCATAAAGATTTTTGGGTCAACCGATATGTCGGCTACGCTCTTTCGTTAGCGGTCGAGCGGAAACAGCGCGGTAGCCTTGCGCCAGAGCTGCGTGTAATCGAGTTTCGTGCGAATCAAGCGCTCGCAATTCTGAAAAAAATAGGCGTGGAGATGGAGGACATAGATTCCAAGCTTGCACGCGAATTGGAGAAGATGGATGCCTAAGAAACGTATAACTGAACCACCTATCGACGCCATAGAACAAGACTTCCTTGACGCAATTGTTCGGATACAAGAGGGAAAGCCAAGAAATAAAGGATTAAAAGAACGTGCGGCCCGCAAGGCGTTGGCACTTAACCCATCGACTGTATCGCTTGAAGCAGGACACTCAAGAACTCTGATAGGTAAAGAGAAGGATTGCCGTTACCCTCGCGTCAGAAAGAAAATTGAAGAGGCAAAGGTTGCGAAGAATACTTTACCAACTACTTATACTGAGCTTATTGTCGCGCTAAGAGCGGATAAGAAAGAACTGTCCCGCCAGCTTAATCTCTACAAATCCGAGGCTCTTGAAAACTTCACAGCACGGGTGAAAGCAGAAAAGGCGGCCGCGATTGCCAACGCTGCCAATGCGAAACTCGTAAAAGAATTGGCTGACCTAGGGAAAGTTGCCAGCATCGTTCGAAACGATAATTTGTAGTGTTCAACTGGCAATGTTGATGGCATCTCGTTGGTTGGTTGAGGTCTTTCGTAAGTAGACTTACTGACATGATATTGCTCGGCCTTTGCGACTGTTCGTGCTCTAATTGTCTTTCGGAAAATCCAGTGTCACCTGTGCTCTAATTTGTTTCAATGTGGCGTATTATTGACGAGAAGATGATATCTTGAAGCGAGCGCAGCACAAAAAAACTGCTGCCTGCCCGCCGGCCGAGAAAATTCATGGCACTCCGGCTTCTTAAGGTTAATGAAACTCTTCTATGTGTTTACCGTTGAGAGGAAATGGAGCAAAGTTCGGTTTAGTAGTCTTTGCTGCCAGGGAAATTGATGACAATGATGCTTGCAATCTATTGACTAGATATAAAGTTGACTTAGTAAATTTAGGGCGATGCCATGAAGCTGTATAAGAGCGCTTATCTATCTTTCCGGCAAGACAGCGGCAAGCAGCTGGCCAGTTTATCAGTCAGTGACACTGTAATATTTTCAAGTGCGAGCGTCTCAGCTATTTCTCAAGAAATTCGACGCCGAGGAATTACTTTGGTTTATTTGGAAAGCGGCGTATCCTTCGCTATCCCACCTACTTCAGAGGCGTTGGCCGCAGTTGCCCAGTTCCCTTCAGATGACGACTTTTTCATATTCAGATTAATTTCTGAGTGTGCTCAGTAGAGGTGAGGCTTTTTATTAAAAGTAGGCGTCCCATTAAAAGGCTTGAGTCGAGCAAATCGGTTTGCTTCAATTCATTTTTCGTGTCTTATAAATTTTGTGGCTAAATTTTTTTACAAGGATTGCGATGCATATTCATGCTTTGACTCTAATGATTCTCCAATTGAATAAGCTTGTAGATTCAGGGAAATACTCGGATATTTCGATTTCGGACGTTCATCGTGCTATAGACGAAGAGCGTGTTGTCGAGATGCTTCAAGAGCGAGCCGGTGAAGACTTTGATGTTTCGCTGATTAATATCTATGAGGGTGCGCGAGAAGAGTACGAAGCTCGGCTTAACCAAATTTATGGCGGTTACGCGGGCGATGAGTACCGAAAATGGGGAGTCAAAAATTTGGGTCTTTGTCTTTTAATCGCTTGGACGAACGAAATAATACAAGTCGGTGATGGGTTGAAATTTTGAATCATGAATACAGCATCCCTTGGCCCCGTATTGCAACGAGCCTCGTGAGGGAGTTGCGTATGGGACTCAATGTTCTGCTGAAGGGGTAACGCAGGTGTGAGACTGCGTGTGAATATGTCTTCAGCAATTGCAGATGACGTTTAGCGATGTCGCAATCATGGTTCTGCATAACGGGATTTTCGATGAGGCAAATCTAGCCTCATCAACCGAGTGGTCCTCAGACCGGAAATCGTGAGAACGATGCTGGAAGCAAAGGCAGTGAATCGCGATGCTCTAGCTGGCCTCAATCTGCTTCGGGACTCTAACGAGGCATGAGTGCTAGGCCGATACCTTCTCTGGTTGCGGCCTCTCTACCTAAGCTCACGAAATCGGAACGGACGCAGCAGTGGAGGAAGTTGCTGCGATGTGAGGTTTGCCAGCGTGGGAGTGCACGTCCGCCATTCATGCTCGTCGTCGTCCTGACTCCTGGTGACGTTCATTGTTCGATGCGAGGGCAGGGCATGACTGACCTCTTATTGAACAGTTCTTTGTCACTTGCTTAACAGTCCAGCAGGTAGTCTTGGCTACCGCGCCAAGCGTTGGAGGGAGGTTGGGCCTGGTGCTCTTCCTTCGAGGTCAAATCGTTGAGAGCAACTATTGCATCGGACAGTCTCATCAACACAGCCGAAGGCGATGTGCAAGCATCGTTCCTCATGCACAAGTTGCCCCGTAGCCGGCAAGGTTTGTATATGTAAGTCATTGTCTTACAAGGGTAATGTTTGACAAACCAAACCATGTTGCTATACTTTGCTCCTTACACTATGGAGGCTACACCATGAAACTCATAGAGCGAATGTTGCGGTCTATCAAGCAACGAAACGGCAATGTTATTCTTCGGGCAGAAGTGTCAAAGCTTGGTAGTGCTAGCCAGGTCACTGAAGCGCTGAAGACCCTTCAAGAGACCGGTGTGATTGTCCGCATCGGAACTGGTGTGTATGCCAAGACACGTAAGAGCTCGGTGACAGGAGCTACTATCCCAGCAGGAAGCTTGGAAACGCTAGCTTCAGAAGCTCTCAAAAAAATGGGAGTCGAGGTTAGTGCAGGACAGGCAGCCGTCTCATACAACACTGGTCGGACAACACAGTTACCTGGTGCTTTTGTTGCAAACACTGGGAACCGTCGTATCAGTAGGAAAATTGCGGTAGGAGGCCGCTCAGTGAAGTATGAGAACAATTTCAGCCGAACAGAAGCAATCGCTTGAAGACCTATCCGCAGAAGGCCTTCTACGCGGCCTTCCAGTCCAGACCGCTGAAAAAGACATTCACATCACTGAGCTACTCCGAGGACTGAGCAAACTCGAGGTCCATCACGACCACTTCAGTGACCTCGACGCGCGTAAGGGACAGACGACTCGGCATGACCAGGGGATTCAACTGGTGTTCGCAGGAGGTACGTGCCTCTCCAAGGCTCATGGTCTCATCAATCGGATGTCGGAAGACATCGATATCAAAGTTATCCTCACACCGCCAGAGAAGCCTCTGAAGAAGGGGCGGGGCGACCGAATGCGTCTCAAGGCGTTGCATGAGCGCATCCCTCAGCTCTTCGAAGAACTGGGCTTTCCGCTACTCGAGTATGCTGACGGTGCAGACAATCCGCGCATTCGGGATGGGCATCGTTACTATGTCGTCGGTGCCGGCTACCAGAGCGCATACGGAGAGTTTCCTAGTTTACGTCCTGAGCTCAAACTCGAGCTTATTCAGCGTAAGCCGTTGTTGCCGGTGGAGCGACGTCAATTTGGCTACCTCTACGAGTCTCTGGCTAATTTGCAACCTACCGCAACATTGGAAATTGACTGCATTTCCATCGCAGAGACGGCTGCAGAAAAGGTTCTTTCGTTACTGCGCCGCTGCGCGTACAAGTGGGACGGCCACCAGACGAAGGGGGACATGGACCCAGCGCTGGTGCGCCATGTCTACGATGTGGCCCGTATTGCCGAGAGCTCTGGTACCTCTCTTGAAGACGCTCGCCTTATCTTCCCACAATTAGTGCAGAGCGACCGGGACGAGTTTAAAGGGCAAAACCCTGAGTTTGATGCAGACCCTGCCAGCGTTCTCAAACGCACGCTCGTTGCTGCTAAGACTAACGGCAAGCTGGACGAGCAGTACACTAAGCACCTGATGCCACTTGTGTACGATATTGAGCCGCCTTCTTTCCAAGAAGCCTTTACAGTCTTCGAGCAAGTAGCTAGCGACTTCCTTGCAGCATGCTAGCCGAAGGCATGAGAAGAAGATTAAGGGTCATCTAACGCGCAGCGGCTGGAACGCTACACGTCGTTTAGGCGGCCGTTAGCGAGCACGTCATACGCTCTGGCCGGAATACTCTTTCCCATACCTGTAGTTACGACGCCGCCAAGCGTTACCTGCAACTGCTGAAGTACATTTCACGAGGTACCTCGCGGCTTCGATTTTTCTTCGGCAGAGCATTAGTTCCTACACACTCCCTCAGAACGAGCCGTTGTTGCAATGCTGACCCAAGAGCAGCTGAGTTAGGCCAACACGTACCCGTGCTGCCCAGTGTCTCACTTCTTAACCGTCGCCCGTGGCCGCCAACTGCCGACAGTGCTGCTTTGCATTTTGCAGGTGTGCTTTGTGTAGCAATCGCTTTGAGCGTCTCACCCAGCTGCTTCACTTCTGACAAGCGGCAGAGGTCCGTCGACACCACGTTCGTCGTTGTTTGAAGGCAAGAGCAGTCTTCTCTTCTTCGCACGCAGCTCGTGCTAACCTACTTCCAATGGTCTGCAAGCTGGCACGGGAGCGGGCATTGCTTCGTCGGCGCGGCTATCGCCGAGCCACCATCAAATTGTGTGGATTTGTCCAGTTTGAGCTGAACAGTATGTACTTTTTACGTGCTACTTCCCCTATACTTCGGGTCTCTCAACTCGCAGTTTCGTCAAAAAGGTTGCAACAGCATGGGTTCCCCGATTGTGCCAATCCACACTTTTCTAGTCGACGGTGGAGAAGTAGGTGCTCTGATGCGAGCCCACGACTGGTCGACGTCTCCTCTTGGCTCTCCCGATTCGTGGCCACAATCATTGCGCGCGGTTGTGGGATTGCTGCTTAACTCGAAGTTCCCGATGTTCCTGGCTTGGGGAGCAGAGTTAGGATTTTTATACAATGATGCCTATGCGGAAATTTTGGGCGCAAAGCACCCCAAGGCACTGGGTGGCCGTTTCCAAACCATTTGGTCAGAGATTTGGAGCGACATCCTTCCCATCATTGAGCAGGCCATGGGTGGACAGGCCGTCTACCATGAAAACCTAGCCCTTACCATGAACCGGACGGGGCACGACGAAGAGACTTGGTTCACTTTTTCGTACTCGCCTGTACGTGATGAAAGCGGCCAGGTGGCCGGTATGTTTTGCGCATGCACTGAAACGACGGAGCAAGTCTTGGCTGAACGCCATCGTGCTGCGGAAATCACGCGGCTTGAGCAGTTGTTCCAGCAGGCTCCAGGCATTATCGCGGTTTTGAGAGGGCCGAATCATATTTTTGACATCGCCAACGATGCATATATGTCACTAGTTGGACGTCGCGATATTCTTGGAAAGCCGATTCGTGAGGCGCTTCCTGAACTCTATAACCAGGGATTCTACGAAATCCTAGACGAAGTGTATGAAACGGGAAAGCCATACTTCGGCAACGAAGTTCCGGTCATGCTGCAGCGTCAATCGAATTGCGCTCTTGAGGAACGATTCGTTAATTTCATCTATCAGCCGACACGTGACCACCGCGGAAGCATTACCGGTATTTTCGTAGAGGGCAGCGATGTCACTACGACGGTGACGGCCCACAGAGCATTACGGAATAGCGAAAATGAACTACGGGCGGCAAGTCGTCGAAAGGACGAGTTCCTTGCCATGCTTGCCCATGAGCTCCGCAATCCGCTCGCTCCAATTGCGACTGCCGCTGCATTGCTCAAGTTGAGCTCTTCTGATGAGGAGCGTGTGCGAAAGAGTAGTGACGTCATCACTCGTCAAGTTGAGCATATGACTGAGCTGGTCGACGACTTGCTCGACGTTTCACGTGTCACTCGAGGTCTTGTAACATTACAGGAAGAAATACTGAACATTAGTAGTCTTGTAAATGGGGCTGTAGAGCAAGTGCGCCCACTCATCGAGGCGAAGAAGCAGAGCTTGGCCATACAAGTGCCTGATACACAGTGGTTCGTGAGTGGTGACAAGACTCGTCTGATTCAGGTCTTCTCAAATATTTTAAACAACGCTGCAAAATACACGCCTGAACACGGTCACATAGCGTTAAATGTTGTTGCAGACGATGCCCAGGTTACGATTGTTGTTGAAGACAACGGTGTAGGTATCTCCTCGACTTTGTTACCCTATATCTTCAATTTATTCACTCAAGCAGAAAGAACTCCTGACCGCGCGCAAGGTGGGCTAGGGCTAGGGCTTTCACTTGTGAAGAGTTTGCTTGAGCTGCAAAGCGGGAAAGTTTCTGCTTATAGCGACGGAATGGGAAAGGGCAGTCGGTTTACCGTATGGTTGCCCCGTGCTTCGCCTGTTGATTCAGCTCAACAATCTGACGAAGAAAAATCTTCTCCGCTATCGTTAATGACCACAAAAGTGCTAGTTGTCGATGACAACAAAGATGCAGCAGAAACGCTCCAATTGGTGTTGGAGGCCACTGGTCATGATGTTGCTATTGCTTATAACGCGCAGGATGCTCTGGCCATCGCTGACAAAATAGCGCCGGCTGTTTTTTTCTTAGATATTGGTTTACCAGATATCGATGGATATGAGTTGGCGCGTCGGCTGCGCGCGCATCCAGCCACGGCGTTCTCTACGCTCGTTGCGTTAACGGGTTACGGAAAAACTGAAAACAGAGAGCGCGCAAGCGATGCCGGCTTTGACCACTTTTTGGTTAAACCTGTGATGCTCGACGATGTGCTCGCTGTATTTTCAAAAACCGAACACTGACAAAACACGACACGAACCCTGTCAAACGGACTAAAATCTTTCTCACCTCGACGCCGAACTGATGACTTTGCGCTTCTCGCCCTGTGTCTGCCCAAGTATTCGAAGGGAAACGTCGAGTGGGATTTCATTTTTACCGAGAAAACGCGCTGCAGCCAATATGCCATGAGATGCCATCAAATTGATTACAAGGTCAATTTTGAGCGCGGTAGTCTTGTCGATTCTTATAATCATTTGTCATTGACGTAATCTCATCCATAAATTCAAAAAAAACCGCTGACTAGAGGTCAGCGGCTAACACACAAATTGGCACTGTGTCTTCATGGCACTGTGTCTTCACGCGTCAAGCATATCAAGCGCTGTTGACAAGGCGCACTGGAGAGTATTGGCGTTGTTCTTATGGTGACAGTCAGGCGCAATCTTCGAGTTAAGGTCTAGTTCTTAGAAATTTCGTACACTTATGAAGTGTTGGCCACAAAGTCCACTTGAAATTAACTCTATTGAGCCACATCCAGCGCCCGTCAATAAATAATTCCATGGTTTGCGGTCCGACTCTTTTTTCTCCAACTAATGACAATTGACGGTCGACTACGTAGTCGAGTGCTAGAAGATGTGCAGGTCGGCAACGCAAAACTGCAATACCTTGAAAATAGTTTTCGGAAAACTTGCTCCCACCGAAAAATGAGAAGAAGCGATACCTCGAATATACTATATCGATGCCGTAGAGTTTATATGCCTGCCTCAAGTTTGGTGAGAACCAATTTTTCTTCGAAGGATAATGATGCTCAGATTTGTCTTGCGCAATCAAGCCGCATCGTTTGATATTCGGAAGGTTTGTTCCACGAGTGACATGATAAACGTATCCAGGTTGGAATGTTGGTCTACCTCGCAAGCGTTTAGGTAATGTTTCGCATGAAGCGTCATCCAACTCGATTTTTTTAGAGTTCTCTACTGTATTCATGCGACGTAATTGTGTGAAAAAAGGAAGGTTAGAGGAAGGTCGCTGATAGAAGTAAAACTGTCACAATTATTCCGCCAACGACGCCGAAATTCCCTAGTGCTTGAATTACTTTGATGCGTCCGGCAACGGTGAACATGTATTTTTCTAAAAATCCGTCTATGTAGCGCTTCATTGGTTGCCTCAGTGTAATTTTGTAAGTGATTGAGATAGTGTACCAACGATGGCGTATACTCGGACAGATGACCAATGAAACTGTACTCTACCTCGACTATGACGGCGTCTTGCATCCAGCTGATGTTCGAGTCACGACCGACGCGCTGCGCCGGCCACAAGTCTATATTCGAGGAAAGCCGACATCTCATCCGCTTTTTGAGCATGTCGAATTGCTTGAGTCTCTCTTACAGCCGTTTCCAGCGCTACGCATCATTCTCGCAACGTCTTGGGTCAGGGAGTTCGGTCAAGAGTTTGCGCTCGAGCAGCTGACGCCAAACCTACGGGCGCGGGTCATCGGCGCAACTTGGCGCCCAGGCATGCGCTTTCAGCCGCCTGCGCGATACTATTGTATTCAAATTGACGCAGAAGAGCGGGGCTTCGAACGATGGCTCGCTTTGGACGACGACCTGTACTGCTGGCCGAAGAACGAGCTGCACCGGGTCGTGGCGCCCGTCGACCGGCTACTTGGCCTCGCTGAGCCCGGTATCGCTGAAGAGCTCCAAGCTAAACTATCGGCTCTGTGTGCTCAAAAACCTTAACGCTCTTTCGAGTGCAGTTGTAGCGCAACTAACAAGCTACCTACTTCATTTCTTACGCTGCGTCGCCTCACTCGAGCCAGGCGCAGGTCAGCAGCGTTTCTCGAATCCGTTAGTCTGGCGTAGTGTGTGCTCGTAGAGTGCAAGCATACCGCAGCAACAAGCCAGTTTGAGTGAGTAGTTCTGACCGCTCGCAGTGATTGCTCAACCTCTAGTTCGGCTGGCCAGTTTTCCAATGACGAGCGTAGGTCGAAACAAAATCACGTACAAAGTCTCGTTCTCTGGATGGCAATCCGACGATGACGTCTGCGAGCAGTATCGCAATATCGCTATTTTCGCCGGTTTCTGCAACCAGCATTGAAAGCGTAGTCCCAAGTATATCCGCAACCTGCTGAAGTCGAGTGATGGATGGTATCTGCGCGCCGGTTTCAATGCGGGACATGGTCACGTTCTCAATGTCCAACGCCTCTGCAAGCTGACCCTGAGTTAAGCCCATCTCCATGCGAGCAGACCTTATGTTCTGACCGATTCGAACGCCAAGGGCGGTACCACTAGCTGCCTTAGGCACTCTAGACATGTAGACCTCACAAAAATGCAACATCGTCTACTGTTACCTACACAAATCAAATGGCATAACACATCAAGAAACTTGATGTAATACGATAATTGCCGTAGAGTTGCTGGTGCGAAACATCTTGCAGATGACGCACGCACAAAGACAGACGGTCGCCGCTCCCTGCTGCTTCAGCAATCTGAGCCGCCATTCTGCTTCGTCAGTCCATAGACATTCATGTGCCAAGAACGTCTTTGTACATATGGCTGTGTGACTTCTCTCATCCATGAAAGGTGCCAGTGCCGAGCTGGCGCCCCTCCGGAATTTACGTAGAATAATGAATGCACGAAATAAATCGTTAGGGATAGCGTTTTTAGCACTTTTGGCCGGGTGTGGAGGCGGGGGAGGGAGCTCAACCAGCGCTACCCCGACTCCTCCTGTTGGCGGCACGAACCCCACCCAACCGGTTCCGACCCCGACCACCATCACTAACCCGCTGACCGGCACGGCCGCACCCGGTAGCCCAACCAAAGTCATCCACGGCACTGCCGCGGCTGGCGCGACCGTCACTGCATATGCGGTGCAGGCGAACGGCTCCTCAGGCGCCGCCTTGGGTGCTGCGGTCACTGCTGACAAAGACGGCTACTTCACGGTCAACACGAACGAAGCCCCGATGGGCATGATTCGACTGGTGGCAACCGGCGGCACTACGGTTCGTGCGCTGGACAACACCACCCAGCCGGCGGGCACTCAGCAGCTGGTGGCTCCGTTCGTCACGACCAGCTACAACAACTTTAAGGTTTCGCCGCTAACCGACATCGCCGCGAGTGCAATGGCAAGCCGCGCCAGAAAGGGTGAAACCCTGGCAAATGCCTTCTCGGCTGGCGCCCGCAACGTGCTCGAACTGGATTCCGCGAACCTGTCGCTGCTGTCGGACAGTACCGTATACCTGAACCTGCTCCAGGGCGCGGTCAAGAGCGACGTTCAGTACTACGACATGCAGTCGCTGGACGCTGGCCAACTGCTCCAGGGCTTGGAAGCCTTAGGCGTGATGTTCGACCTGCCAGCGAAGGACGTGACGCGCGTGCTCGGTGCTTCGGCGCAGAGCGACTATGCCGCGACAGGTGTCGACGGCAGCGGCGCCCCTATCGTAGCCGGCGCCTGGACGGCCGCAACCTTCGACCCGGCCGCGCCGACGACGCTGAAGGCGCTGATGGACGCAAAGGTCCCGGATTCGCAGAAGGTTGCGGGCTCGGACGGGACGCTGGCGGCACCCCGGTTAAACGAGTACGTTCGCAAGTACCTGGTGCCGGACTTCCTGATGGAATCTGCTTGCTTCACCGGCTTCGCGCGCGATTACACCCTGCGCTACCCGTTCTATCAGGCGGACAGCCAAGGCCTCATTCAAGCAGCTGACTGCGCCGCTGTCGCACAGCGCCTAGCGGAACTGCGCTCCCGCATCAGCACCAACAACAGTTCGAAATTGAAGTAACTTCATAGTAATAGTGGCACAAGAGAGGTGATGAATATGCTCCTCTCTTGCGAACACAATGCACATCTAATAGAAAAGGCTGACCATCTCACAAGTATAAGTTCGATTGGCGAGAAGTGGCGCGGCACTTAATTCACAAGGGGTAATAGAACCGTGAATTTGCTTCCTCGTCCGAGACCATTACTAGTGACTTCTATTTCTCCGTCATGTAGGTGCACCATAGTCTTTACTAACGCTAATCCTATGCCAAGTCCGCCTTGAGAACGGTCAGGGGTACGTTCTGCTTGAGTGAAGAGGTCGAATATATGTGGAAGCAAATCTTCATCAATTCCAATTCCGTTGTCATTTACCTCAATGCGCACTCGCTGGTTTTCTGTCGAAACTTTTAGAATTATTTCGCCGTTGTTCGGAGTGTATTTGGCGGCATTGTTTAAAAGATTTGTAATGATTTGAACCAGGCGAGTCTGGTCTCCTAGCACTAAACAATGGTGAGCGTTATTCAAAATAATGAGTGAGTGTTTTTTCGATTCGATTAGGGGTCTTGATTGTTCAGCGGAACTGTCTATGACCGATTGAATGTCAACTACTTTCTTTTCGATTTCTACAAGGCCGCGCGTGAGGCGAGATGCATCGAGTAAATCATTAACAAGTGCACTCATGTGTTTAACTTGACGATTAATTACTTCGCTAGCTCGAGTGATTTTCGCATCGCCATGCGCCACAAACTTCAACATCTCGGCCGCGGATGAAATAGGTGCTAACGGATTCCGAAGTTCGTGTGCAAGCATTGCCAAGAACTCGTCTTTGCGCCGATTACTTTCCCGTAAGTCGAGCTCGGCTCGATGACGTTCAGTAATATCGACGGTCACACCGCGAATGCCGATAGGCTTGCCCTGAGCGTCATACCGCACTCGTCCTCGGCTATCGACCCATATTTGCTTGCCATTGTCAGGACGAACGAAACGAATGATGACTTGATAAGACCCAACATGAGATAGTGCTTTCTCGTGAGCTCTTCGGATGATTTCGCGGTCATCCGGATGGATATTGTCCGCAACCACTCCCATTTTCTTTGGTGTGAAGCCCATGACGCTAGCAACATTGTCAGAATATTCCAGGTCACCTGATGTCAAATTCCAGTCCCACACTACCATCTTGGCTGCGTCCAATCCATCTTTGAGACGTTCCTCACTTTCACGCTGCGCAACCTCAGCTTCAACTGCCGAGGTGACATCATATCCTTGAGCAAAAATACCAATCGTTTGGCCGTCTTTGTCTCGATATGGTTCGTAAACAAGGTCTACGTATCTCTGTGTAATAGGTCCATTTGGTTCCCTCTGTACAGAAATCGGTACATTTCGAGCTTCCCAAGTTTCACCTGATGAGTAGACTCTTTCAAGGAATTCTTCAAAACCTTGACCGGCAACTTCTGGTAATGCTTCCCAGACAGGCTTCCCGACGATTTCTCGATGACCAACGAGCTGATAATAAGCTTTGTTAGCAAGCTCAAATACATGTTTGGGGCCCATGAGAACAGCAACGAAGCCTGGGGCTTGGTCGAATAAACTACGCAAGTGCTCGCGTTCATTATTTAAAATGCGTGAGAGGGCCTCATGCATCTGAGCCTGATTGAAGTTTTCAGTTTGATTACTGCTGAAAGGTTTCTCTTTTAGTACGACTTCATTTGATTCTTCATCAACGTGATATAACGTCGTTACGTCAATGGCATTCTGAAGCAACAAAAATGGTTTGCCATACTCGTCCATCACAGGAGTATGAACGGTGCTCCAGTGACGCTTCTCAAACTTTGTACCCGTTGGCGTCTGAACCGGAACCGAATACCTAAGAAATGGCGTGGTGTCGGGCTGTCCCTTGGCTAACGCACGAGCAATCGACGCTTTCACCTCTTCCATATTGGTTGACCCTGGGTCTGCAGGGTTAGGAGGAAACGCGTCAAACGCATACCTGCCTACAAGTTCCACCTCAGTTCTTCCGACAGAGCGAAGATAAGCTCCACTGGCGCCAAGAATTGTTAAGTTTGTGTCCATAACAAGATATGGGTACGGAGAGCACCGGAAGATAGCTTTGTAGACTGACAGGTCCATGGATGGTGTTCGAAAACGAAATTGCGGGAAAGCTGCCGCTTGTGGCTGCGTACAGACCTAGAACAGGCAAACAGACTGTACATGAAACCCGCGCGATTGACATGTCGTGCTGTGCGGTTCAAGGAAGCAAACGCTACCGAAGTGAGCTCGCGGATTCCAGTACCACCGTTCAGGTAGGAGTGCAAGATGAGCGGTCAGTGACGTCACCCGTCACTATCACTCTGTTGTTTCGTAGTACCCAGAGCCCTCATCAACTGGCTCGGGATGACCAGAAAATCCTTGCTGGTAGGTGTGAATTACTCCTACAAGGCAGCAGCGTATGCGCCTACGCCGGCTTAGCGCAAGCGAGCGCATCATGCCGGAATGGATGGTGTTCATTACGCGTTCACATTCAGATTTTAGCGAAATTAACTTAGGAGGTTGAAATGAGCTCAAACAACGGTAACAAATCGTCAGGTACCCGCGGGGGCACTCCGGAGCAGCACGCTGAAGCTGGTCGTCAAAGCCACAAAAATGATGGTAGTCAACAGTCTGGCTCCGGCGGCTCGGGTTCCAATACCCGTGGCGGCACTCCAGAACAGCACGCTGAAGCAGGGCGTCAGAGCCACAAAAATACAGGTAGCCAGCAATCAGGTTCTGCCAACTCAGGTTCCGGAACCCGTGGCGGTACGCCTGAGCAACACGCCGAGGCAGGGCGCCAAAGTCATAAGAATGACGGAAATCGGTAATTTTTAAATTTGGCAGGCATCGTGACCTGCCTTCTATATCTTCGACAAAGTCGCTGCTGACAAATTAAACGCGAACGTGTGCGTTTGCGTTCCACATTTGCCAGGTATAAGAGCGACATTAAAAAAATAATCTATATTGTTCCTGGGTTGTTGCTGCCCGTCGCGTGAACTCGCGAAATATTTATCGCAATCTGATATTTAGTTCAATTTAACGATTTCGAACTACGTGGTCCGCAAAACGATTTTGTAATTGAAAGCCGAACACGGTCTCATACAATAATTCCAAGCGCAGTAGGGGCCGCTGACGGGTGCTAGAACACTTCAATATATGTGCGGAATTCCCCTTGTTTTTTACCATCGAGCATCGACGCACCCGACCGCACCCAGCCCCCGCCTTTGTAGACGCTGGATTACAGTATTGAGATAGTCCTGGGCCATACATCATCGCACCAAAAGTCCATACTCCGAAGCCTTCCGGAGTCAATCGATGTTGATTCCATCAATCTCTCAACTCGTGTTTTCGCTTACTGGCCTTTTCATGGCGACCAAGTGTCACCGAGCGTGCTTAAAATAGCACTTCAAATTGGCTTTTGAGCCACTCATATCTTGGAAAGTTGAGCACTCAGCTGCGAACGACGCATTCTGAACACCTGTCACCGCATTATAAGCGTACAATGCGGTATAGGTTTAAATGAACATCGTCGCTGAGCGTGCGGGCGTTCACAGCTTTTGAAATTTTATCTCTGCAGTTCACCTAGTTGCCGAAGTGCGCACAACTGTCGCGGCTCAATTGTGCAAAGTATGCGTTTCAAGTTTATTGGCTGCGGCCAAGGGGTTAAAGCCATGTTGGGCGAAAATCACGAAACTAAATTAGTTCCTCTGCGCATTCTTGTCGTAGATGATAACGTAGATTTAGCGGTAACGACTGCTGCGCTTCTGCGTCATCTTGGACACGATGTATTAGTTGAGCACACACCGCAAGCGGCGTTAGAATGCGCCGATACAAAAGTTTTTGATTTTTGTTTACTTGATATTGGATTGCCGCAGATGGATGGTTATGAACTCGCAGCGCAACTCCGTGCAAAACCCAATACATGTAATGCCGTGTATGCCGCACATACAGGATATGGCTCTGAGGCATATTTAAAAAAATCAGCATCTGAAGGTTTTAGTTATCACCTTGTGAAACCAATAGCAATTCAAAGGCTATTTGAAATATTTGCGCTTAAGCATTGAATTCAAAGAGAGAAAGGAGCGGGAAGCTACCAACAAAGTAAAATTGAGGTGAGATGCTTGTAGAGAGGATTGAAAACTATACTGGATGTACAAACGGTCTGCAGTCTACAGGAATGTCGATTAGCACAGCCGTACCGGTTGCTTCAGAGCTATCGATTGCGACGCTTCCCCCATGGCTCTCTGCGACACGTTTGACGAAAGGTAACCCAATTCCCCATCCGCCGCTTGAATGACTTGCTCCAGGGCGAAACCTTTGTTCAAATAAAGTTTCTATTCGAGATTTTTCGATTGGGTTGCCGGTATTGGTAACCGATAAAATAAGTCTGCCGCGCTGCTGTTTGGATGCAATATTGACTAAATTGCCGTCGCCGTATTTGATTGCGTTATTCAATAAGTTCTCAAGTGCTCTTCTTACAGCACTCCGACACCAATAGCCGCGGGTGGATTCTGCGTTGGCTTCGACTGCCGCACCGGTGTCTTTACTATATTCGAGACAAACCTCACGTGTAAGGTCGGACATATCAAATTCACTTAGATTTAACGGAAGCTTTTCTCCAGTATTGATTGTTAATGCGTTTAGTAACTCGCCCATCATTTCGCTAAGTCGAGTAGCGCTGGACGAAATTTTCCCCGCTATTTGATGAGCAAGCGCTATATCTGTTGACGTTTGTATTAGATGAGCACCATGTGACACCACTGAGAGAGGCGTACGCATGTCGTGCGAAAGAGCTGCCGCAACTGTTCGGCGAAGCTTGTCTTGCTGAGTAAAAAACTCCTGAACGGCTTCGCGCACAGCCGAGTTGATAGATTCGTCAATAATTGCCCAATCTAACGTAGTCAGCATTACCTTCCCAGTTGCCTCTAGCATAATCGATTCACGTAGAATCTGATACTCTTGAATTACCTGACCTGGGCCATAATGAGTGGTACGAGCACGTTCTCCGCCATGCACGGCCGCAGCGTTTGTGTTGCTTGTCGCAAGATTGCGTGGATAGTTCGCGCTTAACGATTCGGCGATATTTTCCAAGAATGCGGGCAGTGTATTTGTCAGCATAGGACTCAATAATATGTCGGCTCCCTTTACTCGTAGACGCGTCTCAGCTTCCCATCGAATCATCACAGCGTCTTTTATAGCTAGGAACTGCGTAGACGTTGCCGACAGGTCACCATTGTTACTGTTTTGGTCGGTCCCAAAGGTCATCAAACTCTCTCAAGTACAAATTTTAGGAAGCAAGGCTCCAGATGCAGGCTGCTTGTCATAAGCAAACGAGTGCACGACAGAAGATGAGACCAAGCCTCGGTTGCGTACACTGAACTTTACCATGACAGTACTGGTACAAGACACAAACTGTCGCACCGACCGCTGTTGTGGTAACAATCGAAGCTAAACTAGAAATAGAGAATAACCAAAGTTATCGCGGAGTTGCTGTAACTAGATGAGGTTTGGAAAGAATTGCTATCGGAGCTTCAAGTTCTGTTAGCTAAACACACCTATCAGCTGCTTGCGTTATATGAGCGGCAATCAATTGGCATGTTGATGCAAAATGTGGTCCCGTCCGCCGCAGTGCTCTTTGCAGTAATTACACCGCCGTGGCTTTCTGTTACTAACCGAACAAAGGGCAAACCTAGTCCCCATCCAGTTACAGTGATATCTTCAAAGCGGTGAAATGTGCTAAATAATAGATGGCGCTCATGTTCAGGGATTGGGTGGCCCTCATTATGGACCGAGATGCAAACAATCCCGTCAAGTTGTTTTATGTTTATGGCGATGGATGTGTTTGCATAACCATACTTTATTGCGTTCGATAATAAATTTTCGAAAACTCTTCTCATTGACGATGAGCACCAATAACCTTCAACGTCTTCTCCAGTGCATTGTATTGGACGCTCATCGGAAGACATATCAGAACAAACTTCTTTGGCGAGTGCAGCCATATTAAATTGATGTATGACTAAACGTAATTTCTTTCTTCCTTTAATAAATGCTGCATCAAGCAGTGTTTCAATCATTTCGTCAACATCAGCTAATTTTTTTCTTATTCGACGAGCTAAGGTCAACACACTGTCATCATGCGTTTTTAGTTGAATTAGTTGCGCAGAAGCGTTTGCAACATGAAGTGGATTGCGTAGGTCATGAGAGAGAGAGGTGATAAAAGTTTCTCCGGCCTCTTTCTGAACAATTGCAAAAGCATTGATTGCATCACGCATCGCTGTGTCAATAGACCGTCCGATGACAGACCGGTGAGTTCGATTCAATATCACGTGATTAGCGTCGGCGACCTCGAGAAGGGTTTGCCGGAATAATTGTAGTTCTAGCAGTACTTCTTCTGGTCCATATGCAGTTGAGTTGGCTCGTTCCCGGCCATGTGAAGCGCTTGGGCCAACCCCGGACGTTCCAACGGAATAAGGAGCACCCTTCCTTATGGCAAAGACTAGTTCGTCAAAGAATCGCTTTAGTGCATTTGTAAGAATCTTGTCATCAAGGCTAGATGCTTCAGGGATTGTATGGCGAACGCAATCTTGCCAACGATTGAAGATGACGTCGCGCAATCCGAAAAGGCGGTCAGGTACATCAGCCGCACCAGACAATGCGTTTACAGCGGTTGAGTCGTCCATGCGTATGCTCCCTGATTTGCTACATTGGAACGAATGCAATTTCTGAGTAGAGACTAAGTGTACATCAGCAAGGTCGCCTGGACGTAACTTCTGGTAAGAATGGGGCGGCGTACATGTGGATGAGAATGTGGACGTACTATTCCTCCAGACATTGCGAAAGTGAAGGTGGCCAGTGAAATGATGAGAGGACTATGGCTTTCGCAACTCGCACGTCCCGACGCTTTTCGAGAATTTTGTTAGTTGACACCTAGGAGCGCAGTCAAAATGCGAGCGATAGGTGACACCATTAAGCAGCGGTCTCGGTTCTTGAGGCCGCGCTCACATGCATGAACAATTTATGAGTGCTTCTGATTGAAATGCAACTCACGATTGAACTATGCCACACTTCATCAGCGGATTGTCAATCGGCACACTCAGCGGTTGTACTTAAGACGAGGCTCACCCGTTACCGGCCGTGATATCAGGAAACTTGAAATGGAGGTAGGTCAACCTTTCGTACGCTAAAGATTTCGACCTTAGTGGATACACTAGTCGACTTAGAATAGCAGAACAGAGTGACAGCCATTTGGGTGCCTTGACCTGACTGCTTGGTGCCATGGCGACCGTTTCTGCGATATGGTCCTACAATTGTGAACGCACCAGGTCGTCAAGTCGGTTGTCTAGAAGCACCGAGTGGGCGGCAGCGAGCCCATCTTTTTCTACAGCTAGCGACATCGCAATCTTCTCAATCAACTCGCCGTCCTTGGTGAAAATGCGATTTGTCGAGGTGACAAATTGGCTCTTCCCCAGCTTTTTTGCTTTGTACATCAGCTGGTCGGCTGCTTTGGAAACAAATCCTGGAGTTGTAGCTGTGGCCGGCTCAATGTAGTAGACCCCGATGCTCGCCCCTAATGGACTGTCGAAAAGCGCGCCCACATCGACTGTCCGCTTCAGGAATCGGGTTAACGCGATTTCTAGCTCTTCCCTTGCATTTAGCGTGCTGGCAATGACTGCAAATTCGTCACCGCCGAACCGGGCGGCAACTCCGAACGGGCTTAACTCAACGCTAAGCCAGTGAGCTACATGCTTGAGCACCAAATCGCCGCCATCGTGTCCTTGAACATCGTTAATTTGTTTGAACCCGTCCAAGTCGAGGAACACGACAGCACTGCCGCGGCTTGCTGTAGCGGCGCCGCGGCAAACATCGTCCAGTAGTTCATCGAAGCTGACCCGATTGCGCAGACCGGTCAGCGAGTCAGTGCGCATCTTTAAAGCAAGCGCATCGGTCAAGCGGAAGACGTAGAAGGGGAGGAGGGCAATCGCAATTGCTAACCCAGCTTGGATTGGTGGAAATTGCCTCCAGTAGGGTGAGTGTAGCAGTACCGCACAGGTCAATGTCGAGCTGAGTACTTTGGAGAAAATGGCATAAGTCCTACCGTAGCGTAAGCCGCTTCCAAATGTGAGCAACAAAGGCATCAATATGAAAGGAGCTGCAACTTCCCCAGTGAGATAGAGCGTTGCTGCAATCAGCAATTGGTCCAAAACCGCGACGATTGCTCTACGCACATGACTGCTTCCAAAATTCTTGAACACCAAGCTCCATGTCACAAGGGCGAAGACGAGGTGGGCGACTGTGAGCATCCATGCTGTCGTGTACTGTGGCGTGTCTCTAAGTTCGACATGCATAGACAAATACGTGGCGAAGGCTGGGGCCCAGCAAAGACGTGCGATAGCTTGACCGCGTTCTGTGGCGAACGCGGGAATCACGAAATAGGGTGCAGGCTTCAACTTCCGCAATTGTGCAAGCAGATTCATCAACGGGCTGAAAGGTTTCTGTGCGGACATTGTCTCACGCTCATGAGCGTTGAAGCTATAAAACCGGGTATGAGGAGCGTGTCGTTGTTGGTTTCCGGCGAAAGTCCGGAGCATCAGGGCGCCGGGTTCGAGATGTGAACACAGACAACCGAAACTACTGATTCTAGTAGACCTACGGTCGGCCGCTTCCCTCGACTGGGGCGCGAGACGGGCCTGCTGACCTCTGGTCAACCGGCTTACTGAACCCTTGGAAAAAACCCCTCGAGCGGTTGCTCAAGGGGCTTGAATCACTTTTCGAATGCCGACATCTGTTGCCTCGCAAGGTTGTTGAAGTGACGCTCATGAGCCGCTCTTCTTTCATGGCGAAGCATGGTTTCGTTCTCTCTTCTACGCAACTCAAGTTCGTCTGGCGGCAGCGGTGCCTCCCTAGTTTGCGCAAAATCTCCTTTGTAGATGCTAAATGCAATGATTGCGATAGTCGGTGAGCAGAGGGCGAAAATGATACCGGCGTTAATAATAAACTCTTGCATGTCAGTTCCTTTGTTTGGCTCTGCCATGTATAGCGACACCCGCTTAACAAATTGAGTCTTCCATCTGCTCCGTTGCATAAATTGACTGCAACTAACTGCAGAGAAGACCTACTCGATGGTGAAGGCTATTTGCAGCTGACTGATGGTGCCCCGGGCAGCAAACTGAAGAAGGACTATATGTAGCGACGCAGTTTTCGTGACCTGGCTCTAGCTCTGTGTCTGTGACGAGGCTTGGACATGCGAACTGCTGCCTTGAGCCAGCAGACTATCGTGTGAGTTAACGGCAGCATTAACATGCATTCGAAACGCAACTTTGATAGAATTGTGCTGTTGGTGGAAACATGCTCTTCCTTTGACTGCTGTTGGGAGACCATCGTTCCTTGCACGAGCACCTGCACAGAGGAAAACCATGACCGCCGCTATCACGCAATCATCAATAGTACGTTTAGTCGATGAATTTTATGCACGGGTCCGAGAGGATGTTGTGCTATCGCCGGTTTTTGAAGATAAATTGGCAGGCAGGTGGCATGAACATATGCCAAGAATGTACGCATTTTGGACGAAAGTTCTACTAGGAACCGGTGAGTTTCAAGGCAACGTTTTTGGAAAGCACATGGTTTTGAGCGGTATCGAAAAAGAACACTTTGCCCATTGGCTCGCGCTGTTCAGGAAAACGGCGATTGAAGTCTTCGGCGACGAAGATGCGAAGGAGCCAGTTCAAGTGGCTGAACGAATTGCCGATAGTCTACAATTTGGCTTCTTTGGCAGTGTCAAAGTTCACGCTCCAGCGGTATAGGAAATAAGGTCAAATATTGGGTATTCTTGGCGCTCATGACGTGAGTAAACCAGATTTATAGTGCTCAACCGGAAATTCCTGGAAGTCACAGTACGCAGATTTGAGTTCCCAAGAGCAACTCTGGGCGGGACTGTATAAGCGACTACTTCTTCTGTGTTGTACGACGTACTGCCCACCGAGCAAGCCTGTGCCACGAACGCCGAAGATTAAGCTAACTACGCGGGGGAAGGACTGGTAGCAAAGCTAAGGGACACACTCCGCAATCCTCAGCTGTTGTCCGTTATCCACCCAGACTCTGAATACATCTGGTGGCGGCAGCGTCCCCACGATTACGAAAACGATACCAGTGAGCGCAGGCTTCGCAGCAGCTGCATAGTCACGCGCCAGCAACTTATCTTCGCCAGATGGAGACGGGTACGGTTCGGGATGGGTATGCCAAATGCCGACGCAATGCAGGCCTTGCTTGAAGAGCGTAACACGTTCGGCATACGCGGTCTTGGGGTCGAACTGGACGCGGCCCCGACTGGCGCGCTGCGGTTTCAGCAGGCTAGCGTGTTCTATAAGGACGGTTGAGGTTGTCAGGTCGCGAGTGTAGAGCTGCCCGACGGACTCGGCCGAAGTCGGCTTGACTTGGGCGTTGGCGTACATCACTGAGGTTGCGCCTGGGTCGAACTCGAGGTCCCAGCTTGCGCCGTCGAGACGAAATCTCATGCATTCATTCGTCACGAAGTACTTCCTCTAGCAGGCGAGTGAGCATGACTCCATCACGCGGTCCGCCGGTGGCAGGAACGATGGGCTGCGTAGTTATCGGCAGGCCGAGCGAATCGAAAAATGCACGTGTTCGGACAGAACTCCACACGGTTGACTCTAGAAGCCCGTTGTCGACAATGTCGAGAATCCGCTCTGCGGAAAATCCCGCTGCCTGGAGGATGTCTGCGCTCCCGTATGGATGAAAGCCATCGCTGCAGGCTGGAAGATTGACGCGGACCTGCGCAGCAGAATAGTCAGCAACGTTTACTCTTGCTCCGGCCGGGTCGGTTGCCGGCCAAGGAGCGCTCGACGTTGTCGCTACCACGTGCGTCGCAGCACAATATGGCTCGACCCACGCGTGAATCACCGGACAATGGCCGAACAATACCGTGCGCGTATGGGCCAGAAATATTCGGACTGACGATTCGGCAGTCAGGTCAACAACGAGGTCATATTTACCTGGCGTGCAGTTCTCAGCACACCAGCGGCGGGCGTCATCGGCAAAGCCTCGTACCTGAAGGCCGGGTATCTGTTTTCGCAGGCGAGTAGCGATAGCGCTCGCCTTGCTCTGTAAGAGGGACGACATCCCAAGCAAGTGTCGGGAGACGTTAGGCGAGTCAAAAATTTGCGAGTCGACTATGTCGATGGTACCGACGCCCGCGCGGGCAAGCACGTCAATTATCGGGCTCCCCAAGGAGCCGGCGCCCAACACCAGGATTCGTTTTTCCTGTCGTTGATTGAAGATGGTCGTCGCATGGTCGCGCGTCAGCGCCCAGGTGGGGTCAATGCGCTTCAGTTTAATTGGCGCCGCATGAGGCGGGGTAACCAAGGAAACGGTTGGCTGAGTAATCTGGTAGCCGTAGAGCTCGGTGCCATGGCAAAGGACGACGAGCAGTGGCTTTAGACCGATTACGACCTTATCAGTTTTCGATATCTTTTCAGCTTCGGCGGCGCCATCGCTCCAACCGCGCCCTTCCAGCCAATGCACAACCGAATGCTTATTTGTCGTGACAGCGCAGACCAGGTGGTCGAGCTCTATGAAATTTTTCGGCCATGTTAGCGGACTCCACTTAAGGTCGTCGGGCAACCGTACGAATGCCGCGTCACCTCGAAGGAGGGTGCCAGGAGTGAACCCGTGTCGACGCGCAAGTTCACTGGGGTCAGCCTGGCCTAACGTAACGACCTGCGTTTGAATACGATGGTACCGGCTGTTCTTCGGGATGAACGCAGCAATTTGACCCTGCGCCCACTTATCGAATTTATCCATGCTGACAAGCGTCGTACGTGGCCTTGGGCGTCCGCGAGGAGACATCTGCCGCTGGTCGCAGAACCGGCTCCAATATGAGAGTCGTTCCGCATGCAGCTCAGCTTCACACCACTCGAGGTTCGCCGAGCGTTCAAGAAGCTCGGTGCGAAATCGCGTGATTGCCCTGACGACGGCCTCAATGGGTCTGTCAAAGTCTGCAGGCTGGCATTCTTCGCCAAGACAGACTCGTCCGTCTTCTTCCACATGAGGCAGCTGCAAGCAAAGGTCAACTGAAACGTAGAGCTCACATGGCACAGCTGGGAACAGGGCATCCAAGCGCAGACGAACAGTTTGAATAGGATAGCCTTGTCCCCGTAGGTCCAGCTCCCATTCCAAGCGTGTGGATGTTCTATTACGCGTCAGCTTCGTTGCAAACGAGTTCGCTGTTCCGTCAAGCCAAGACTCGACGGTACGTACGGCGGCGGGGAAACGGAAAGACGACACGCAGGATTAGCCGAGTGTGTCTGAAGAACCAGGTTTGATTGGTGCCTTCGGGTTCGAGAGGGGGCCGGCGCTGGAAATCAAACCGTCTAGTACGTTGGCCTTGGGGCGGCTCGCTTTCCACGCTTCGACGCCAACGTTGCCGAAGACTTCTCGGATGTCAGCTTCCGGGGCCGTTTTGGCGGCATTATGGAGCAACTTGTCGAGGTCTTTCTCAAGCCTGGTGTGCCAACGTTTGAACTCAGCAGCCCGCGCGCCGTTATCGCTGTTCCAGCGGTCTGCAAAGTTTTCAAGTGGCAGCATCGGGTTTGGCACACTGTACTTGCCACTTCGAGAGTCGATGAAGTCAGGCATCAGTTCGACGAGCTTGAGCACAACTTCCAACGGTGAACGGAATGCCGAGCGTTGCGTGCGGATGAGTTCAGCGTAGGCGTGCGTTACAAGCGTCACGATGATGATTGAAATCGGCTGCGCCTCCTTACGCTTCTCTTCTGCAAACCAGTACATGTTATCGCGATGAAGTTTCATCAACTGGACCGTGCGACGCAAGATGTCGTCAAGTCCTACAGGTTCGCTAGGAAGCGGTTCGACGCCCGAGCGTGCGATGACACCTTCACTTTTCAGCAGTGGCGTTGTGAAGACAAACCGTTGAGCAGCATTAGCACAAAACCATTCAGCGAATTCACCAGGATTGGTCGGGGCCCACTGGGTGTCGCGGTCGCGAACGCGCAAAACTCCACCGGCGTAGGTAGTACCGCGCACCGCAGGGGTGACGTCGAAATAGAACGGTTTGCCAGGATATTCCAGCCGCCAGCACCGGCGCTTTTCCTTCCGCTCGCCGGTAACGGATTCGTTACCTTCGAGGGCTTTCCCAAAACTGTGGAACATCACCTCCGGAGCCATCGTGTCGTACCCAGGGCCAGCGAGCTCGACAAAGATGTCAATGTCAAAATTAACGGGATACCGTTGGCTGATGGTGGTCTGCGTGCGCATGGACCCTTGCGGCGACACGATGACGTCGTGACGCGGCAGCTTCAGTTTCTGTGCGATTGAATCGCCGAGGATTTTGTATTCGCGCTCAGCATCAGCCTTATCTGCGGCGTTGAGTTCGAGCCGCTTCAGGAGCGTGGTGATGAGCTGTTCCCACTGCTGTTCGTCTTGGCGGGCGATAAGCGAATCGACGATTCGTTTCGACAATGTTAGCGATGAAGTCATGTTAGTTCTCAGGTCTGAAGGGATACCGCCAAGTTTTGGTCAACTGCACGTATCTCTTGCGACGAAATCTCGATGGTCGGAGCGAACGGGCCATTACCCGGCAGCGACTCGTAGCAGACAAACGTCGCGTGATGACGAGCTTGCATTTTTTGACCGACGAGCAGTGCTGCAGCGGCCGGGGCACCAACGTAGAGGTGTACTGTCTTCACGTTCCACACGTTCTGCAAGCACCTCAAGGCCTCGTCCACAGCGGCGCCGAACAGCGTCAAATCTGAAGGGTGACGAACGGTCGAGTGTCCGAAATTCTCAACCGAGATTTCCAGGGTAGGCAGAGTTAGATTGCCATCAGTTGCCGAAGCCGGAGCGAGCCTTGCAGTCGGCACAGGGAACGTGAGCGACACGATGAGATTAGCCTCATCTTCTGCACCAGTGTGGTCCTTCAAGGTCTTGACCCGGTATTTCTCCTGAGTCGGCACCACGGCATCATCTGGCCATGCCCATCGCGTGCCCCAAGTCTCTCCAACCTTGTTCCGGTGCGGTTGGAACACATGAGTTCCAGCCATGTCGCCGAGAAGACGGCCGGCGAGCAACAACACCGAGGTGCCGTGGAACGGAAAAATCGCGAGGCGCGGCCGGGGGCCACCGCCAGTGCGTACGCCGTTGAGCTTCGCCTGCAGGGCAGGCAGGTCGAACTTCAATGCGCTGAAGGCAGCGCTCCAGTAGCTGGCTTCATGAGGCGCATGATGCTGCCCCCCGAACGCGAAGCAGGACTCTGGATTCTTGCTAGAACGACGCAAACCGGCCGTCCAAAGCGCTTCGTCCATGTCGCGGTCACTAATGTGCGGGACCTGCCCGGTCACATTACCCAGGAACGAAAGCACATCAGCCTCCGGATAGCGAAGAGCTCCCAGGAGACGTTTGATTTCGCGGACGGATTGGGTACGCATCTCTCGCAACACTTCGACCGTATACTTTTCGGGTTCTGCCTTGTCGATGAGTCGGTGACACTCATCGCAAAGCAATAAGAAATTGGATGGCTCATCAACAAGCAGCGGCGACTGCACCGTGTCCCCGCGCGGTCCGTCAGCGGACGCGGCAACAATATGAGCGAAATAGCTAAAGACACCTTTTTCGCCAGTAACTGCGTGCTTGCCGAGGTCTTTCCCGCAGCCCGGGAACTGGCAGTGGTTCGCCGCGAGGTATGCCACTTCCTTCTTCACTTCAGGAGATACATGGCCGAGCCGACCGGTAATTTGGTCTGCAACCTTGGCCCAGCTAGCGATAAGCGGTTTCTTGACGAGAACTGGCGTAACAATAGACAGGTCTACGGACTGCGGCTCAGCAAGCATAGTCGCATCCCAATACACGCGCTTCGTACTCGCGCTTGCGGTCACAGCGGAGATGCAGTCATCACCAAACTCTCCGCTTGCAACAAGCACCCAGGCTTGCGCACTGCTGGGTTTCTCGAACATCGCAACCTTGAACTTGTTCGCGACGAACAATACGTTACTCCCGGCCGCAAGAATGGTGCGAAATTTAGAAGCTAACTCGCCATCCCAAAGCGACGGGATAGTGACAAGTAAAGAACTTGGCGCCCCAACGATTACTGATGCAGTTGGTGCGGATTGCAAAGTAGTCATGTGTCGCCTTTCTTTTCGGTTGCACAATCATCAACGGTACCGGACGTCGGTGCCAAACGATATGCTACAGCAATACGGATTTCCATGCGGCCATTTCGACCTTGAAATTTCACGTCCATGCTGGATTGACAAGCGGTATTAACAACAAGATAGAGTAGGCATTCCGCGGTAGACTGCGGTTCTCGCAGTGGAGATTCGACTTGCGTCGCGCAGTGGATAGTCAAGCAGTTCGATATCGTTCAACGAATGTTTGTCCTCGTCTTTCGCAAATGATAAGAAAATTTCTCCTAGATTGTGGTATTACTGAACAGTTGGGTGACGCCAGTCCCATATTCTTAACTGCGGCTTGCGCTCGTTGTAAGTCATGATTCATTCGTGTATTTGCACCTCTCATTCCGCAGATGCCTTGCATAGGTGTTATGCTAGCGTTCGAACCACAGACTAATGTCCTCACTGCGTTCGAGCCTTGTATTTACAGATTGGGGTGCATGAATGATTTTGTGGTACCGCGCCCAGCGACGTATATCGAATCGACTTCCAACGGAGCCATAGGTGTGCCGGGTTTGACGAAGCCGTTGCGCATTATGGTAGTTGACGACAACGTTGACTCGGCCGACCTGCTCGGGATGTTCCTCCGTTCAGAAGGACACGAAACGCATGTCGAGTACGGTGCGATTGCCGCGCTTGAAATTATTGGTGACTACTTACCACACATCGTAATCATCGACATCGCCATGCCGCGCGTAAGCGGTTGTGACATGGTGCGTCAGGCTCGAACGATACCTGCATTGCAATCTACTTACTTCGTTGCGCTTTCGGGGTACAGTCAGCCCGATATTCAGTTCGAAGCGCTTGCGGCGGGATTTCATCGGTATGTGGTTAAGCCCTGCTGTGTTTCAATCCTTAACGACGTGATAAGGAAATATCAGCTCATTTAGCGGTGGTGTGCCTCAAATGGATGAATCACAAACCGACGAATTTTCTTCTCGTTTAAGCGAGATGCAGCACTCAGTGCAACGTAAATTGGGGCGCTGCATGCTTCGATTGCAACAGTACGAAGCAATGCTTAAACGCCTGCTTCCTTACGCATCGTTCTCCGGCCAACCCGCACAACTGCCTGCTCTGATAGATGAGGCAAGCCGTTCTTTGAGAAATAGAACGTTGGGGACTCTGGTAGGTATGCTAACCGAGACATACCTCCAGCCAGACATATTAGATTCCCCACATCTAAACCACAGCCTTCCCAAAGAGAGCGACATCGTATGGTTTAGTAGCCGAACCCAATTAGTTTTCGATGTCGGATGCTACGAGTCCATTAAATCGAATCTCAAAAGTTTAGTGGGCCTGCGGAATGAGCTAGCTCACCATTTCGTAGAAAGATTCGATATCACTTGCATTGACAGTTGCGCTGCAGCAGATGCCTTCTTGGAGAGCAGTTACCGAAGCATTGATAACCATTTCTCGACGCTTAAACAGTGGGCAAAAACAATGGCTGAGGTTCAGACTTTAATAGCTTCTGTTTTTGAGTCGTCCACATTCCAAAACTTTATCTCCGACGGCATTGCTCCTGACGGCACAGTGCACTGGAGTGTGAGTGGTATTGTCCAAGGTCTTCGAGATGCCGAGGCGGAGCTTGCGCAAGATGGCTGGACTTCCTTAAGCTCTGCTATTGTATGGATGGGGCAACGTGTTCCTGAACAAACGCCTAGCCGTTACGGCTGCAGTAGTTGGCGACAGGTTCTGCACGAATCTAAGCAATTCGACGTCTACAGACAGGCTCCAATAGCTGCGTTGCAGGCTCAGCAGTCGGCTACCACCGTTGTTTCGTACCGGAGTCGCAGGCTCCCTCCTGCGCGTTAGATAAGGTGTGGCTAGGAGCATTGGGCACGCGGCTTTACGGACAAGGTGGTAACGAAGAGCGGACGCGTTAGCCTTGTAAAAGGCGCAGAATCCTCCATCTAAAACGCTCAGCCGTTTGTCCCGGAGTCCACTTACAGTTAGTCTCGGAAGACGGACTAGCTTCCAGTCGCTCTTAGGACCCATTCTATGACCTTGGCAACTGACCAGAAATCAGAGCATGAAGGACTATCGTTGCGCTCACAGCGAGTATTTGACATTCGCGGGGCCGTCCTTCCAGGAGGGGGGGGCTAGGGTGCGCAACAGATTAAAAAACGCGAGAAAGCTAACCCATGCAGCCCTCATCGAAACGGGCGGGCAAGCAGGGCAGGGAGCGCGCATATCACAGATTGTTGCTACAAAGAACCTATTGATAAGTATTAGTTGGATAGTACTTTCCGGATTTGTAGATGAGTAGTAAACCGCAGCTGGCACGTCAGCAAGGCCGGGCCATAGACCTTCCGTATGTGCGAGCAATATCAGCAAGTCACGACGGCAGCCTCGAGATGGATAGTAATGCTGAGCAGAGCACGGTTGTGCCAGGCCCTTCAGCTCCACCACCCAAACGCGTTCTGTAAACGCTTCGTCCGAAAGTTGGCGGCCTCACGTCCTGAGAAATTTTGGTACAGTTATGGTTGGTCTCCATTAGCCATTTAACATGGTGAACATAAAATGCAGTTGAGCATAGCCGCACCCGTACACATTCTTCTCATCGAACAAGATGACGAAGTCCGTAAATTGTTTATAACTCTTTTCAAAGGCGCAGAATGCACGGTCAGTGCTGCGTGTGAACCGGTCGAGGCACTTGACATGGTAAAACAGCAGGTGCCTGATGTTGTTTTCAGCTCTATTGTCTTTAAAGATATGGATGGGTTTGAACTCTGTCGCCGGTTAAGGGCAATGCCCGAAACCGCTTCCACGATGATTGTGGCACTGACCGGACACTCGGAAAATGCCATCGAGGAAAAAATTGCGGTAGCAGGTTTTGATAAATATCTTTTGAAGCCGGTTAGTATTTATGTATTGCTCTCGCTGCTGGATAGAATTAAAGAGCGCAAGAAACTAGCGCTTTTCGTAAAACAGCATGGAACTTCGACAATCGACATCGACAAACCTCCTCACAAGTTCTTGCACTGAAGTCCGGGGATGAAAAAGTAACGGCCGTTAGCGTTACCTCGAATCAAACAGCGAAGCGTTAAACTTTGCTGTGTTCTATCCTGTCAACAGTTCAATGCCCAGCGATAGCAGCCTTCCTGGCGTAGAAAGTCGAGACAGCATCGATTTCCTCGGCAGTCATGGGACGTGCTACGTTTCGCATTTGTTGTTGCGGGTCGTTGCGACGGTACCCTTCTTTGAACGCTTGCAGTTGTTGAACCAAGTATTCCTTAGGCATTCCTTCGAGCCAGGGTGCACCGAGCTTTTGGTCGACTCCTCCATGACAAGAAATACATGGTGCAATGTTCCGCAACGGGTCGCCAACGCGTACAAGAGCTGGCAGGGACTCGTCGTAAGTTGTCGGTGCCGTACGCGCTTTTGGAAGACTAGCGTAGTAGGCTGCCAGGTCTGCAATGTTTTCTTCTGTAAGTCCCTTCGCAAGGGCCACCATAATTGGATTAGCACGGTCCCCGTTTTTGTAATCCAAAAGCTGTTTGCGGATTACTTCCGGATACTGACCGGCAAGATTCGGAGCGTCTGACCGACTCATACCTTGTGCACCGTGACACATTGTGCAGTTCAGCGCGAGAGTGGCGCCACGACCGATAGAAGCGGACGACGCTTGTTTCGCCATTTCTGGCAAGAGCACGACATTTGTAGAGACTATCGGCGATTTCTGTTCAGTCGTGTCAAGCCACTTGCTCGGCACACCAGCAGCGCGACAAATACTGTCCCAGAGACCCTGCGCTCGGAAGTCCGCCTGAGCAGATGGCAACAGCCCAAAGCCGATTAGGACTGATGCAACAGTCAACACTACAAGGGCCGCGACGCTGACCCATGTCCATCTGTTCGTCCGGGAGAAAAATCCTTGTTCTCGCATCACCGCCCTCCGACTGGAATGATAGGAACTAAAGCTTCTGGCGTTAGTGCTAACTGTACGATAGGGTAGCCATAATTAACGACTGTAAGTCCTATCATCATCGCAACCCATAAGCCTAGCGAGTTGAGAACAGCAGGAGGTTTTGTATCCGGATGAACTGCCTTGCTGAACGCGAAACTTAAGACCGGAGCAGCTTGTCGCTTGGCTGTCGCCAGGATGAACAAGAACAGTGCCGCAGAGATTACAAGAAGCAGTCCACCGAACGTCGAAATCGTTACCGTTATCGCTTGGGGTTCCAGTGCTGGATGGGTATAGTCGTAGTAGGCCATGCGGCGCGGAGCTCCAAGCAGGCCAACGAGGTGCCACGGCATCGTCAGAATCATCATCCCCAAGAACCAGAGCCACAGTTGCGTCTTAACCAATTTTGCAGACAACGGACCTGAATTTCGTAGTTGAGGCCACAGTTCGTACGCGACCATGAAATACATGATTACGATAGCGCCGGCGAAAATCAGGTGGAAGTGTCCAGTAACCCACTGCGTGTTATGAATGGATTCATTGAGCTGGTAACTCATGTTGATGATGCCACCAGCTCCACCGAATCCGAGCATGATGAAGGCAAACGTCACCGCGAGCATCATCGGGTTATCCCAAGGCAATGCCTTTACCCATCCGAACGGTCCTTTTCCACCCCGAAGACGCCCAACAACCTCTGCCGTCGCAACAATGGTGAATACGGTCAACAGAGTTGGTATGGACACCATTGCGGTCATGGCAGCGTGTACGAACTTGAAGCCTGCACCCACCTGAGGGTCAGCGAACAAATGGTGAATACCGATTGGCATTGAGAAAACGAGGAAGAGCGCGAACGCTACCCGTCCCATGGTATCGCTGTAGAGTCGTCCGCCGATGGCGCGAGGAAAGAGGGTATAGAAGGCGATGTAAGCCGGCATGAGCCAGAAGTAGACAATGGCGTGCAGCGTCCATGAAAAGAACACGCGGGCCAGACCGGCATTAATTGTGTCAGTAAACCCCATGGAAGCAGGCAGGATGAGCGTCAGAATCTCGACGGCTGCGCCCACGGACGTCCACGCCCAAAGGTAGGCACCGGCAACGTTACCGTACATGGCCAGTGGAACAGTCGCACCTGGATTGTCCTTCTTCCATGCATAAAGGTTTATCGACATGAGTGCGACCCAAATCCACGAACCCACAACGACTAACACCACACCCAGGTAGTAGAACGTGCTTCCAATCATTGGAGGGTAAAAGGTGTACAGCACCGATGACTTGCCAATTGCAGTCGTCGTAGCCGCCATCAGCGTCCCGGCGATTACCAGCCAGAATCCCACCCAGGCCCATCGCAAACCCTTTAACGGACGCTTCAACGCCAATTCAGAGATTGCATAACCGAAACCCATGGCAACCAAGGTGGGGAGCACGTAACCCATCACAGTGCCGTGAGCCGTAACTGAGCGGTAATAATGCTCAGGGTTGTTCACCCACGGCGACAGTGGGCTACGAACGAACATCTGCCACTCACCCAAGAGGATAGCGGCAAAAAAGGCGATAAACGCTACCCAGAAGTGCGCTAGAACCAGTCTCTTAACGAGGAACACAGCTCAACCTTTCTGCCGCTTTTGCTTTGGCAAAGAACTCATCGGGAGGAATGACCTGGACCTTAGCCCACATAGCTTCATGACCAGTGCCACAATACTCGTGGCAAGGCATAAGTTGCTCACCTGTTTTCGGGAATGATGTCGTGAACGTCGACACGAAGCCTGGAATCAACATGGTGTTGGCATTGGTGCGACCGACAACAAAACCATGAATTGCATCAGTGCTAGTTCCCCGAAATGTCACTGATATACCAGCAGGAACGACGATACACTGTGGGGCGAAGGAATATTGCTGTGCGATGAGCCTCACTATGACTCGACCGTCCTTTTCAATCGAGGTGCCCAAGTTGTTTTCGACGAATTCACCCTTTAGATGGAGAGTCTTCACATCCACTGTCTCCACTCGCGATGGAGGCATCGACGCCCAGTGAACGCCCGTGAAGACCATCATCGCAATCAAGGAACCAATAATTAGAACAACAATAATGGCCCAACGGCGTTCTGCCGCGTTAGCAATGACCTCGGACGCGTGGTGTCTATCATCACTCTGGTCGACAGGATTTAGTGGTGTCATTGAACAGTGCCTCGAGGAAGATAGACGACGAAGTAGAAGAGAAAGAACATTGCGACCACGATGGCGGTCGCGACGCCCGCCACTGCGAAAGCGCCCGAGGGGCCGCGACTAACAATCTCATCTATTCGTTTCCCAAGCTCGTCGTCGTTTTCTTCAGGTGTAAGCATGCTTTCTCCTCATTCCGGCAGTAAGGTTCGCAGGTCGTTGACCTGCTTTGCATTTACTGGAGTCCCACTGTTGCCCCATGCGACGCGGATATAGGTCGTTACAGCCGCGACTTCCTCATCGTTCAAGATGTGCGAAAAGGGCGGCATCCCATGCGGACGCGGGTTTTTTTTCGTACCAGGCGGATAACCTCCGTTGAGAACCATGCGAATCGAGTTGACGGGGGATTCCATCGTTATCGATTGGTTCCCCGCTAAGGGGGGGTAGTCCGGCGGATGGCCGCGCCCATCCTCGCCGTGACACATGGCGCACTGAGCGACATAGGTTTTTCTGCCCAGTTCCATGGTTTCAGGACTTACAAGTCGAGCCTGACTCGTCGGAGGGGGAGAGCTATCCTTTTGTGGCAAAGCCTTTAGGTAGACGGCCATCGCTTTCGCATCCTCGTCAGTCATATACTGCAGACTGTTGAATACAACCTCAGCCATTGGCCCGTAGACAGTTCCTCGGTGCGAAACACCTGCTTGCAGTAAGTCAGTAATTTCTTTAATGGTCCAGTTTCCTAACCCAGCTTCTCTATTTGACGTGAGCGAAGGGGCGTACCAGTTTTGGTTTGGAATCATTCCACCTTCAAACGCCTTCGCTTCACTTGAGCCGCCGAGGGCGTTGACAGCCGTATGACACATTGCACAGTGTCCTAATCCCTTGACTAGGTAGGCACCACGATTCCATTCTGCCGATTGCTTAGGGTTGGGTTGATATTCCCCTTCCTTAAAATAAAGGGTTCGCCAGCCAATGAGCAGGTCGCGGTTGTTATAGGGGAACCGCAGCTCATGCTCGCGGTTCTTCCGCTTAACCGGCGTTATGGACATTAGATACGCATAAATCGCGTCGGAATCCTCTCGAGTCACCTGCGTATAGGACGGGTATGGCATTGCTGGATACATCAAAGAACCGTCACGCGTGATGCCAGTGTGCATCATTCGATAGAACTCATCCGCAGTCCATTGTCCGATGCCTGTTTCATCATCAGGCGTAATGTTTGGAACGTAAAGTGCTCCAAACGGAGTCGGCATAGCTCGGCCGCCAGCGAAAGCAGGGCCATTGGGCTCGGTATGACATGCTATGCAATCGCCAAGACGAGCGAGATACTCGCCTTTGTTGATGAGTTGGGTCGATGCATCGAGCCGCAAGGCCGCGCTGTCTTTGTGGAGTGGCCCCGGTCGAAGCAAATAAAGCGCGCCTCCCGCAGCAAGAGCGACAGCACCTAGTATGAGAGCGATACGAGCACTTTTACGCATAGACACCTACCGTTGGCTGCCACATGCAAATGGCATTCGGACTAAATTGGAGGGTTCCGGCGACGCATTAGCCGGCGGCGTTATTTGCGCAAGATAGCCGGCTACCGCAGAGATGTCTTCGTCGGTAAGGCGAGACGCAATGCGTTTCATGCAGTCCGGCTCCGCTGCCCGGCGCTCACCGACTTTCCATCTAGTAAGTTGACCCACGACGTATGCTGGACGTAGGCCGGCCAAGCCTGGAATGCCCGGTTCCATCCCTGTCAGATTCGCGCCATGGCATGCAATACAGGCGGGTAATCCCTTCTTCGCGTCTCCAGTGGTGACGAGCATCTGCCCACGTGCGGCCGCAGCAGCATCCTGAACAGGTCGTTCTTGATTGTTGTAGGCAGGTCTCTGAGCAGCAAAGTGTTCGGCCATTTCTTTGAGGTAAGCATCCGGAAGATACGCCACTAGGTAATTCATCGGCGGATAGCTCCTGGTGCCATTACGGAAGGCGATGAGCTGATTGTAGAGATATCCTGCGGGCTTACCCGCAATTCGGGGGAAGTAGCCATTTGCGGTTCCTTGTCCCTGTTGGCCGTGGCACGTCACGCAACCTTGGACGCGTGCCTCTACAGAGTCTAGCTTCTTGAAAGCGGGGGTAGCGTCCGAAGTCCGTATTTGTCCATGGGCAGACCAGACTATACAAAGAAGAAATGCTCCCAAACAGGACGTTGCTATTAATTTCATAAATATGCTCGCGATTCCACAGAAGAGCCTACATCAAACACTTTTGCCCGAAAGCATCAATGCGATAAAGGTTCATGCTCGTTGGCAACTTGTGACGAAGAGTGTCATTTTGAAATCATTGCGTTGAGTATATCCTGACTTTGATAGCGCACAATTGGTTGTGCATACATTCCAGTTCGTCTTTCTTTTATCACATTTATGTTTCCATCATTAGGCGCTTTGGTACGTCAAGAATGAAATAGAACCCTGCGTAGCGCATAGCCTGCGAACGGTAGACGCTCTGTCTGTTGTGAGGCACAATGACCTTCACCATTCAGTTTCTATCCATTCGTTCCGCTTTGAAAGCTCTTGCCAGGGCTTTCTTTTTTTTGCGTGAACAGAAAAGCGTCAGACGTTTGGTGGTTTGACAAGAGTCAACGTAATGTCGAGCTCAATTCTTGCATCCTTCCAACAGTAGCGCGCATGTAGCGGCAAGTTCCCCTGTTTAGGTTCGACGAGGTTACGCACGCTTCTGCCTGATGACATGGGGTGTACGAAGTGGTGAAGGCGATTTGTGAGGTGAGGATAGCTCTCAACAGCATAATGTGCTTGTCAGGACGAGACGCCTACGGCAGAGTTACGGACTCTCTGGCCTGCACTCGAGCATCAACATGATTCAGCTGTTTTACAAATTCGTCGACCGCGGCATAGAGTGGGTCTTTCGGCCTCGCTCACTTGGCCTACAACTCTTGAAGTATGGTGCAGCAATCCTGGTGACTGCACTCGGCGCGGACATCGTTTTCGGGGCTGAATACAAAAGTGATGACTCATCTTTCAATGTCCATGTGGGCACATCTGGAGGGTTGCCTGCGCTTGCTGTAAACGGGGCATACTTGCTTGGAGCTGGGTTGATTTTTCTGGGTGTTGCCTTGTTGGTACGTCAGGTTGCCCTGGATATCAAGAAGGAGCGGCGTCAGCTTCTGTTAGTAGTGGAGCTAAAGGGTCTTCATGGGGGGCCCGACACCCCTGCAAGAGACGTCGTCATGCGCGATTTTTTGGGGCAGCGTCATTCGATAATTCTTGATTTTCGTCCAAAGCGAAGTGGTGACCTCGTTGACAGGCAACTGGTACTGGAGAAGCTCGCCACCTTGATGACAATGATTGAAAGCCACTCGGCAGGTCGGGATTCCTCCGATGTGTTTGTAGCGGTTGGTGGACTCGCTGCAGTGCCTGCGCTCTTCCTTGCCGGGGTCCTGTTAGACGACGAATCCAACGTCACAATCTTTGATTGGCAGCGTGATTTTAAGGCTTGGCAGGTACCCCGCGGCCTCGACGACGGCAAGCGTTTTCGTCCGATGGTGTCGAACGTGAACATACCGAGCTCGGAGGTCGTGTTAGTTGTCTCGTGCTCTTACAATATCGATGAGCAAGACGTTGCTGATGCTTTTCCTAGCTTTCCTGTCGTTCGTCTCGACGCCGAAGAGAAGCTCACCGACAGATTCTGGTCTGAGGAAAAACAGGTAGCATTCGTCGTCGAATTTAGAGATGCTGTACAGCATCTGTTGAACACAGGCGTCAAGCGCATTCACCTTCTCCTGGCGGCGCCGTCAAGCTTGGCAATCCGCATGGGGATGTCTTACGACCGCCGGCTGCACCCAGACCTTATCGTGTACCAGTACGAGCGGTCACTTAGGCCGGTATATCCCTGGGGCCTGCATGTGCCGTCCCATGGCAAACCGCAAGCAAGTGTTGTCGAAACGGCCTAGCTTTCAAACTGTAGCGAACCGGGAGACTGGGAGCCTCGCCCGGTTGCGGCAACGTGCCAAAACACTCAAAATGATGTATCTAGCAAGGAGGGGAACTCAAAATGGCTCGTTTGATTCGAGAATTTCTTAAAGATGAGGACCGGGCACAGAGAGTGCTCATCGAAGCTTCGGTAGCAACCATGGCCGTCGGCTTGATTGTCGCTGTTATGGCCATTTCCCTTATGAAGTAGAGCTTTGAGCTGACTTCAAAAGGCGGCATACATGCCGCCTTTTTGCTTTTCGTTGATTTAGCCACACGCATAGTTTAGGTGCCACGAAACGCGCCTTAGAGCCCGGCTTCTTACGCCTGTGCCTTGCGCGTTTAGGTAGGCCGGGCCCGGTAACGCGGCACTATTCGCCTGCGTTCGAGTGGTTCCGCCAGCATGCGAACAGCTCCAGCAAGCAGGCGCTCCGCGCGTGTCTATAAGGCGCGCTCTGTATCCTCGTCCTGAACTGTCTAAGCGTCCGTCCTCAAGGAATGCAACGAGGCGCATACCTCCCCCTGAGTGTCTGGTCAGCTCGACGGTCGTATAACGAGCCGCTCCGTGACGTGGACATCGTCACCGAAGAATCGCGCAGGCTAGGCTAGCACAGTCAGCTCGCGAATCGGTTCTGTTCTGCTTTTGGTCCAGACCCTGATGTGTTCTCGTCCAACGATAGGAAAGAAAAGCCGGTCACCGTGGAAGGCATGTGTTTCGACCGCCTTTTCCCAGTCGTGTCGGTCTACTCCGCTGGGCGAAGGGTCATCCTCAGGGTGGGTATGCCAGAGGCCGAGATATGCAAGCGTTTCGTTAGAAAGCTTCCACTTCTCCTGCGCCAACCGATGATGACTCGTCGACCGGAAGAACCCGAATCTGGAGCGCTTATCTTTGCGCTGCGGAGTAGTAACCTCATCAATTACTATGTCCTCCGACTCGAGGAGATGGCGTCCAAGTAACACGCCCCCTGCCTCGCTTTGATACCAGCAGTGTTGCGCAAACGCGCGCATCTGAGCAGCTGCTTCCTCAGTGATGATGAGTCGCTGGTCCGCAGTAATCGCAAAAGTCAACCTCATGTAGTTGCCCTACAGTGCTTGCAGCCGCTTCCGAACATCGACCTCGTCATATCCGGGGCGTTGTTCGACTTTGCTTTGCGCCACCACGCAGTGACACGTAAGCCATGAGCGGCAGCTGCGGCACCTGTTCCCGTCCAGTAAGCGTACTGGGGCATTTCGGCGCCGTTGAGAGCTTCCAACATCTGCTCGGCTGCCAGGAGCGCGGTGCGGCGTGACTGGATTGCCCCATAGGGAGTAAAGGTGCTCGCGCACCCAGTTAAATTGCGAGTCAAAGTCTGACCTGGTTCCAAATACGAGGTCCTGCAAGAGAGCGAGTCAATGCCTTCGTCGTCACGGTATAAGCAGTCTAGGCAACCACGACCGCTCGAGTTCACCAATATCGCGTGCCCACCCAAGTCGAGGGGTTCTAGCCACGTGTGCACTACCGGAACACTTGGATGGCATTGCCGTAGTGCTCGAGCTAACTGACGTTCCAACGTTGGCATACCCAAGGCGACCACAAAGCCGTCAACATCTGTTTTCGTGTTGGATAACAGCCATCGGTAAGCACTGTCCGCAACAGCCTCGACCTCAACTCCTGGATACCTTGTCAGGAGCGTAGCTTGAAGCGCTCGGGCCTTGGGTGTTCCAATCCAAAAGGGCCCAAGCGCATGCCGAAATACGTTATCCGAAGCAAATAATTGTGGGTCCACTAACGTAAGTTTGCCAACGCCGCTCGTAGCCAAAGCATCAGCAACTTCTGAACCTACTGAGCCACAGCCGAAGACCGCTACATGACGACTGCCCAGCCGTAAATCAGCGCCACCTCGCTCCCGCATGTGACTAACTGTATGCCTGACCATCAACAAATTGACAATCGGCGAATCGGGGGTAGGCTGACCATTCATCACGCCGAAAGTAAATCCGATGAGTGAGCGGCCGCCGGCCGAGCGTGGCATCGAAACAAGCAGCGCCACTCGCTCTGCCTCTGGGCTATTGCCGAGCAGTGTGTTCCAAAGAGACTGTTGAGATGAGTCAAACCCATCAGCAAGTTTCTGCAGGTAGTCGACGGTCAGCGATTGCTTCGGCGCCGGTGGCAACACCGGCGATGCCAGCGCGACATAAATAGCCCGGTGAACGCAAGTTTCCTCTTTGGGGAACTCAATAGGCTTCTTAGCGGAAACCTCCAAGAAATACGGAATAGAGGAGATGTCTTCCGTCTCGGAGTAGGAGCTGACCACCCTCGAGCACTCGTCGACCTCGACGGCGGTCTTCCCCAAAATCGTTTCCGGGAGGTTGCTCCAGTAACCTTCTAGTTCGTTGAAGAACTCGACGTATCCCTGGCTGATGTCATCTAACGAGTGCTCCAGCAAGTCGAGCGTGGCGACCACGGTTTGAGCGACCGTATCCGCATGTCGCGAAAGGTCGATTGAAAGTGCTTCTGAATCGTTTACGCAAACCCAGCCCGTGCACGAAACGTGGGCTAACAATTGCTCGTTGTCCACCAGGTGCACCGCGGGTAGGGAGCCGAGCGGCGGCCAATCGCAGACGACAGTCAACTTCCATTGGTTGCCGTTCCTCGAGACGTCAAGTCCTAACGAATTGTTGCGGCTCGAGGTCACTTCGACAACGCTAGCTCCTACAGCGCCGCACAGCTCCTGTGTTTTGGCGAAGCATTCTGCTAGCGACTGCGATACCACGTCCATTTAGGCGGAGTTCCCGGTGCCGATGAACGCGGTTCCGACAGCTTTGGCGGTTGAGGCTTTGCTCGGGACAGGGAAGTCGTCACCGAAAACCTTTACCATTTTTTTCGCGGCTTCTTCCGGGAGCGTCTCTTCGTATGCGGCTTGAAGAGCGTCTCGCAGTCCCTCGAGTTCCGCTTTGAAGTTCTCCATCTGAAGCTTGGTCATCGCTTGCATCAGGTCCGAATATGGGGTCGTTGGCAGCGTGACAGTGAGACGCGGGTAAAACCCCTCATCGGTCAGAACGTACGAGAAGTGTTGCAGCATCGTGTTCACCCAATCGAGCAAAGCAACGATGTCGACCATCGTTCCAGAGGTTGTTTGGTAAGGCTTAAACCAGCGGTATGCGGCAACGGTAAGAGCAATGCTGAGCGGTCCGCCGGACGAAAAACGAACTTGGCGCCAGCGCTTGAGGTATCGAATGCAACGGCGATACTGCTTCACATTGGCACCTTCGAATCGAGTGCAGATGAGCTCGGTCAGTTGTTCAGGGTCAGAGGCCTCCCACACCCGGTTCTCGGCCGTCGAGTGCTCTTTGCCTTTGGCCAGGTCCAAGAACCCGTCCGCACGTTTGGCATAGATAGCCAGGTCAACGTGGTAATCAATTTCGCCACCGCGCATGTAATTAACAGTTACACAAGGCCGACGAATGTTGACGCTTCGGCCATGAGTGTCCAACGCATCTCTGATTTTCTTTTTCAGCTGGACGGGGTCGGGATACGTATCACGTGTGCAATCGAACACTACGCCTATATCGATATCGTAGTTGCCGTCGAGTGGTCGCACCCCGGTATGCATAGAATAGCTGCCCTGGTGGAAGGTGTCGAAGTCCGGTACGTCGTCTGGGAGACGAGCTGCGAGCGCGTTAATCAACGTGTCGCGCTTCGCCCTGAGGTTAGCTTTTTCGTCGTTCTCGCCGAGCTTGATGCTAGCGTGAAAATGTTCGAACTGTGTCTGGATAGCGGCCATTTTGAGCCCAAAGTAGATGCAGCCATACGGCCGAAAGACCTCGAGCTTTGATGCATTAGCACTCGTCGAGGGAGAGTGCTAACAAATATACACATCGGGAAAATCGTCGTCAAGACGCTGTGCTTCGGTGCCCCGATGGTGTTGGTTCCCGGCAAATGTTTGAGCACGTTGGTCTGTATGTGATGCCGTGTTAATAACAAATGTTGATAGAGTGTTAGGGTAGGGCGGTCGCTTCTGCTATGTCAACGAATTCGACGCCGCGAAATATGCCTCTTAGGTACTGCAGGCCAGGTTCGCGCAATGGCGCCGCATATAAATTGACTCGCTACATGAGGCAGCTGGCAGCTTTTAAGCTGCTCATACGACAACAACAGCTTAAGGTCGCAAGGCCTAGCTGCTCTATAGTGAGGACATATATGCAACGACCAGTCGAATTCGACACCCTTATTAGCAAAGGTTTTTTTGAGCAAGCGCCGGCAACGAAAGGCGCGGCACAGGCGCTCTTGCAAAATGTCCGCGAGCACCTAGAAGCATACGAAGTTCTTACCAAGGCAGGCCTGACCAACTCGGCTTTTGGAGCTGTGTACGAGGGTTTGTCGCAACTGCTCCAAGCGATGTTCGAGTACTATGAGGTGCGAGCATCAGGCGAACTCCGTGTATCCGGTGGCTATGTCGTATGCAAAAGTTTGGACATGCACGCGGCAGAGCTACTCTTGATTAGTCGCATGCACAGCCAGCGCAATCGCCTCTCAACAGAATGCCCCTTCCCACCTCCGGCTCCAGATGAATCTCAAGCCTTGGCGAGATTAATTGAGAAGTATCTTCCTGTTGTCCAAGAAACCGTAGCGTCCTCGCCAGAGCCTGAAGTCTCGAGCTGAGCATTTTCTAACGACCGTCTCCGTGAGCAATCACGGGACGGTCCTTCTAAAGCGCCAGTGCAACATGCCACTGGCTGAGACGTTGCAACACTTCAAAATCAGGTTGGAAAAATTTTGCAGCAGGTCGGCTAACCGAAAACGTCGGGACGGCCAAATGCTCGTTGGTCCAGCTTGATGCCACCGCGCGGTTCACCCTAGCGCAAGTTCGAACCGTACGAGCCCAAATGGCAAGTCGATTTGAAGGTGCTCTACAAGCAGCGAGCGTTCGGTCGTACTATCCAGTCGTTTCCACCGATGAATGGCCAATGTCGCACAGCGCCTGTCTCGCGGACAAAAACAAAAAGAATTCCCCGATTTGCCGGTATCCGACCCCGTTGCGTAATCCTATAGTACGGCCAGACACCTCACCGAACTGACGCGTGAGTTCATCGACCCTATACTGGAGAAGCGAATGTCCGCTACCAAAACACCCGGCCGTCATAGCCATAACAAACCACCAATCCTTACGGCGAAGAAAGCCGTCTCCTCCGGAGCCACAGCACAACGACCAATAGCGAACCTGGCTAAGGTCGCGCCAACTGTGCAGGCCACCAGGCCATCGCATACTCCGCCTGGCGCCGGCAAACAGGTCCGCGGCACGGTAGCGAGTACGCATCCAGCAACGGCAAACGATACAAGCGTGGGTAAGAATGGCAGCGGTAAAGCAAGTACTAAATCAGCTCAGGGGAAGTGGACGACGCCCTGGACCATAGAAGCGGCGAGCCGCGTGGCCAGCGCTACTGCGAGGCATGGGGACGGCACTGTGAAGAAAGAATCGTTCGCTGCAGACGCGATGTCGAAAGCAATGAAGAATGAAAACAATCGTAGGGGAACCAAGTAGCGATGGATTCAGTGAAGGACAGGGAGAAGACCAGTTATGGGTATCCTTCAGTAGAAACGCTTGTTCTAGCCTTCGTCAGGGCCAGCAAGCTCATACCGAAATCGGCCCCTATGTATGCCGACATAAGGCAGCTAGCTACTGGGAAACGACGCTTTTACAGGTATTGGGATAGCCCATCGGATGCGAGTAAAAACAATGCCAAAGATTTGCCTAGCGTCGCCTCGGCACTAGAGAAGGAGTTGGCTCGAACATGGGCGACACCGGAAATCGCCGCGGAAGTAGCAAAGAGACTTGCTGACTATATTCGCTCTTACTTAGAGGATTTCGTCAGAGCTATCTCGGCAGCAAACATTGAGACTCGCGAAGTTATGTCTATTCTCCGCCCGATTTTCTTTGCCCAGCGCATCGCGGTGGACCTGAGCTGGCTTGAGCAACGGTGGGGTGTGGGCCTCCTGTCGCGTATGCTTCCGAAGTCCCCAGATGCCTCTAGCACTCGGAGTTATAGTCCAGTTGCAACAGCGTTGAGATGGATTCGAAAGCTTGAAGGACATTCCGTTGCAAAAGCCGCAGTAGCCTCAGGCAGAGACCCTGTTGACGTGCAGGGGCTGATGGACAGATGGGAAAACGACAGAAGCAGGCCGCGTCATGACTCATTGCCACTGATTAGGGACCTGTATGGCATGAACCAAAACACGCGCTATCGGCTTTGGTTTTGGATTGCACTGCTGTTAGAAGAGGCCGGGCCCGAGTTTCGGCGAGAGATTGCAGCATGTTTGGGACGCGGCTTTGACCTCGCTACAGCAAGACGGCCATTTATAGAACTGTCCAACAGCCGTATCACAAACTTGGGCGTGCCGGAGTCGTTCACTATCCTAGACCTTCTGCTATGCAGGCAGTCGACCACAAGGGCGTCGGACGACCGTGAGAAGGCTTTGTCAGCACTTGAAGAGCTCAAGCATTTCGTCAAAGCGAACAATGGCATCGCTGAGTATCAAGTCAAGGCAATGCACGCGCGTATTGCAGTGTTCTCCCGAGAGCCGAAAAAAGCGCGAGACCTCTACGTCGATGCAATATCGCTGGCCCGTTATGCGGAGCCTACGGCGGCTGAAAGATATCGCGTGAACTCGCTGCACTTTGTGCTCATGAAGGCTACGCAGTCCCATTGAAGAACGTGACAGATACGCAGTGGCTGTTCGGCTTACACCCTGTACAAACTCGTCGAGCGCCGTATGACGACGAGACCCTGGCGGGCGCCACCGACATGAAGCGCGCGTTTGACTATGTACGATACTTTCCGCCTCAGCTCTTCTTCGATAGGGCGACAGAGGCTGACGTAAACGAAACAAAAGGCTAAATCGACGTTGTATACGCTACATCGGAGGAGAGGGCTCGATACCCCGCTGCCGAAAATCTGTAAGCGCGTCAAGCGGGATACCACGGACGCACACTGGGAAGCAGCTAGAGGTGAGGTAGGGGCGGGCAAATCCGCCTGAAGTCTGGCTGGAATCTCGGCACATTTGCGTGAACCGAGATGTCCGAGTGACATTTAGCATGTCTCTTTGGGCTGAGATGCGAACTTCGCGGTGAGCGCGAAGTGTATGGGGCAACTTGGTCCAAAGAAGCAACTTCTATATAGAAGTAGGATGCGGTGCGTGCACGCTGGTCTGCAGCTGTCGTATTTATCAGCAATACTTAACCAAATATAAGGAGAAGTGTCCACCAGAATAGAAGTTCGATGCACAGTAAAATATGCAATTCATAATTTTGCACAGTAAAGCCAGCATTTTTTGCAAGCGAGGATATGCCAGCTAGATATTCCCATTGTTCGTGGCTAACCGTAGTAATTATTCTTGTTGACTGAAATACGTCGTGACGGTACGGTAGCGGAATGAACAATCATTAATCTCACCTGATATGGAAGACTTTGCTCCAGACGAAGAGCTCGCGTTATTCTCTAAGGTGCCGCGAGATTTTCCAAAACCTGAGTACCATGGTGCGGTACCGGGAGCGCAACCGAAACTATTGATGACTAAGTGGAATGGACATTTTTACGTTCCTGGACAAACTCCTCCCGAGTTGTACGAAAGATGGGATATCTGTGAAGACCTCGCCAGGCAACTGTCAGCTAGCTCCGTCGAATCAAAGAATGGCAAGCGCTCACACATGACCGAAGTCGAAATTCTTGCTCAGTACCTTCCACGGCTAATCCAGACTCGTTGGACGTCAGAATCCGAGGCGAGATGGGTAATCCGTAGAGCGGCTGAAATGCTGGGTTGGCCGTGTCCGCCAGATGCGGTTGAATGTCTTTGAGAATTGCGTCTTCCCATCCAGGCGTGGCCGGTTGAACCACCTGCGCTTAGCTCAGCGATAGAAGTCGACACGGAAACGCACTGGTCCGGAAATCTTCACGTAGTGCCTCATCTGCGGTTCAATGATTCCCTCAACTCCGACACTCAAAAGATGTTGCTCCGGAGCAGGTTCGGTTATGCAATACTCAAGATTGCCTTCGAGGATTGTTATCTTTGCCCATACCCCTGCCGCCGTGGTATGGTCGCGCTGAAGGGCTGCGGGAACGCTAGTTTCGTTAAATTCCGGGGTGCTTTTATAGAATCGAACTGACTCGGGTAACAACTTCACGATTTCTCCTTGTTTGTGTCACAGACGCTCTTTGCAAAACCTGCGAGGTCACAACCGACTTCGTGCTGAAGTGAGGCTATTTGCTCTATCCGATTTCTCGATTTAAAAAATGATGTGAAAGTAGTACGGGAATCATTTTATACCCTATAGGCTTGTTTAAGTGGGAATCGATTCGAGACACACCGTCTAGAGATGGTGCGCTACTACTATTTGATACTGATATTAAGTAAACACGGCGCAATTCCGACATTGACCTTAATCGTGCAGCTATTTCATAATTGTCCGTGGCGGACGTTTCTAAGTCAAGGATGACGGCGTCCGGATAATACGACTTGGCAACTGTTAAACCGCTTAACCCGGCGTGCTCCACCACGACATCATATTCGTGCGCCCGAAGAAGGATGCTTAAAATCTCTGCTGCCTCAGTATTGCTAGCTATGATGAGTACTCGTTTTTGGATATTTGGATGAGCCATTGTTGAATCTACAATGAGATAAGAGTATTCACTTGCTATCGTAATGACGTTGCCAACCGCGCAGGAGGCCGATGCTTAGCACTAACTGAAGGCCGAGGAATTATTGTTATACGTCGCAGAAAAAATCAGTGCCAAACTGCTCAGCGAGAATGTGCAAACAGTCTTCCGTCTTTGCTTGGTCATAGGCCTGGTTCAAAGCCTCATGTAGCGAAACCAGCGAAACCTGAAAGCGAGCCATTTGAATTTTTGTCATCTTTTCGAGTACGTCGACCCTAGTTTCAACAGGTAACACAACACGCAAACGCTTGTGCGTACCCTCTGCTGTTGTAACGCTTGCGAACTGGTCCAGCATCGTACCCGTCCAATGTCGTAAGGCGAGCAGGTCCTGTGGGGCTCCGCCGACGAAATGATGATAAGGCTTAAACCATCGATACGCTGCTACCGTTAAAGCGATGCTAACTGGTGCCCCGGATGAAAACTGGAGGTCTCGCCAGCGTTTCAAGTAACGGATGCACCGCCGGTACTGACGCAGTTCTGCATCCTGGAATCGATTCCCGAGAGCCTTCGTGAGCCCTTTGGGGTCAGACCTCTCCCAGAATCGATGCTCAGCTCGTGAGTGTTCTTTGCCTTTCGCAATATCAAGCAAGCCGTCGGGACGCTTCATGTATACCGCCAAGTCGACGTGGTAATTGGGCTGACCGCCGAGCGAGTAATAAGCTGTGACGCAAGCCCTTCGGATGCTCACGGTTCGGCCGTTCCTCGCGAGTGCGTCCCGGACTGCTACTTTTAAAGCAACCGGGTCGCGATATTTCGACGCCGCGCAATCGAAGGCAAGCCCTACATCGATGTCGTAGTCACCGTCTGGCGGGACCGTACCCGTATGCATGGCATAGCTGCCTTGATGAAAATACTCAAAGTTTGGAACCTCGGGGGCAAGGTGACTCCGCAGGGCATCAAGGATGATGTGCCGCTTCTCCCGTAAGTTTGCTTTCGCGTCTTCTTCGCCAAGTCGTATGCGGTCGTGAAAGCGTTCGAAGGATGCTTGTATCGCAGGCATCTTTTCCCGACGGCCGTCCATTAACCACGAGGCGCCGAAAACTAAGGCGGCGAGACCAATAAGTTGTTGCATGCGTGGCGAGAGCGCAAAAAAATGAAGTTCGGTTACTCAAGTATTGATTGCAGCATCTCACATACTGTCAGAATGTCAAGTATTGCGAGGAGTTGCGATGAGGTGGCTAGACGACGCCTCCGCAGAGAGAACCTTGTTTCGTCCGCTTTTCTTTGCTGCGTAAAGTGCGTCGTCGGCTGCGGCCAGGAGTGTTTCGGCGTTTTGCATTCGAGTGTTCTGTGTGCTCGCTACGCCGAAGCTCGCTGTGACCACTGAACTAATCTCCGAGCAGGCATGATGAATTTGGAGCGATTCTATTTGATGCCGCATCCTTTCAGCCATGAGGAGTGCGCCGTCATGGTCGCAATCAAGCACAGCAACAAACTCCTCGCCACCGTAGCGAGCCACCAAATCACCTTCACGGTGCAGGCTGTCTTGGAGAGCTTCTGCGACCGCGCGCAGGCATTCATCTCCCGCTTGGTGTCCATAATGGTCATTGAACGACTTGAAGTAATCAACGTCGATGAGCACGACTGATAGGGAGGCACCACTTCGACAGTGCTTACCCCAGTCACGTTTGAGCGTCTGTTCGAAAAGTCGTCGATTGCCGATACCTGTCAGCGGGTCCCTAAATACCAAGTCGTCTAAATACCTGTTCTCCTTACGCAAAAGAGATTGCTCGGCAATGACCCGGTATGCAGCAAAAAGTGCGCTCCATGTCAAAAGCAGAACCCCTGCGACAATCGCTAGTCTGCGCATAGTACGCGCCTCCCATGGCGCAAATGCTGCAGGTCTTTCTATACCCGAGAATATTACGAGGTCCAAGTCGGGAAGAGAACGGTAGGCAGCTAGTCGTCGTTTCCCATCTATTGGAGACAACGAGTCGAAAGGGCCGAACGGCGCAATTGGCAAAAGCGTTGTGAAAATTTTGCTTTTCGCATTGCTTCTTCCAACATATTTAGCCATACCAGGATTTCGGGCGACTAAGCCTCCGTCGCCTTTATACACAGCAACGGTTGGCGCGACTGAAAAGCCAAAAAGCGAATAGAAAGATGTGAGTTGACTCGTTTCCATGCCGATAGCGACCACTGCGAGAAGTTCGCCGTGGCGACCGTACACCGGTTTGGAGATAGTAAAAAGGATAGGGGAACCAGGAAGGCGTGAAACAATTGCTGTATCGATATAGCGTCCACCTGAGGCTTTCGCGCGCTGGAAATATACCCGGTCCAACACATCGTGGATATCAGCGTCTATGTTGCGGGTTTGTGTAATGACTTTGCCATTTGCGTCGATGACTCCTATTGCGTTACAGCCAATGAGTGTCGTGCAGTAGGCGCGTAAAACTTTCCAAGTGCTCGGTTGCCGAATTGCAGTTAAGCCTCCAGGCGCGCGAACCAGGTTGGAAACAGCTTCGAGGCCGTGGTCGACATAGGTAATTGTGTCACGTGTTTGCCGCTCTACAACGCGAGTGATATCGGTTGCGGTCTCATAACTACGTTGCTCCGTGTCGCGGTAATCTAGAAATATTTCCAACGCGGTAGCGACTACTACTACGGCAGTTATTAGCACGACCAACAAGGTTGCTTTAAACTTCAGTGATTTTCTCAGCATTTTTGCTTCATTTTTAGTCATTTTCCCATCTCGGCGCGCGGCAACGTCGATTCTACCTACTTGAGATGATAGTTCCCATAGGAAAAATTTGTTCTTGAGAATAGAAGGGTAAAACCAACACAGCAATCCGTCGTCGCCGTAGAAACGACCAGACGGCGAGCTCTTCGTGGTTACACGAGGTGCTAGCATCGAACCTCGTTGACTTGGCGTCTTCACGTACCTGGGGCTCAGAGCCTGGATGCGCTACCTGTACATGCACCCAGTACGCGCGTATGCAAAATCTGTTCTGGCGGCGAACTGCTGCGGATAAAGTAACGGTCTTGACGAAGCTGTACGCCTACTACGGTCGGCGAACTAAGCTCTACAGTGCATGTGCAAACATTCCACTTGTAGAACTGCCAGGCAACCCTGCGCCGGCTACTGACTGGCTAACGTCCTATGCAGATGCCGAGCTGGTCTTCGACGACAGGGTGAGCGGAGACGCAAAGTCACTAATTTTGTGCTGGTTTAGCTATAAGCGAGCTGAGCGCTGATAGACGCGAGATGCCACATTTTAGAGCAGCAAATTCGTCAAATTCCTGCTGATTTTTCGTCCAAAGATAGAAAAAACTGCCAAATTGTGCATGAGCGCTACTGTAACGTAGACGCGGATGAAGACAAAGTTACTCAGATTGTGCTGTGTGTTTAGCCGACTAGAGGCAAAGTCACTGCGGATTGTGCATGAATCACTTTGTGTCGCAAAAAAGTTGAGACAAGGACACTGAGTTTGCTAGTCTCGTGTCTGTGCCTCTCAGAAATTTAGTGTTGCGTCGATGGCTTGTGGCGTCTTCTAGCTAAGGCACAAAAATGTGTAGAGCGCCGTTGCTGGATTGAGCATCGTCATCGGATTGTGTCATCCGATGTACAGTGAGCTTCTGTAATCGCTGCCGGAGTATTGGTGACGATATAGACTGGCAACGAAGTGCCGTCTACAAACTATGTGCGATAAACACAGGTTCGCAGCCTTCGTTCGAACGTACAGACTCTGAGCGTCAACCAGAAGGTGACGCATTTTCGGGTGAGGAAGCACGCGGCGGCGCGCTCGACCGCCCGTGCCCAACAGAAGAATCCTTTGTAGTACGGTGCAAGCAAAGCTCGCCTACGTCGCTTTCTAGGCCCGGCGACGTTGGCGATGGCGGCGCTTAGATGTCTAAGCCCGCCCGTAAAGCCATAGCATTCACAAACTGGGCTTGCGGTTTAAACAATCTCGTCTTGCACCGAGTCGACAATGACTGGTTGATGAGAGACCGAATAAAGTTCCTCGTCTTGAGATATGAGGGTCATTTCGCTAGCCTGGGCAGAGCAAAAAAAGCATCGTCTAAAACGTTCTACCGAGATAGAGCGAGCACCAGATGAAACGCGGAGTTCCATGTCATCAAGCGACGACAAATAGGCGTTCGTGCTGGCTACGTAAGCGAGAGCATCTTGCTCGGTTATTCCATAGTGAACGCAATTACATGAACACTTGTAGATGCCAACGATTTTGGCGTTAGCGAAGGCGAACAATTTCTTTGGCGAAGAGTATTTCGACCGCTTGTGCCGTTGCGGTTTTGCTTCTGATTGGGGCGCCATCTTGTTCATGACTGTGCTTACACAGTAGTTGCATTTCGTGAAAATTTTGTCGTAAGCCCGTGTGCGTGCTGTCGACCGGTCAGCGCAACCTTGACAGTGCTTCCGACGTCCGTAAGTACAGTCCAGACAGCAGGCCGAGCCACAGGCAGCTTCAAGGTCGCGCGAAGGGGACGGAGAAGCATCTGCGCGCTAGCTTTTTTGCGCAGCGAAGGACTTTCATGGTCGGACGCTACCAGGTCGCCATCTTACGCTAGACGGCATATCACATCAACATATTTATCGTTTTGCGTCATACTCTCTGAGGCGAAGAGATTGACTACGTTGTCTTCATGAAAGAAAACGCGCGTCAAGACGTCGAAACCATTGACGGCCTGTTTTGAGCATTCGGATTGGCCGTACGAAGCTTGGAGCGGGAACTCGGCCGGGGGTGACTCAAGGGCAAGTAGACGCGACAGTTGACATCGAAGATGTTTTCTCAAATCGAGTTCGGGACCCCGCTCCCATCACTCGACAACCTCCAACACACCGCAGAGGTAGTGCGAGTGTAGGTTCGGACTTTGCTGCCAACGAGAACGACCGGCCGACATTGGTAGATGCAGTAGCGAACACTCTCAACGACCTTTTTACACGAGTAAACGTTCCTACATCACTTCGTGCTCGGTTACGTCCATCGATGGAAGCCTATCCAACACTACTGATGAGATGAGCAGGGGGCGCGGACAAAAGCGGACGTGCGGATACTCTTATGCTGTGTTGTGCACAGGAACGACGATACCAGCGGTAGGCCAAGAGCGTCTGAGAGGTCTAGGCATCCTGACTCGAACTGAGCAGCTAGCCATTAGGAAGCAGCTGGCCCGATAATGTTGTACAGGCGAAGCATTGGCTAAACCTAGTTGTCTTTGAGAGCGATGCGGCTCATGATGAGCTCATGGAAGCCAATCATCCGACTAGCTGCCGCAGGCGCAATCATGTGCATGCCGCCTACGTCAATGCGGCGTTAGTTATCAAGCAATTTGACTTACGCCAAGCCGAAAACCTTCTCGCGCGTGAGGGAGTACCTCGCAAAGTTATTGCGAGGATACTGCTTGCCGGCCACCCATGCAGGTCCGTGAACCCAATAAGTTGGGCGCAACAGTTCACTCGTTAGGCTGAAGCGCATTTTAAAGCGGGCAGAAATTTGCGGATTTTACTTCAGCCAGTTTGCCGAAATTTGCTGAGTGCGTTTACTCAAACGCTTAGCGGTTCACTTGAATGGCATGCTGAGGCCAGTTGCCAAATTCACAAAAACGACAACAAACGTTAACTGTAGTCTGGCTTTTGCACGAAGAGTGCAAGTATGGAAACTAAAGAGCTCGCGGTAGCAACACCGCGAGCTCTTTATTGTGACGATAGTCGGTCTTGTTGGCGCAACCTATTTGCTATCAAACTAATCGAACGCCAGCCGAGGCTAGAAGCGACTGGAAGAAGCTCTCCTATAGCAGCAGCCGCTCAGCATCAGCCCGCTTATCCTGCGTTTTGAATTCGGAATTCTTCTTTGTTTTTGCCATCAAGCCAACGAGGAGCGCGACCGCGGCCTGTCCATGTCTGGCCCGACGCCGGGTCTTTATATTTTGCCTCGACGGCGCCCTTCTTTACGGCAGGCGCACCCTTCGATTCTTGCAAATCCTCGGCGGTTAATCCGTTGGCGGCCATTAGTTCTCTAATACGCGCTTTCGCCTCCGCAATCTCGGCTTGTCGGGCCTGCTCAGCAAGCGTTTGCAATTCGGCGATTTGTTTTTGATAGTCCTTGTATGTCGGCATTTCTTCACTCTTCAATTAGGTTAAGGTGAAACCGCCAGGAAATATAGCACAGAACGACCAGATGCAGTAATGGTTACAACGGTGTTCGAAAAAGAACAATGAGGTACAACGTAGCCACTGGGATGCATGAGGCAAAGCGTTGTTTCTCTGGCCCTTCGCCATTTGTATTCAGGTTTCGTGGTTGGGGTGTAGGCCTGGTACGTGCTCAAGCAGCGCGTCACACAGAGGCTTAAGTTGGAAAACGCATTATTCGTTCCCAAACATATTTGTTCGCAGGTATAAACGCATGCGCTATACGAGTTTTCAAAAATACTGTCGTGGAAGCTGACAGTTTAGCGCTGCGGAATCTATTGCGATGCCGAATTACCTTGATATTGATGAGCTAGCCGAATTGCTTGGAACCAGCTCGACCACCATCCGACGAAATCTCAGGCTTGCTGCGAGAAACGTTCCGTCCAAAATGCACATCCCCGGCACCAAGATGCTTCGATGGCGTCGCGCTGACGTCGAGGTCTGGCTGGAGGAACAAGTAGCAATGTTCGGACCACATCGCTCCAAAAATTAGAGCAACTTCGGGTCAGAAGGCAGTCGCTACGTGACCCCATAGCACAGCTACCTGAGTCTCGTTGTACGCCTGCGGCGGAGACGGTCAAGTACAGTTTGCGGGCCCGAGTGTTCATGAACATTGTTTCCCTTCGCTTAGCCATTTTTCACTTATGACGGGCTGACTGCGGTGAACAGTTAATGTCCACATAAAAGATAGCTGCATCTATTGCTTCGCCCGGCCGACGCACAGCTACCTCGGCCTGTCGCCGGGGCTGGATTTCGAAACCCGCATCTTTGCCAAGGTGAATGCGGCCGAGCTGCTGCGGCGCGAACTGGCGCATCCCGGGTACAAGCCCGAGCACATCGCCATCGGCGTGAACACCGACGCCTACCAGCCCTGCGAGCGCGAGCGCCGCCTCACGCGCGAAGTGCTGGAAGTGCTGCACGAATGCCGGCATCCGGTCGGGCTGGTCACCAAGTCCGCGCTGATCGAGCGCGACATCGATTTGCTGGCGCCGATGGCCGAGCGTTCGCTGGCCTGCGCCGCCATCACCCTCACCACGCTCGACTCCGACATCTCGCGCACCCTGGAGCCGCGCGCGGCGGCCCCGGCGCGACGCCTGCGCGCCATCCGCACGCTCACCGATGCCGGCATTCCGGTCAGCGTGAGCGTGGCGCCGATCATTCCTTTTGTCACCGAACCGGAAATCGAACGCATCCTCGAAGCGGCGCGCGACGCCGGCGCCGTCAGCGCCCACTACACGGTGCTGCGCCTGCCTTGGGAAGTCAACCCGCTGTTCCAGCAATGGCTGGAGACCCACTTCCCGGAACGCGCCGGGCGCGTGATGAACCGCATCCGCGAAATGCGCGGCGGCAAGGATTACGATGCCGACTTTTCCCGGCGCATGCACGGCGAGGGCGTCTGGTCCGACCTGATCCGCCAGCGCTTCAATAAAACCGTCGAGCGCATGGGGCTGGGTGCGCTGCGCGGGCGCTTCGAGCGGCTCGATACGTCGCAGTTCCGGCGGCCGCTGGTGGTGCCGGCGGCGGCAGGCAAGGGCGCTGGAAAGGGCGTTGCAAAAGGAACTACAAAGGGAGCTGGACAGCTGGACTTGTTCTGAGCAGCGTTCTATATTGACACAGCTGGCGCCTGGCTGAGGTCGAGCTGATGAGCGGCTGAGGTCGAGCTGATGCGCAGCTGGCGAGCGGCCGACGATTGACAGTACCGATACGCCTGGCCAGTTGCGGAACTGCCGGGTTGGGCAGGGTGTCCAATCCGGATTGATCGACGATCCATCTGCGAGGAGCGTGACCGTGGCGAACAACATGGCTATCCGTCTGGGCGAACTGGTCGAACGTTTCGGCGGTCAGCTGACAGGCGACCCCGGCATCGAAGTCACGGCCATCGCGCCGCTCGACCGTGCCGGGGCATCCGAGATCAGCTTCCTGAGCAACAGCAAGCTGCGTGGCCAGGCGGCGCGTAGCCAGGCTGCAGCGCTCATCCTCGCGCCGGGCGACGAACCCGAGGTGGCGGCCAGCTACGAGGGCGCGCGCATCGTCACCGCCAATCCCTATGCCTGGTTCGCACGCGCGGCGCAATTCTTCGTGGCCCTGGGCACGCCTGCGCCCGAACCCGGCGTGCATCCGA
>Ga0308160_10000682_pt1 | contig 58173 bp, 50 predicted proteins | sample PhyFR1_FD_201036 | JGI IMG/M metagenome (GOLD analysis project Ga0308160, IMG submission 201036) | Phyllosphere microbial communities from UC Gill Tract Community Farm, Albany, California, United States - DLSLF.R1 | ecosystem: Host-associated > Plants > Phyllosphere > Unclassified | place: USA...
GTGCTGATCGATTTGCGCTCGCGCACCGGATTCACGTCGCGGTGGTCGATCCCGCGGCTCAGCTCGTACAGCCGGGCACCGAAGGAACCGAAATGCTCCTGCAGCTTGGCCATGCTCCAGGTGCGCAGGTCGCCGCAGGTTTCCAGCCCCAGCCGGTTCATCTTGGCCGCCGTGACCTTGCCGACGCCATGCAGTTTCTTTACCGGCAGCGCAGCCACGAACGCATCGACCTCGTCCGGCCTGACCAGGAACAAACCGTCGGGCTTGTTCCAGTCGCTGGCGATCTTGGCCACGAACTTGTTCGGTGCCACCCCGGCCGAGGCGGTAATGCCGACGGTTTCAAAAATGCGGCGGCGGATCTCCTGCGCGATCAGGGTGGCGCTGCCCTTGCAGTGCGGTGACGCCGTCACGTCCAGATAGGCTTCGTCCAGCGACAGCGGCTCGACCAGTTCCGTGTAGTCCTGGTAGATCTCCATGATCTGGCGCGAGGCGATCCGGTATTTCTCCATATTCACCGGGAGCACCAGCAGGTCCGGGCACAGCTTGATGGCCTGGGCCGTGGCCATGGCCGAATGGATGCCGTAGCGGCGCGCTTCGTAGTTGCAGGTCGCGACCACGCCGCGCTGGTCCTGGCGCCCGCCCACGGCCAGCGGCCGGCCGCGCAGCGACGGGTCATCCCGCATCTCGACGGACGCGTAGAAACAATCGCAATCGCAGTGGATGATCTTGCGGACGGGAGCGTTCATACTGTAATTGCATACAGTATCAGGGAATTGGTGCAGATGCGCAAGCCTTGGCGCGAATTGATCATATGAGCAAAAAAAGGCGCTCGAATGAGCGCCTTGTGGTCAGAGCATCAAGGTTTTACCAAGAGAGCTTGAGCGTGTATTTGCCATTGGTGGCGCCAGTACCGCCACTGTAGTACACCACGCGCACGTAGCGCGCCGCGGTCGCGCTGCCGGTGTTGGCCGAGCTGGCGCTGTCGGCGGCGCCGGTGCCGTTTTCGCTCAGCGCCAGGCGCGTGCCCGCGTTGTTGTAGATGTACAGGTCATAGTCGGAACTCGAGTTCGGGGTCATCACCGCGCTCAGGGTCTTGCCGGCCGGGACCTGCACCACGAAGTAGTCGGTGTCCGAGCTGCTGCCCATGGTGCCGTTGACCGTGGTGCCCGAAGTCGTCACGCTGTTGGCGGTGGCCAGCGTGTTGTTCGACTCGGCTTCCGAGACCGTCGGACCGGTCGTGCCACCGCCGCCACTGCCCGTGGCGGCATCGACCGCGGCCGAGGCGTTGACGATGCCGGCGCCGCAGCCGCTGCACGAGGCAGGGAAGGCGCGCACGCTGGCTTTCAGGCGCGCTTCGACCTCGTCCGGCGTGAGCGCCGGGTTCTTGGCCAGCATCAGGGCCACCACGCCGGCGACGTGCGGGGTCGCCATCGAGGTGCCCATGTAGCCGGCGTAGCTGTCCGCGCCCGGTCCCTTGGTGCCGGCGTTCAGGGTCGACAGGATGGCCGCGCCGCTGTCGCCGCCCGGTGCCGCCACGTCGACGATGGTGCCGTAGTTGGAGTAGGACGCGCGGCCGCCCGAGCGGTTGGTGGCCGCCACCGTGATCACGCCCGCGCAGTTGGCCGGGCTGCTGTTGCTGGCGTTCTGCGCTTCGTTGCCGGCCGCGACCACGACCACGGTGCCGCGCGCGCGGGCGCCGTTGATCGCGTTCTGGGTGGTGGTGTCGCAGGCGCCGCCGCCGCCCAGCGACATGTTGATCACCTGCGCGCGCGCCGCGATGTTCGGCACGCCGGAGACGGTGCCGCCCGAGGCCCAGATGATGCCGTTGGCGATGTCCGAGGTGTAGCCGCCGCACTTGCCGAGCACGCGCACCGGCACGACCTTGGCGCCGAAGGCGACGCCGGCCACGCCGCTGCCGTTGTTGGTCAGCGCGGCGATGGTGCCGGCCACGTGGGTGCCGTGCCAGCTCGAATTCGAGGCCGGCTCGCCGGCGCCGCATTCGCCGGCGGCGGTCCAGTCGCCCGGGTCGCTGGCGTCGCTGTCGCGGCCGCCGCCGTCGTTGGCGATGGTGGCGTCGGAAATGAAATCATAGCCGGCCAGGATCTGCCCGGAAAGGTCGGCGTGCGGACGGTAGCCGGTGTCGATCACGGCGACGCGGATGCCCGACCCGGTCGACTTGTCCCAGGCCGCCGGCAGGTTCAGGCCGCCGGTGGCTTCGAAGTAATCCCACTGCTGGCTGTACATCGAATCGTTCGGCGTCAGCAGCGGCTTCATGATGCGGTCCGGCTCGGCGTATTCGACGTCCGGATCGCGCGCGGCGAGTTCGGCAGCCACCTTGGCGGCGTCGGCCAGCGCCACCTTGCGGTCGAGCTTGATCACGCGGGCGCCGGTGGCGATCCGGTGCGACTCTTTCATGCGGAAGCCGAACTGCTGGCCGGCGCGGTCGAGCACGGCCTTGCGCGCGCTCGACAGCGGTGCGGCCTGCAAGGCCGAGGCGGCCGCAGCAGTGGCGGATACCTTGCCGGCCTTGACCGCCACCGGTGCCGTGTCGTCCTTGTACTTGACGATGATGCGGTCGGTTTGTGCTGCAACAGCCATGCCCTGCGCGGCGGGCGTGGCGGCGTCAGTCACGGAGACGCCCGCAAAGGCGGCCCCGGCGCCAAGGCCGAGGACGGCTGCGGCGCACACATTCAACACTGCCGGATACTTCGATTGCTGAGACTTCATGTTTCTTCCTTTTTGAGAAAAACACAAAAGTTTGGTTTTCCGCAAGCACGCGAATGCTTGAGATCTAGTTTTATCGGTACACCTTGGCGTACCGAACGTCCGTCTTGACAGCGGACAAACCAGAGTACTCCGGCTGAGTAGTATGTGTAGAGATTTCACAATTGTATTCAGTACATATACAACACAAAACAGCAGCGTTAACGCTAAAACCTAGATTATTCGGTAGGGAATCAACTAAACAGAACGAAATATTGCCTAAACAAACCCAAAAATTACACACTCGTCCGTACTTATGGGTCATGAAATGTAACAATCGTATTGAGCTGGATCAAACTCGTTCAGAAATAAAAAAAGGCCGCGATCGCTCGCGGCCTTGTCATTCAAACGACTGACGGATCAGAAGTTACCCTTGAACTGCACGCCATAGGTGCGCGGCTCGTTGGCGAAACCGGTCAGGTTGTTGAAGTCGATGGCACCGGTGATGCGGCGCTGGTCGAGGATGTTGCGGCCGAAGGCGGCGACTTCATACTTGCCGCCGGCCCAGTTGTAGCCCACGCGCAGGCCGCCTTCGGTCAGCGGCTTGCCGGTGTACTCGACTGCTTCGTACAGGAAGAAATTGATCTTCGTACGGTAGGACCAGTCGGTGTAGACGAAGAACTCGCCGTCCGCGACCGGGATGCTGTAGCGCGCGGTGGCATTGAAGATCCACTTCGGCGCCTGCGGCAGCGGGTTGCCGTTGATCGACGCCAGGCGGCCGTCGGCGGTGATCGGGTCGGTGACGGTGCCGGTGGAGGACTTGAGCACGTACAGGCTCGGGTCTTCGATCCTGGTGAAGTTGTAGCTGGCGCTGCCGGTCAGGCGCAGCGACGGGCTGACGATGCCTTCGAGGTCGAACTCGGCGCCCTGGCCCTTGGTCTTCTTCGCGTTGATCAGCTTGTTGTCGTTCGAGGTGCCGCCGACCACGGTCAGCTGCTGGTTCTTGACTTCGTAATCGTAGATCGAGAAGTTGGCGCGGGCGCGGCGCTCGAACAGGTCGGCCTTGATGCCGGCTTCATACGAGGTGATGGTCTCGGCGTCGGCCACGGTCACCGGCACGTTGGCCGAGGCGGCCGCAATGCTCGGGGCGCGGAAGCCGGTCGCCACGCGGGCGTAGGCGTTCACGTCGCGGTTGAGTTTATACGTGCCCGACAGGTCCCAGTTGACCTTGCTCTTGCTCTCGCTGATGCCGGCCGGGCCGGTCAGGACGACGTTGGTGTGCTCGAGGGTGTTGAATTCCTTCTTGTCCTCGGTGTAGCGGATGCCGCCGCGCACGGTGAAGGCGTCGTTGACCGCATAGCTCACGGAACCGAAGCCGGCCCAGGCCTTGTTCTTCTGGTTCGAGACCACGCGCGAGGTCTGCGCCAGGGTCACGCTGTCGAAGTTGTCGCTGCCGCCGGTGGCGTCTTCATCGAAGTAGTACAGGCCGGCCTGCCAGTTCAGCGGGCCGGTGTTCTTCGACTCGACACGGAATTCCTGCGAGTACTGCTTCAGGTCGGTCAGGCGGCTGGCGGTCTGCACCTGGAAAGGCACGCCCGGCTGGCCGATGATGCCGCCGTCGATGTCGCCGCGGCTGTTGTAATGGTTGACGGTTTCGTAGCCGGTGATCGAGTACAGCTTGACCGGGCCCAGGTCCCAGGACAGGCGCATGTTGGCACCCTGGGTTTTGAGGTCCTGGAAGTTCAGGGCGTTGGTAACGATGCTGTCGAGGTCGGTACCCGGCGCGAAATCGTTGGTGCCCTTCTGGATCAGGTTGGCGCGGAACAGGCGGGCGCTGCCGCTGGTGGTACGCTGGTGCACGTTGAACAGCGCGCTGAAGGTCGAATCCGGGGTGTACAGGAACTGCACGCGCTCGGCGTGTTCGTTGTAGCCGTCCAGTTCGCCGGTCTTGTTGGTCCTGGCCAGGTCGCTGTAATTATTGATGTAATCGTCGCGGTGCTGGCGCAGGGTCGAAACGCGCATCGCCCACTTGTCCGACAGCGGCACGTTGACGGCGCCGTCGACGTTGGCCGTGCCGTGGCTGCCGTAGGACAGGTTGTAGTAACCCTCGACCTTTTTCAGGTTCGGCTTTTCCGACTCGAATTTCACCACGCCGGCCGGGGTATTACGGCCGAACAGGGTGCCCTGCGGACCGCGCAGCACTTCGACGCCGGCGACGTCGAAGATCGGGAAGCCTTTCAGGATCGGGTTTTCCTGCACGATGTCGTCGACGATCAGCGACACCGGCTGCGAGGCGAACAGCGAGAAGTCGGTGTTGCCGTAGCCGCGGATGTAGAAGCGCGGGAAGGTGCGTCCGTTGGAAGACTCGATGTTCAGGCTCGGCACCTTGCCGGCCAGCAGGCGGATGTCGTCGCCGCCCGACACCAGCACGTCCAGCTTTTCGCCCTTGATGGCGCTGACCGATACCGGCACTTCCTTGATGTTTTCGGTACGGCGCTGGGCGGTCACCGTGACCGTCTGCAGCTCGTTGGCCTGCGCCTGGGCAGCCTGGGCCAGGGCGGAGCCGGCCGGCAGGACGGACAGTGCCAGCATCGCACCATGCGCGGCAACGACGCGCTTGTGCATCTTGGACATCTTGATCATTGAGTTTTCCTAGTGGAAGAGTGAAAGAATCCCGCGTGTCTCCGCTATTCCCCTCTTCCGCCGCTATCCAGCAGCATCGCGCCGGCAACGCGCATCTTGTTGATGTCTACATATTGCCGGTTTGTAAAAGCGTAATTGTCGGGCATGTGCATAAGCTTATGCAAGAAATTACGCAGTGCATACGCAGGCATACAACAGTCACTGAGCAGTCACTGAGCAATCGAGTCCACAGGAAATGTTCACTTTTTTCTGCAAAGGCCTTGCATCATTTCAAATGGATACGCTATGATGCGTGCCTCTTCGGACGTGATGACAAACGCCTGACAGAGAAACTGGATAGTCGGTCCGGGCGCTTAGCTCAGTTGGTAGAGCGGATCCCTTACAAGGATTAGGTCGGGAGTTCGAGCCTCTCAGCGCCCACCAGAACCAGTCTCTCGAAGCACGAAGAAAAGATCAGAGTAAAACGGAGCGGTAGTTCAGTTGGTTAGAATACCGGCCTGTCACGCCGGGGGTCGCGGGTTCGAGCCCCGTCCGCTCCGCCAGCATTCAGTAGTACCGAAAAAGGTCCGATTCGTCGGACCTTTTTTCGTTTCTGCCCCTTACTCCGATATGGTCGTGGTGCATCCCTACATCAGGTTCCGGATCCGTCTCACCCATCACGCGCTGGCGCAGCTGCTCGCACGCCTGCGCGGCTCCGGCGAAATCCTGGCACTGGCCCTCGGCCCGGCCCTCCTCGGCCTGCTGGCGGTGTCGGCGCTGCCGCCGATGTTCTTCGCGTCCTGCCCCGCACCGCTGGCCCTCGGCCTGCTGATCCTGCACGCCATCGCAATGAGCCTGCCCGTGGCGTTGCTGCGCTCGCGCATCCTGCCGCCCGCCGTCCAGGCATGGCTGATGCCGCTGCCGGTGGCGCCCGGCCTGCTGCTGCGGGCCTCGGTATTGGTATCCGGCCTGCTGGTGGCGCCGCTGGCACTGGCCTACGCCGGCTCGCTGGCGATCTGGCTGCTGCAGCACGGGCGTCCCGACTGGCTGCACCCTTTGCGCGCCACTGCCGGCACCCTGTTTTCCCTGCTGCTGACCTGGGCCTGCGCCTGCGGGTTGCTGGTGCGCGGCGCCCTGCCGGCACCGTCGCCTGCGCGCGCGCGGGCCGGCGGTAGCGATGTTTATAGAGCGCGGCCGCAGCCGGGCTGGGGATTCCTGTGGCGGCATCTGTTCTGGCTGCCGCTGTGGCGCCGCGGCAGCCTGGCCGGCCTGCGCCAGGCGGCGCTGCTGGGCGGGACGGTCGTGGCAAGCGCCGTCTGGATGATCGGCCCGGCCATGTTGCCGCGCCCTGCCGGTGCGCTGATGACCAGCGTGCTGCTGGTGCTGTTCGTGCACGAAGCCGACGATGCGCTGCGCGCCCAGCTGGCCCGGCTGCAGGGCGCGATGGCCGGCCTGCCGCTGCCGCCGGGCACGCTCGGCTGGCGGGCGCGGACCACGCTGCTGGCGGGACTGGCACCGGCGCTGCTGGCGCTCAGCGCGGCCGGATCGGCGGCGGGCGCCTGGACCCATACGGCCGGCTACGCGTGGCTGGCGCTGGCCTGGACCATGGCGCCGCTGCTGGTGTGCACGCCGCCGTTCACGGCGCGCGGCCGCATGGCGCTGGTCGCCTTTTTCATGCTGATGTTGTGTGCCACCGGAAGCAGGGTATGGAACTAGAGAATCCGCTGGTCGAGGCCGACGCCCTCGCCTTCCACTTCAAGACGCGCAGCGTCTTTACCGGCCTGGACCTGCGCCTGGCGGCGGGCCTGACCTGGCTGCGCGGACGCAACGGCCGCGGCAAGACCACCTTGTTGAAACTGCTGGGCGGCGCGCTGGCACCAAGCGGCGGCAGCATCCGGCTGAACGGCCTGGACAGCCGGCGCGACGCCCTCGCCTACCGCCGCCACACCTTTTATTGCGGCGGCGAAGCGCCGGAACTGGACTGGCTGACGGCCGGCGAATGGCTCGACCTGCACCTGTCGCTGTACCGCCAGGCGGACCTGCCGGCGCTGCAGGCCCACCTGGACGTGTTCCACATCGCCGACGTGGCGCGCCAGCCGGTCAGCGGCCTGTCGCTGGGCCAATATAAAAAACTGCAGCTGTCGCTGGCGCTGGCCCTGCGGGTGCAGCTGCTGCTGATCGACGAGCCTTTCAACGGCCTGGACGTACAGGCGGTCGACATCTTGCAGGAGGAACTGGCACGGCGCGAAACCGCGCGCGCCAGCTGCATCGTGCTGACCAGCCACCTGGCGCTGCGCGTCACGCCGACGGTGACGCTGGATCTGGACGCGCAGCGGGGCGTAGCGCTCTAAGTTTGCATCAGGCCGCCAGCGCGAGGCGGCCCGGCGCCGCAGCGATGCGGCTGTCCCGCACGCGCTCGGCGCCATGCGCCAGCCTGAAGGTACCCACCACCTGCTCCAGTTCCCCGGCCTGGTCCTGCATCGCCTGCGCCGCGGCGCTGGCTTCCTCGACCAGCGCGGCATTCTGCTGGGTCACGCGGTCCATCTCGACGATCGCATGGTTCACCTGCTCGATGCCGGCGCGCTGTTCTTCGCTGGCGTTGGCGATCTCGTTCATGATCACGGTCACCCGGCCGATGCTGTTCACGATCTCGCTCATGGTGGCGCCGGCGCGGTCGACCTGGCTGGTGCCGGCCTGCACCTTCTGTACCGAATCGTCGATCAAGGCCTTGATTTCCTTGGCGGCGGTGGCCGAACGCTGGGCCAGGCTGCGCACCTCGGTCGCCACCACGGCAAAGCCGCGGCCCTGCTCGCCGGCGCGCGCTGCTTCCACCGCCGCGTTCAGCGCCAGGATATTGGTCTGGAAGGCGATGCTGTCGATGACGCTGATGATGTCGACGATCTTGCGCGACGAGGCGTCGATGGCACCCATGGTGGTCACCACTTCGGCCACCATGGCGCCGCCCTGGCCGGCGATGTTCGACGCCTGCGCGGCCAGTGCATTGGCCTGGCGTGCGTTCTCGGCGTTCTGCTTCACGGTGGAGGTCAGTTCTTCCATCGAGGCCGCGGTTTCCTCGAGCGCGCCGGCCTGCTGTTCGGTGCGTGCCGACAGATCCTGGTTACCAGCCGCGATCTCGCTCGCGGCGACCGTGATGGTGCCGGTGCCGCCGCGCACGCGGCCGACGATCCCGGCCAGGCTGTCGTTCATGGCGCCCAGCGCCCGCATCAGCTGGCCGGTCTCGTCGCGGCTGTCGGCCTGGATGCGGCTGCTCAAGTCGCCCGACGCCACTTTTTCGGCCAGCGCCACGGCCTGGTGGATCGGCATCGTGATCGAACGCGTGATGATGACCGCGCAGGCGATGCCGAGGCCGATGGCGGCCAGGCCGAGGACGATCAGGATGATGCGGGCGCTGGCGTAGGAATCGAGAATGGTGGTGGCGATGGCGTCCGCCGCCGTGATTTGCATCTGCGCCAGTTTGGCGATGGCTTCGTTGAAGGCGGTGGTGGCAGGCGTCATCCGTTCGCGGAAGATCGTGGCCGTCAGAACCTGGTCGCCGTCCTGCTTGGCCTTGAACAGCGCGTCGCGCGCTGCCAGGTAAACCGCGCGCTTTTCCTTGACCACCTTGAACTGTTCCTTGACGCCTTCGTTGCGCAGCGAGCTTTCGATCGCGTTCTGCAGCTCGGTCGAGCGGCCCGAGACTGCCTTCATGCGCTGCGCCACGTCCTCGACGAGTGCCATGTCGTTTGCCGCCAGCACGGTTTCAAGCCGTGCGCTATTCAATTCGATGAGCTTGGCCCATTCGGCTACGTTACGCTGGTTCTTGATGCTGGTATTGACCAGCCGGTAGGTCAGGTCACCTGCGGCCTGCATGCGCCCCAGCGCTGTCACGCCAAGTACGATCAACAAGGATAAGACGATGGCAAAGCCGATGCCGAGCCGGGCACCGATCTTGAGATTTTTCACGGATGGATTCCTTCTGGGAGGTGACGCTCAAGGACGAGGTCGATCATGCAGAGAAGAAAAGTATAGCAGCGCCGCAGAGGTTTATGATGCTCTGCGGCAAAATTGCGACATAAGGGAGTTTACTTATTTGCCCAGGCGGCTCAGGCCCGCTTCAGCATCGGCGGTCCGACCTCGACCCGGTTGCGCCCGCCGGTCTTCGCCACATATAAAGCGTGGTCGGCGCGCGCCAGGGCTGCCGTCAATTCTTCGTGGGCATCGATCATCACCAGGCCGATGCTGACCGTCATCCGGTAGCTGCCGGCACAGGACGCTAGCTGTGCCTCGGCCACGGCGATGCGCAGGCGTTCGGCCGCATGCAGTGCGCCCTCCAGCCCGGTGCCCGGCAATGCCAGCGCGAATTCCTCGCCGCCCAGCCGGCCCATCAGGTCGTGGTCGCGCAGCACGCCGCGCGCGGTATCGGCAAACACGCGCAGGGCTTCGTCGCCGCAGGCATGGCCGAAGCCGTCGTTGAGGCGCTTGAAATGGTCGAGGTCGAGCATCATCAGCGCGATCGGCTTGCGCAGGCGCAGCGCCAGCATGCGCGCACTTTCGGCACGCTCGAAGAAGGCGCGCCGGTTGAGGGTATCGGTCAGGCCGTCGATGGTCGCCAGGCGCTGCATCTGCAGGTCGTCCTTTTGCTTGCACAGCAGCAGGAAACCGAAGCCGTTGACGATCATCATCATGTAACTGAGCAGGTAAGTCACGCCGCCCACCGGGGTGATGGCGCCGTCGAGCCGGCCCTTTTCCAGGATCAGCCAGGCCGCGATCGCCAGCGCGAACAGGGCATCGTTGACGCCGATGATGCGCTGCAGCAGCGAGGCCTTGCGCTCGCGCAGCAGGAGCAGGGCCGCGCCGGCAGCGAACCACGCCATGATGATGGAGACGATCCACTGCATCTGCAGGCGCGATACGCCGGCCGCCATCGCACCCGCCAGTACCGCTCCCGACCCCAGTGCGGACAGGTAGGCAAGGCGGCGCCAGTTGGGCATGCCGAAGAACAGGCAGTAAGCGGCCACTTCGATCACAACGCCACCGATCCAGGCGTATGGCGTCAGGATATTGACCAGTGGCAGGTTGACGATCGGTGCCAGCCACCAGCATGCCTGGCCGATCCCGCCGAGCAGCCGCGCCCACATCCAGTAGCGCAATGCGGGACTGTTGTCGGCGTTGCGCATATAACCTGCCATGAGCAGGGCAAACGCCATGTTGCCGATACCGATCGCCAGCATGAAGGTTTGGTTGTCGATCACTCGTTATCCTCGGCGCGCTATCCGTACAGAGTTCATGTTCTTTTTATAACTTTTATTGCCCAAAAGAATCATATTACATGGTTTCAAATCCGCTGCATGTTCTGCAGGGCTATCATCCCGCAAACATTATGTTGCTTTAGGGCAGCGTATCGTGAAAACAGTTTGCCTAACGGCAACCACCATTTTATAGTGACAAACCTTACAAAGACGAAACATTTATGCCACAAGGTTGTAAATAATGAAATTCAACCGCATCGGCACTGTTCTGATTGCCAGCGCGCTGGTCGTCATCGCCCTGGTCGTCACTCTGCTCGTGCATCGCCAGCAGGTCAGCCGCGCTGCCGAAGTGCGCGCCGCCGGCGTCAGCCTCACACGCTCCCTCAGCAATATCCCGTTCAAGTTTCTCGACAGTGGCACGCCAGGCTTGAGTGTACTGAATACCCTGTTCGCGTACCAGAACAATGGTGATCTCGCTTACGCCGCGATCATCGATGCAAACGGCCTTACACTGGCCGACGTCGCCGGCCGCGGCACCTTCGTGCCGGCCGCCGCCCTGCCGCCGGAAGCGGCCACCACCTTCGGCCAGCGCACGTTGCCGAATCAATTGATCGAGTTTTATGGCCCCCTGGCCGACCGCAGCGGCGGGCAAGCCTTCATACGCGTGGGCTTTCACCAGCCGGGCTATGCGGTGCTGGCGCGCGACGTGTCTTTCCTGGCGCTGCTGGCGCTGATGATGTTCCTGCTGGTGCCCCTGATCTATGTGGTGATCAAGCGCGAAATGGCGCCGCTGGATGCGCTCGGCCGCCAGTTGCGCCAACTCGGCGATGTCGGAATGGCGCAACAAGCCAGCGCCAACGACGTGCGTGAACTCGCCGGCAGCCTGCAAGCCTACCTGCGCTTTGCCAGCGACCGTATCGCCCAGCTCGAACACGGTAGCCTGAACGCGACCGCCGACAATCAGGTATTGCAATATGGCAGCAAGAAACTGACCGCCGCGCTGCAATCGCTGCCGGATGGCCTGTTGATGCTGGCCCCGGGCGGCCTGGTGACCTTCGCTTCGGACAAGGTCGAGCCCCTGCTCGGCATCGCCGTCGACGCCATCCTCGAGCAGCCGGTCGACGCCTGGTGCCGCGACCCGGCCCTGCGCGCCCTGCTCGGCCGCTATACGAGTGCACAGCGCGACACCCTGCATGCGCACAGCGTCGACTTCACCCCGGCCAACGTCGAAGGCAAATATCTGTCGGCCACGGTGCAGCCGCTGACGGCGGCCCACGGCGCGATGGCCTTCGGCACCCTGGTGGTGCTGCGCGACGTCACCCGCGAACAGCTGGCGCGCCAGGCCGGCAACGATTTCGTTGCCCACGTCTCGCACGAACTGAAGTCGCCGCTGAACGTGATCGGCATGTACGCCGAAACCCTGGCCGACGCCGATGCCGACGACGAAACCCTGCGCGTGGAATCGCTGAACGTGATCCAGGACGAGATCGAGCGCATGAATGCGCTGGTCGGCAACCTGCTCAACGTCAGCAAGCTGGAAACCGGCAGCATGAGCCCGGAACGCAACCGGGTGCGCCTCGACGACCTGCTGCGCGACGCCTAAGAGCACGCCCTGCCGCGCGCCGAAGGCAAGCAGCTGCGCGTGTCGCTCGACCTGCCGCGCGAACTGGAAGCGGTGGCGATCGACAAGGACCTGTTCCGCATCGCCCTGAACAACCTGCTGACCAACGCCATCAAGTACAACCGCCCCGGCGGCAGCGTGCTGCTGGCGGCCCGCAACGAAGACCACGAGATCGTGATCAGCGTGCGCGACACCGGCATCGGCATCGCCGCGGCCGACCGCGAGCGCGTGTTCGACAAGTTCTACCGCGTCAGCGAACGCGATGCCAAGGTGGCGCGCGGCGGCCACGGCCTCGGCCTGTACCTGGCGGCGCAGATCGTCGAACTGCACCACGGCCGCATCGTGCTCGACAGCGAGCCCGGCGTCGGCAGCACCTTCTCCATCCATCTCAAGATCGCGCCGGCAGCCACCGGCGTGGTGACCTTATGACCCAACACCATATCCTGCTCGTCGACGACGAGCCCCACGTCACGCGCGTGCTGCGCCTGGCTCTGGAAAAGGCCGGTTATGCAGTGACGGTCGCGCACGACGGCCATGCGGCGCTGGCGTGCATGGCGCAGCAGCTGCCGGACGTCCTGATCAGCGACATCCAGATGGACGGCATGGACGGCCGCACCCTGTGCCCGCTGGCGCGCTCCACCTACCCCGAGCACGACTTCCCGATCTTCGTGATGACGTCGATGACCGCGCTCGAAGAGCGCGACTGGGCGCGCGCGCTGCCCAACACCGAATTCCTCGAAAAGCCCCTGAGCCCGCGCCAGCTGGTGGCGCGCCTCGCCAAACACTTCGCTGCCGCCTGATCCTCGCTGGAGCCTCCATGTCCCTGAATTCCCCGTCCCTGCCTGATCTCGACCTCGATTACGCGCGCTATGCACGCTGGCTGCAACGCAGCTGCGGCAGGGAACTCGCGCTGCTGGTCTGCGACGCCGCCGGCACGCCCTGCTGGAGCGCGCCGCAGCATGCCGACCTGGCGCCCTGGCTGGCGCAACTGGCGGCCGGCGGCTTTGCCTGGGGCGCAGCCGGCGACGGCATGCAGCGCCACGATGCAGGCGATTTCACCCTCTTATATATACCGGTGACGGTCAAGGGCAAGACCGCGGGCTGGGTCGGCGTGCGCGAAACCGCTGCCGCGGACGCCCCCTTCGCATGGGATGCGCTGGCCGAGGGCCTGGAAGACGTCGCCGCCGCGCTGGCCGACGAGTTCACCCGCCAGGGCGAGCTGGATTCGATGGCCGGCGAGCTGTCCGACCGCTACGAAGAGCTGCACCTGGTGTATGCGATCGACCGCCAGGTGCAGGACATGGACAGCGGCGAAGACGTGTTCGGCAGCCTGCTGGAGAGCTGGGCCGAGCACATGGACGCCGACGTCGCCGCCTTCATCAAGCCGGGCGAAAACCTGTGCGTGTCGGCCACCAACCTGTCGAAACCGATCCACAACCTCGACCTGGTGCTGGTCGAGATGCGCGGCGACCTGTACCGCTTCGCCCACTCCTCGCGCCAGCCGCTCGTCATGAACGAGCCGGACGATCCGCGCCGCGCCTACATCTTCACCGACATGCCCTTCAAGATCCTGTGCTGCCCGGTATTCCAGGACAAGTCGGTGGTGGCGATCCTGGTGCTGCTGAACCACGCGCACAAGGACGATTTCAGCAACAGCGACCGCAAGCTGGGCGAAGTGCTGGCAAATCACCTGTCGAGCCTGTCGCGCATGCACAGCATGCTGGCCGAGACCAGCAAGTTCAACACGCAGATGGCGGCGGCCCTGATCGAGGCGGTGGAAGCCAAGGACCCGTACACGCGCGGCCACTCCGAGCGCGTGCACCACATCGCGATGGAGATCGGACGCGCGCTGCGCCTGCCCGCGCGCGAGCTGGACAACCTGTTCTGGGGCTCGCTGCTGCACGACGTCGGCAAGATCGGCATCCCGGATGCGGTGCTGTGCAAACCGGGCCGCCTGACCCGCGACGAGTTCACCTTCATCATGGTGCACCCGGAGCGCAGCTACGAGATCCTGCGCCACATCGACCGCCTGCAGGGTGCGGTGCCGGGCGCGCGCCACCACCAGGAAAAATACGACGGCACCGGCTATCCGCACGGCCTGGCCGGCAACGACATCCCCTACAACGCGCGCATCATCGCGGTGGCCGACACTTACGATTCGATCACCAGCTCGCGCGCCTACCGCGCCGGCCGCAGCCACGAAGTCGCGATGGCGGAAATCGTGCGCGTGGCCGGCACCCAGCTCGATCCGGGCATCATCGCCGTGTTCGAACAGGTGTGCCGCCTCGAACCGGAGTGGATTGCGCGTTTCGGCATCCAGCGCGATGCCGCGCTGTCCGCCAAGGCAGTCGAAGCGGCATGAACGAGTCGGCAGTGACGCCGTCGGCAGGCGCGGGAAGCATCACGCGCAGCCGCATCGGCGCGATGACCTATCTCGCCCCCGGCGCGGCACTGGTCGCCGACGAGGCGGTCAAGGATTTGCAGGAAGCCCTCAGCGAATGCATCGGCCGCCACCAGGTCGCGATCGTGATCGATCTGGCCAAGGTGACGCTGCTTTCCGGGCGCGCGCTCGGCATGCTGGCCGACATGGGCGAACGGCTCGCCGGCCTCGGCGGCTGGCTCAAACTGGCCTATCCGAGCCCGCTGCTGCAGGAAATCCTGGTGGCCACCGGCCTGCAGGAACAGCTGCCGCTGTTCGATGCCAGGACGGGTGCACCCAGGAAGCCGGTGCAGGCCGGCGCCAAGCTGGGCGATTTGCTGGTGGAACGCGGCGCCGCCAGCGCCGAGCAGGTGGCCGAGGCGGCGCGCCTGCAGGACCAGACCGGCAAGCGCATGGGCCTGATCATGGTCGAGAAAAAATGGATCAGCGAAGCGGTGCTGTACCAGGCGCTGGCCGACCAGCTCGGCCTGGCCTACGTCAGCCTGCGCGCCGGCATGTACGACCCGGCCGCGCTCTCCCTGCTGGAGCGCGACGTGGCGCGCCGCCTGAACGTGCTGCCGCTGTTCAGCGTGCGCGGCACGCTGACCGTGGCCACCGCCGAGCCGCAGGCGATCCACTATTTCGACGAGATGCGCACCCGCACCGGCTGCAAGATCCGGGTGGTGGTGGCGCCGCCGGCCGACATCCGGCGCCTGGCCGACGATGCCTACGGCGGCACGCTGCCCGAGTTCGTGCACAGTGAAGCCAACGACCTCGAGCTGATCTCGTCGACCATCCCCGACGACTATACCCAGATCGACGAGATGGCCGGCGCCAGCCCCGTCATCAACATGGTCAATGCGGTGATCCAGCGTGCCATCCGCGACAGCGCCAGCGACATCCACATCGAAATTTCGCGCAACCGCGCGCGCATCCGCCTGCGCATCGACGGCGTGCTGTACGAGATCATGGCGCCGAAGGTCGACCAGCACCCGGCCATCGTCTCGCGCCTGAAGGTGATGGCGAACCTCGACATCGCCGAGCGGCGCCTGCCGCAGGACGGCCGCATCCAGGTCGCCACGCAGGGCCGCACCGTCGACCTGCGCTTTTCCTCGCTGCCCGGCATCTACGGCGAAAAGGTGGTGCTGCGCGTGCTCGACAAAAACCAGTCGATCCTCGACGTGGACAAGCTCGGGATGAACGAGACCGCGGTCGGGTCCTTCAAGCGCCTGCTGGGACGCAGCCACGGCCTGATCCTGGTGACCGGCCCCACCGGCAGCGGCAAGACCACCAGCCTGTACGCCGCGATCAGTCATTTGAAGAGCATCGAAAAGAACATCGTCACGATCGAGGACCCGGTCGAGTACCAGCTCGACATCATCAACCAGAACCAGGTCAACGATGCCATCGGATTGACCTTCCCGAAGATCCTGAAGCACGTGCTGCGCCAGGACCCGGACATCATCATGATCGGCGAGGTGCGCGACCGGCAAACCGCGGAAATTGCGGTGCAGGCCGCGCTGACCGGCCACCTGGTGCTGACCACGCTGCACACCAACGACACGCTGGGCGCGGTGTCGCGCCTGGTGGAAATGGGCGTGGAACCGTACCTGCTGTCGTCGGCGCTGATCGGCGTGATGGCGCAGCGCCTGGTGCGGCGGGTGTGCCAGGGCTGCCGCACCAGTTATCTCGCCACGCCGGAAATGGCGGCTGCCTACCGCTGGCGCGGCACCGGCGACCTGCGCCTGGTGCGCGGACGCGGCTGCCCGGCCTGCTACGACTCGGGCTACAAGGGGCGCCTCGGCATCTATGAATTGCTGGAAGTCGGCCCCGATTTGCAGCGCATGATCGTCGCCAACGCCAGCAAGGAGCAGATGGCCTCCCACGTCGCCGCCACCGGCCACCACGACCTGTACGCGGACGGCATGGCGCGCGCCTTCGACGGCCACACCACGCCCGAGGAAATCGCGCGCGTGGTGCATTCGCTGTAAGCCCGCTGTCAGCCCACATCATGCCGATCGAATTCGACCTTCCTGCCAGCGCGACAACATCATCCGCGGCGCCCGCCGTCGCCAACGCGTGGTACAAGCTGGGCAGCCGCCCGCTGGGCGTGCGCGACCGCATGCTGTTCACCGAGCGCCTGGCGCTGCTGCTGGAAACCGGGGTGCCGCTGCACACCGCGCTGCAATCGCTGCTCGAGCAAAGCGAGCAGCCGGCCCAGCGCACGATGATCATGGCGATGTCGGACGACATCCTGGCCGGCGAGCGTTTTTCAAGCGCGCTGGGCAGGCACGACCTGTTCCCGTCCGCCTACGTCAACCTGATCGCGGCCAGCGAGGCCGGCGGCTTCCTGCCCGAGGTGCTGGACCAGCTGGTCGACATGGACGAAAAGGAAGAGCGGCTGAAGCGCACCCTGGTGTCCGCCCTGTCCTATCCGGTGATCCTGATGGTGTTTTCGGCGGTGGTCGTGCTGTTCATCCTGATCTTCGTGTTCCCGAAGTTTGCGGTGATGTTCGAGTCGATCCGCGACAAGCTGCCCTGGACCACGCGATGCCTGATGGGGGTGAGCCAGGTCCTGACCCAGCACGGTGCCATCGTGGGGGCCGCCGTTGCCGGCATGGCCGCACTGGGCTGGATGCTGGCGCGCCGTCCCGAAATCCGGCTGATGCTCGACCAGGCCAAGCTGCGCCTGCCGGTCGTGCGGGATGTATTTGCAAAGGTGTATCTGACCCGGCTGCTGCGCGTGATGGGCATTTCGCTAGAACGCGGCGTGACCATCCTGGCCACCCTGGAAGCCTGCCGCGCCGTCGTCGGCAACTACGACGTGCAGCAATTCATCCTTGGGCTGGAAGCCGACGTCACCGAAGGCAAGGGCATCTCGTCCGGCTTCCAGCACAGTCCCTTCATTCCGCCCGCCGTGCGCCAGATGGTGGCCACCGGCGAAGCCACCGGCACCCTCGGCCGCGTGATGGGCCGCATCGCCGATGCCTACGACCGCGACCTGACCAAACAGCTGACGCAACTGTCGAAACTGGCCGAGCCGGTGATGCTGGTGGTGATGGGTTTGGTAGTGGGCACTATCGTCAGCTCACTGATCTTGCCTATATTTAAACTTTCAAGCGCCGTGCATTGAGTTGAAGTGTCAAGTAAACGCCACATTTTGTTTATTCTCAGAAACTAACTGAAAATAAGCAATATTTTCATGTTACGCTGCGGAACTATAAAATTCACTATATAAAGTTGTCATCCGACAGCTTTCAGTCCACAGCGAGAAACCACACCATGGCCCCACTTTTCAAGCGCAGCGTTGCCCGCGGCTTTACCCTGATCGAGCTTTTGATCGTTGTTATCATCCTGGCGATCCTGGCGGCGATTGCGATTCCGCAGTTTTCGGCCAGCACGACCGACGCGCAACTGTCGGCACTCGACTCGAATCTGGCGACTGTGCGTACCGCGCTGGAGCAATACAAGGTGCAGCACGCCAATGTGTATCCCGGCACGGTCACCGCTGCCCTGATCCCCGCTGATGTCGCATGTCCTGATGGCAGTGCGCCGACCAGCCCTGCGGCGGGCACTGCGGCACTCACCACGCAGCTCAGCGGTTTCACCAATGCCGCCGGTCAGGTGTGCCCGACCAGCAATGCCACGACCTTCAAGTATGGCCCTTATCTGCGCCAGATCCCGGTCGAACCTTTCAGCACCGTGAACACGGTGGTGATGTCGGTGGAAACGACCATTGCGGGCGCGGCTGCAGGTACCGGCTGGGCGTATAACAGCACGACCGGCCAGTTCGTCAAGAACAGCTCTGCCCTGGATGGCACGACCGCGGACCACACCTACGCACAGCGCTGATCGCCTGTTGCGCCGGCATGCCTGAGCGCCGCCACGGCCACACCCTGGCCGAGCTGCTGATCGTATGCGCCGTGCTGGCGGTTGCCGCGGCGGTCGCGCTGCCTTCGGCGCAGCCGGTGGCCGAATTCCGCGCCGACGCGGCCGCCAGTGAAGTCGTGCAGGCATTGCGCTTCGCACGACAGGAAGCGATGCGTACCGGCGCCTACCGCGCTTTCGGCTGCGACACCCGCAACAACCAGTTGTCGGTGTACGTTCCCGACGCCAGCGGCGCGTTCGCCGCCAAGGTCGCACACCCGCTGAGCAAGATGGACAACTATACGGTGAATGTGGGGCAGGTACCTGCCGGCGGGAATACACCCCTCACCAGTTGCCGCTTCGTGTTCAGCGATCGATCGACCGGCACCTTCGTGGGCTTCGATGCCAATGGCAACCCCATCGGCGTCAACAAGAACATCATCGCCCTGAGCAGCGGCACCATCGTCATCGGCACCGGCAACGTCACGCGGACGATCTCCATCGATGCCAACGGCCGCGTCACCACCTCCTGATCATGTCCTGCCTCAAGGCCCGCCATCGGAAGCCGCGCCGCAGCGCCGGCTTCACGCTGCTCGAAGCGCTGTTCGCCCTGCTGCTGCTGGCCGTCTGCCTGCTGCCGGCCGCGAATGCGCTGCGTAGCGCGATGGCGGCACCCGATGCCGCGGCAACCGCCGCGCGCAATCTCGACTGCGTCAGCTCGCGCATGGAAACCGTGCTGGCCGAGCCCTACACCCGCATGCTGTCCCAGGCCGGCATGAAGCCTGGGTATTCGACGCCCGCCGCTGCCGGCTGCCCGGCATTGACCGTGCGCGTCGAGCGTTACGGCAGGACCAGCAACCGCAGCTTCGGCTTCGGCGCGCCCGACGACTATTTATTGTTCGTGAGCGTCGCGCTGGCCAACGCCGACGGCAATCCCTTCACGCTCACCACGCTGGTGTCGCGATGAGTGCCCTCATCCTGCGCGCGCGCGCGCAACGGGGCCTGACCCTGGTCGAGCTGCTGCTCGGCCTGGCCATCACGGCCATCGTGATGGCACCGCTGGCCCTCATGTTCCAGAATGCCGTCAACGGCGCCGCCGCCGTCACCACCGCGCTCGCCCTGAACAGCGATGCACGCTTCGCCGTCGACCGCATCGCCCGTCGCGCCGCGGCGGCGTCGATGGTGAGCGACAGCAGCGGCCTGGTCGTGCAGCCCGGCGTGGCCCCCGCGCCGGCGCTGACTTATACGATCGTCGGCAGGGATCTGGTCGAAACCGAAAACGCGACCAAATCGGGCGGCACGACGACGATCCTGGGCACGCTGCTGACGACGGTCGTGACCTTGCTGGCACCGACGCCGCCGGTCACCAGCGTCATCGCCACCAATGCCACCAGCCTCAAACTGTCGGCACCGGCCACCGGCAGCCAGCCGCTGCTGAAGATCGAATTGACGCTTGCCGCCGGCGGCACCACCGTCAACGCCAGCCGCACCATCCGCGTCGGGAGTCCGCCATGAAGCCGGTGCCGATGATGCGCGCCATGCGCCGCGAATCGGGCGTGCTGCTGCTGACCGTGGCCCTGCTGCTGGCCGCGATGGCGGCGCTGGCCGTCGGCCTGAACCGCGCCGCCGGCATGGACCTGCAATCCGTCAGCGCCGAGTACGACCGGCGCAGCGCTGCCTACCTGGCGGATGCCGCGTTTGCGGCTGCGAAATGGACCAACCAGGCAAAGTGTGGAGATGCAGACATCGTGTCCTTGCCACTGGCAGACGGCATGTTGAACGCGCAGGTCAAGAAGTCGCCCCACCAGATTACCGTGACCGCCACCGGCACCACTACCACTGGCCTGGCCAGGACGGTGACCCGGGACAAGATCAATATCTACAACTTCGGCAGCACCGAGACGAAAGCCCTGGGCGGCGCGGTACAGGACACCTATATCTACGCCGGCCAGTCGGGCGCAATGAACACCGGTAAAAGCCTGGTGCTGCAGGACCAGTCGAATGCGCTGCTGTCCTGGGACACGAAAGATATTCCAAAAGATTCCGAAGTCCTGGCGGCCACGCTGACGCTGGTGCAAACCGGCGCCAGCACCAGCTTCGCGCGTACCGTCAACCTGCACCGGGTGACGACGCAGTGGGATGCCAGTGCCACCTGGACCAGGGCGCGCCCGCTGGTGGGCTGGAGCGGTGGCGACTACGATGCGCAAATCATTGCCGGCATCGACGTCAAGGCAAGCAGCACGTACAGCATGGACCTGACCACGCTCACCGATGCCTGGTACAACAACATCCAGTCCAACTATGGCGTACTGCTGCGTCTTCCCAATCCGGGCCAGAACGTGACCTTCGCCAGCCGCGAAGCCGGGCCCGCACAGCAGCCAGTGCTGCGCGTCACCTTCAGTAAATTGTGCCCGTAACCAGAATGAATTCCTTGAATGCTACCAGTACGAGCTTGCGCCGATTCGCCGCCCGGTTCGCCCTGCGTCCCCAGGCGACCCCGCCGCCGATCGGCGCCGATTTCGCCGCCCACGCCCTGAACCTGGTGCAGGCCGCGCCGCGCGAAGGTGGCTACACCCTGGTCGCCGCGGCCTCGGTCGCCTACCCCATGCCGCGCGCCGACCTGCTGGCGGCGCCGGCCGAACTGGCGCGCTTCGTCGGCGCGGCACTGGCATCGAAACCGTTCAAGGGCCGCCGCGTGATCTCGGCGCTGCCGCCGGCCGAGGTGCGGATCCTGCCGCTGACGGTGCCGGTGGCGGCCAACCAGTCCGAAGGCCAGGCGGTGGCGAAAGCCGCCATCGAGCAGCTCGGCGTGGATGCCGCCACCTCGGTGCTGGATTACTACCCGATCCGCGGCGCCGACGGCGACAGCAGCGGGCGCCAGGTGCTGGTGGCGGCAGCGCACAAGGTGCGCGTGATGGCCTACCTGACGATGCTGGAATCGGCGCGCCTTGAGCCGGTGGCACTGGACATCGGCCCGGCCGCGATCGCACGCCTGCTGGCCACGATCCACGGCAGCGACATCGGCCAGTCGACCCTGCTGCTCAACTTCGGCAGTGCCAGGAGCTTCGTCACCGTGATCTGGGGCCGCCGCCTGATGCTCGACCGCGAGATCGACTTCGGCGAAGAGCAGCTGGCCGCCACGCTGGCGGCGGCGCTCGACCTGCCGCAGGCGACGGCCACCAGCCTGCTGCGCGAACATGGCATCGGCGGCCGGAGCATGGTCAGCGGCAGCGACGGCGCGCATGCGGAGCTGCGGCGCGCCATCCACGAGGTGCTGCACCCGGCCTGCATGGCGCTGGCCGACGAGCTGGCGCACACGCAGGTGTACGTGGCCTCGCGCACGCGCGGCAGCACGATCAGCCGGGTCTACCTGAACGGCAGCCTGGCACGCTACCCGGCCATCCGCGAACGGATCGGCGACCTGATCGACGTGCCGGTCCACCTGCTGGATCCCTTCGATGCCTTTGGCGAGCGGCCGGACAGGGACAAGCGGGACGACGACGCCAACGGGCGCGCGATCGCGCTGGCGGCCGGCCTGGCGCTGCGGGGAGCGACCCATGGCTGATATCGACATGATCCCGCGCGAATACCGCGACGGCGTGCGCGTGCGCCGCACCCTGCGCCTGGCCGGCATCGGCCTGGCGCTGGTGGTCGCGGCCGGCGCGCTGGGCGGCATCGGGCTGCGCTGGCGCACCGCGGCGCTCGAACGCGGCATCGCCGCGCTGCAGGCCTCGGCCACGCAGGCGCAGGCCGACAGCATGCGCGATGCGCAGCAGCAGGCCGAACGGATGCGCAAGGCGCAGGATCTCGCCGTCCTGCGCACGCTGCGGCGCAAGGGAGAACTCACGGCGTTGGCCGAGGGCCTCGATGCCGCCCTCGGCGATGGGATCTGGCTGACCGAGCTGCGCGTCGAGCGCGACATCCAGGCCCTGTCCGGCGCAGCCGCGGCCGCCGCCGCCGCCGATACCGCGGCAAACGAAGGGGTCGAGGCATTCACCGTGCCCGGAGCGGCGCCGGCGGCGCGTACGCAGACATGGCACCTGCGAAGCAGCCTCGAACTGAGCGGCCAGGCAACCAGCTACGGCGCCGTCACCGGCTTCCTGTCGGCCCTCGGGCGCCAGCCCGGCATCGCCGGCCTGCGCCTGGTCAGCAGCAGCGCCGCTGCCGGCGGCGGCACCATCGATTTCCGCGCCACCGGCGTCCTGCTGCAAAAAGGAGCGGCACCATGAAACAGACCTTCCGGCAATCGCTGGCGGCCATGCCGGCGCGCCAGTTGAGCCTGGTCGCCATCGGCGCCGTCGCCATCGCGGCCGCCCTTGTGTGGACGGTGGCAATCCGGGCACCGCTCGCGGCAATGCGCCAGCAGCAGGCGCAATTGGCATCCTTGAAGGCGGCAAATGCCGGCAATGCCGCGCTGCGCGGTCCTGCTGCCCCGGCAGGCGCAGTGCCCGCGCTGCCGCTAGCGCCGGCGCCGCTGGAACTGATCGCCGCCGTCAGTGGCAGCGCGCACGATGCCGGACTGGCAGTCGGCGGCGCCGTGCCGGGTGGGCAGCGCAGCGTGGCCGGCCTGCGCCAGCAAACGCTCGACATCGAAGCCAGCGGCAGCTACGGCGCCATCCTGGCCTGGCTGGCCGACATCGAGGCGCACCAGCCGACGGTCGGGATCGTACGCCTGAACCTGCGCGCAGCCCCGGAAGAACCGCGCCGCGTGGTGCAACTGCAGCTCGGCGCCTATGAAGCGGAGGTGAAACGATGATGCGCATGATGGCCATGCTGGCGCTGCTGTGCGTGGCGCTGGCGACCATGAGCGCGGCCCTGCCGACGGTCACCGCGGCGATGCCCGCAGCCGCCTCGCCGACGGCAGCCACACTGCCGCGCGCACTGCGCGATCCCTTCGTGCGCCCGCCACCGCCGGCGCCGCCCGCGGCCGCGCTGCCGGCCGAAGCGCCGCCCGAACCGCCGCCGCTGCACCTGCGCGCCGTGATCCTGAACGGCGCCCACTCCATCGCCAACATCGACGGCGACATCGTCGGCGCCGGCGGCCAGGCGCGCGACTACACCGTGCTGCGCATCGACGCCCAGGGTGTGCTGGTGACGCGCGCCGGCAAACGGCAACTGCTGACAATCACTGAAAAGGACAAGCAATGAAACTCCGGCAATCGCTCCTGGCGCTCTGCCTGCTGGCGCCGGCCCTTCATGGCCAGGCCGGCACCGACGCCGCGCCTGCTGCCGGTACGCGGGCTGCAGGTACGCCGGCCGCCGCGGCATTGGCCGCCACCCCGCCTGTCATGTCCTATACCTTCCGCGACACGCCGATCAGCGAACTGTTCAACATGATCGCCCAGACCGCGCACATCAACATCGTGCTGGCGCGCGGCGTCAGCGGCAACGTGTCGATCAGCCTGTACGACCTGACCGTGCGCCAGGCGATCGAGGCGATTGCCGAAGCCGGCGGCTATTCGGTGACCGAGCGTCCCGGCGGCTTCCTGATTTCGGATGCGAAAGTGGCGCAGAAGGAACTGGCGGCCTCGATGCAGGTGCGTGCCATGAAAGTGCGCTACACCGACCTCAAGAAGGCCGGCGAGATCCTGATGCGCCAGGTCGGCGCCAACGGCACGGTGACGGTGCTGGAGCCGACCCGCACGCTGGTCGTGGAATCGACCGAGGCCGGCCTGGCGCGCGCAGCGAAGGTGCTGCGCGAGATCGACAGCCCGCCGCGCCAGATCCTGATCGAAGCCAAGATTCTCGAGATCACGCTCGACCGCAGCGACGTCTTCGGCGTCGACTGGAACCGCATCTTCAACGAGAACGGGCCGAACAACGCGGGTGCCACCGGCATGTCGAGCGCCGTCGGGCCGCGCTTCTTCTTCAACGTGGTCAACAACAATATCGAAGCCCACCTGACGGCGCTGACGAACAAGGGCCGCGTGCACACCCTCGCCACCCCGCGCCTGCTGGCACTGGAAGACCAGGAAGCCAGCACCAACGTCGGCGACCAGCTCGGCTACCGACTGACCACCACCATCAACAACGTCACCACCGAATCGATCCAGTTCCTGGACACCGGCGTGATCCTGCGCGTGACGCCCTCGATCGACGTCGACGGCCGCATCATGATGAAGGTGAAGCCGGAGGTCAGCTCGGGCACGGTCTCGGGCGGCATCCCGTCCAAGAAGACGACCGAAGTGAACACCCAGCTGATCGCGCACGACGGCCAACCGGTCCTGATCGGGGGCCTGATCAAGAGCAGCAGCAATTACCGGCGCCAGGGCATCCCGCTGCTGAGCGACGTGCCGTTTCTGGGACGCGCATTTTCCAGTACCGACGACGGCGGCAGCACGACCGAAACCATCATCCTGATCACGCCGCGCATCGTGGCGGTGGATGGACCGGGGGTGGATGCGGTCAGCGAGAAGAAGGTGGAAGAGGCGGAGCAGGTGCTGAAGGTGCGGGGCGAGGTGCTGGACCAGAAGATCGAACGGATCATGCCGGGGCGGGACCGGGCCTGGGATTGAGTGGTGCCGTATGCCGCCCCACGGGAGCGGCGTACTTCATATGGCAGCGCTTACTTGCGCCCTGCCTTGGGCTTGGCTTTGATGGTCGACAGGATCGACGGCTTCACCTTGGACGGCGGCGCCATGAACGGCGTGCCCGCCGGGACGCGGTCGCCACCGCGCGCATTGGCGCCGGCGCGGCCAGCACCACGCTCATTGCTCCGTTTAGGCGCCACCTCGATCACGCGCCCGCGCGGCACGGCATCGCTGCGCGGCCCCATCGGCGCATTCGGCGCCGGACGGCGGTCGCCGCGCTGCTGCAGGGCCGCTTCCTCGCCGCCCTGCGCCGGCACCAGGTGCCGTTCGCCATTGCCGATCAGGTCGCCCCGCCCCATGCGGCGCAGGCCCTCGCGCAGCACCGGCCAGTTTTCCGGATCGTAGTAGCGCAGGAACGCCTTGTGCAGCTTGCGGGTCTTGCCGCTCTTCGCGGTCTCGACGACTTCCGAATCCTCGGTCACCTTGTGCAGCGGGTTCTTGCCGCTGTGGTACATGGTGGTGGCCATCGCCATCGGCGTCGGCGTGAAGGTCTGCACCTGGTCGAGGTGGAAGTTGTTCTTCTTCAGCCACAAGGCGAGATTCAGCATGTCCTCGTCGGTGCTGCCGGGGTGGGCCGCGATGAAGTACGGGATCAGGTACTGCTTCTTGCCGGCTTCCTTCGAGTACTTGTCGAACAAGGCCTTGAACTCGTCGTAGGCGCCGATCCCCGGCTTCATCATCTTGGACAGCGTCGCTTCCTCGGTGTGCTCGGGCGCGATTTTGAGAAGTCCCCCGACGTGGTGGGTGACCAGTTCCTTGACGTACTCGGGCGAACGCACCGCCAGGTCGTAGCGCAGGCCGGAGCCGATCAGGATCTTCTTGATGCCGGGAATAGCGCGCGCCTTGCGGTACAGCGAGATCAGCTTGCTGTGGTCGGTGCCCAGGTTGGAGCAGATGGTCGGGTACACGCACGACAGGCGGCGGCACGATTCCTCGATCGTCTTTTCCTTGCACGACAGCCGGTACATGTTGGCGGTCGGACCACCGAGGTCGGTGATGGTGCCGGCGAAGTTTTTCGTGGTGTCGCGGATCAGCTCGATCTCGCGCAGGATCGACGGTTCCGAACGGCTCTGGATGATGCGGCCTTCGTGCTCGGTGATCGAGCAGAAGGTGCAGCCGCCGAAGCAGCCGCGCATGATGTTGACCGAATAGCGGATCATTTCCCAGGCCGGGATATGGGCCTTGCCGTAGCTCGGGTGCGGCGCGCGCGCGTACGGCAGGTCGTAGACGTTGTCCATCTCGTCCATGGCCAGCGGCAGCGGCGGCGGATTCAGCCAGACGTCGCGGTCGCCGTGCGCCTGCACCAGCGCGCGCGCGTTGCCCGGGTTCGACTCCAGGTGGAACACGCGCGAGGCGTGCGCATACATCACCGGGTCTTCGCTGACGGTTTCGAAACTCGGCAGGCGCACCACGGTCTTCCGCGCTTTTTCGCGGGCGGCGGCCTGGCGCTCTTCGCGCGTCATGATGACGATCGGTTTGACGACCGGTTCGGGCGCGGCGTTGTCGAGTGCGCACTGCTTCGGATCTTCCAGCGCCATTGCGTACGGGTTCGGCTGCTTGTCGATGCGGCCGGGCACGTCCACGCGGGTGGAATTGTGGACGGTCCACTCGGCGTCCGGCATCCAGCCCTGCGGCACCAGGAAGGCGGTACCACGCAAATCGCGGATGCTCTTGATGTTTTCGCCGGCCGCGATGCGGCGCGTGACGTCGACCAGCGCGCGCTCGGCATTGCCGAAGATGACGAGATCCGCCTTCGATTCGAGCAGCACCGAGCGGCGCACCTTGTCGGACCAGTAATCGTAGTGGGCGATGCGGCGCAACGAGGCTTCGATCGAGCCGGCGATGACCGGCACGCCCGGGAAGGCTTCGCGCGCACGCTGGCAGTACACGGTCACGGCGCGGTCCGGACGTTTATTTGGCTCGGCATTCGGGGTATAGGCGTCGTCCGAACGGATCTTGCGGTCGGCCGTGTAGCGGTTGACCATGGAATCCATATTGCCGGCGGTGATGCCCCAGTACAGGTTGGGCTTGCCGAGCGCGCGGAACGGTTCCACGGAGGTCCAGTCGGGCTGGCTGATGATGCCGACGCGGTAACCCTGCGCTTCCAGCAGGCGGCCGACCAGCGCCATCCCGAAGCTCGGGTGGTCGATGTAGGCGTCGCCGGTGATCAGGATGATGTCGCACGAATCCCAGCCCAGTTTGTCCATCTCGGCACGCGACATGGGCAGGAAAGGGGCAGCGGGAGCACGGCTGGAACGTTTGGCAACGTTCGCGAAAAGATTGGAGGGGGAGTTCATTGGCCGGTATTCTACCGGAATTCCAATTTATGTTCTCCTCTCCCTACCAAAAATGGCTTAACTTTCAACGACTTGGCTCAGCCATTGAGGATTTCCGTTGCGTTAAATACCCATATTGGCCAGGATGTTGCCGAGCTGGCGCAGGGCCGGTTCCAGGGTCGGGTGCCTTGCCGCGAAGCGGGCCGTGATTTCCTGGCTGCGCGAGGCCAGGCCATAGGTGTTGGCGTCCGGATCGTCGGCGCGGCGTTCCAGCACCCGGTTGATGTCGCCGTCGAGCTGGCGCAGCAGCATTTCCAGTTCGTCATCGACCTCGCCGCGCTCTTCGAGGCTGCGGTGCAGGGCCTTCAGGTGCGCTTTCAGGGCGTCTTCACGCGTTTCTTCATTCTCGTTCTGCATGGCGTTCCTCTAATCGTTGAACCTGGTCGCGAGATACAGCTGCTCGACCTTGTCGCGGGCCCAGGGCGTCTTGCGCAGGAACTTCAGGCTCGACTTGATGCTCGGGTCCTTGATGAAGCAGTTGAGTTCGATACGGCGGCCGAGTTCGGTCCAGCCGTAGTGCTCGACCAGGCGGGTCAGCAAGGATTCTAAGGTAATACCGTGTAATGCTTGAACACTCATTGCAGGGGCAATGTTAATGGGGTGTTGGGGAAAGTTTATACCACCTGCGTCGTCTCCGCTTTCGTGGAGACGACGCCAGGTATGACGCCAGGTATTACGCCATTACTCGCCGGTGAGACCGCGACGCTCCAGCAGCGGCTCGATCTTCGCATCGCGCCCGCGGAAGCCGCGGTACATCTCCATCGCATCCATGGTGCCCCCGCGCGACAGCAGGGTCTTGCGGAAATGGTCGCCGTTCTTGCGCGTCAGGCCGCCGTGTTCCTTGAACCACTCGACGGTGTCGGCGTCCAGCTTCTCGGCCCACAGGTAGCCGTAATAGCCGGACGAGTAGCCGCCCGAGAACACGTGCGAGAAGTAGGTCGTGCGGTAGCGCGGCGGGACCAGCGGGAAGTCGACGCCGGCGTCGTGCAGGGTTTTCGCTTCGAAGGCGAGGACGTCGGTCGGGATCTGGTCCGGGCCGAGCTGGTGCCAGCTCTGGTCGAGGATCGAAGCCGCCAGGTACTCGGTGGTGCGGTAGCCTTCGTTGAACTTGGTCGACGCCTGCACCTTGTCCAGCAGCTCTTTCGGCATCGGCGCGCCGGTCTGGTAGTGCTTGGCGTAGTTGGCGAGGACTTCCGGCCAGGCCATCCACATCTCGTTCACCTGCGACGGGAACTCGACGTAGTCGCGCGGCACGCGCGAGCCCGAGAAGCGCGGGTACTTCACGTTCGAGAACATGCCGTGCAGCGCGTGCCCGAATTCGTGGAACATGGTGCGCGCTTCGTCGTAGGTCAGCAGGGTCGGCTCGCCGGCCGCCGGCTTCGGGATGTTCAGGTGGTTCGCCACCACCGGGTGGGTGCCCAGCAGTTTATTCTGTCCGACGTAGGCATTCATCCAGGCGCCGCCGCGCTTGTTCGGACGCGCGTACGGGTCGTGCAGGAAGATCGCCAGCTGCTTGCCGTCAGCATCGAACACATCGAACACCCGCACGTCCGGGTCGTACACCGGCAGGTCCTTGCGTTCCTTGAAGGTGATGCCGAATTCCTTGGTGGCGGCGAAGAACACGCCGTTCACCAGCACGTTGTTGAACTCGAAATAGGGGCGCAGCTGGTTCTCGTCGAAGGCGTAACGCTGGGCGCGTACCTTGTCGCTGTAGTAGTTCCAGTCCCAGGCCGCTGCCTTGAACGGGGTGGCTCCATTCGCGCCTTCCGCATCGATCACTTTCTGCAGGTCGGCCGCTTCCTTCTTGGCGTTGCGCACCGCCGGCTTGGCGAAATCGGCCAGCAGCGTGTTCACGGCGCCGGTGGTCTTTGCGGTCTGGTCTTCCAGCATGTAGGCTGCGTGGCTCGGGTAGCCCAGCAGCGCGGCGCGGTCGGCGCGCGCCTTGGCCAGTTCCAGCACCAGCGCACGGTTGTCGTAATCGCCGCCGCGGCTGCCGCGCGCCAGCGAGGTCGCCAGCAGCTTTTCGCGGGTCGCGCGGTTGGTCAGGACGGACAGGGGTGCCTGCTGGGTGGTGTTCACGACCGGGATCACGAACTTGCCGTCCAGGCCGCGCTTTTTCGCTTCCGCCGCAGCGACGTCGATCGCCTTGTCCGACATGCCGGCCAGTTCTTCACGGGTGTCGACCACCAGCGCCGAGGCATTGGCTTCCTTCAGCACGTTCTGGCTGAACTGGGTCTGCAGGGCGGCGATGCGGCCGTTGTACGCCTTCAGCTTTTCCTTGTCGGCGGCGGACAGCCTGGCGCCCGCGCGCACGAAATCGGTGTGGTAGCGCTCGAGCAGGTAGGCCGATTCCGCATCCAGGTGCAGCTTGTCGCGCTTGTCGTACAGGGTCTGGATCCGTTTATACAATTTCTCGTTGAGACGGATCTTGTCGCTGTGCGCAGCCAGCTTCGGCGCCAGCTCCTTGTCCAGCGCGTTCAGGGTGTCGTTGGTATTCGCACCCACCATGCTGGAGAACACGGTCGAGACGCGGTTGAGGAGTTGCCCCGAGCGCTCCATCGCGACGACCGTGTTCTCAAAAGTGGGCGCCGCCTTGTTGTTGGCGATGGCGTCGATTTCCAGCGACTGCTGGCGCATGCCTTCCTCGAAGGCCGGCGCGTAGTCCTCGTTCTTGATCTTGTCGAAGGCCGGGTAGTTGAACGGCAGGGTGCTCGGCTTGGCGAACGGGTTCGATGCCGGCAGCAGCGACGCCGGTTCGGCGTACGCGAAACTGGCGACGGCCGCGGTCACGGCCAATGCCAGGAGTGAGGAACGGTACATGGTCTGGTCTCCGATGATGTTATTGATTGCCGGTCAGGCCGCGGCGCTCGAGCAGCGGCTCGATCCTGGCATCGCGGCCGCGGAAATTGCGGAACAGGTCCATCGCGTCTGCGGAGCCGCCGCGCGACAGCAGGGTCGCGCGGAAGTGGTCGCCGTTCTTGCGCAGCAGGCCGCCGTTTTCCTTGAACCATTCGACGGTATCGGCATCCAGCTTTTCGCTCCACAGGTAAGCGTAGTAACCGGCCGAGTAGCCGCCCGAGAAGCTGTGCGAGAAGTAGGTCGTGCGGTAGCGCGGCGGCACCGGCGCGAAGTCGACGCCGGCATCCTTCAGGGCCTGCGCCTCGAAGCCGGTCACGTCGGCCGGCACCTGGGCCGGGGTGAGCTGGTGCCAGCGCTGGTCCAGCAGCGACGCCGACAGGTACTCGGTCGTGATGAAGCCCATGTTGAACTTCTTCGACGCCTGCACCTTGTCCAGCAATTCCTTCGGCATCGGCGCGCCGGTCTGGTAGTGCCTGGCGTAGTTGGCCAGCACCTCGGGCCAGGTCGCCCACATCTCGTTGACCTGCGACGGATACTCGACGAAGTCGCGCGGCGTGTTGGCGCCCCCAAAAGTAGGGTATTTCACGTTCGAGAACATGCCGTGCAGCGCATGGCCGAACTCGTGGAAGGCAGTGCGCACTTCATCGTAGGTCAGCAGCGTCGGCTGGCCGGCGGCCGGCTTCGGGATGTTCAGGTGGTTCGCCACCACCGGGTGGTTGCCCAGCAGTGACGATTGCGTGACGTACTCGTTCATCCAGGCGCCGCCCTGCTTGTTCGGACGCGCGTAGTAATCCAGGATGAAGATCGCAAGCTGCTTGCCGTTGGCATCGAACACGTCGAAGGTGCGCACGTCCGGGTCGTACACCGGCAAGTCCTTGCGCTCCTTGAAGGTGATGCCGAATTCCTTGTTCGCGGCAAAGAACACCCCGTTCTGCACCACGTTGTTCATTTCAAAATACGGCTTCAGCTGGCTCTCGTCGAACGCATATTTCGCCTGGCGCACCTTGTCGGTGTAGAACGCCCAGTCGTGCGCGGCGACCTGGAAACCACCCCCGGGTTTGCCAGCTTCGGCATCGATCACTTTCTGGATCTCCGCGGCTTCCTTCTTCGCGTTGTCGACGGCGGGCTTCGCCAGTTCACCCAACAGCTTGTTGACGGCTTCCGGCGTCTTCGCGGTTTCCTCTTCCAGCGAATAGGCGGCGTAGTTGGGGTAGCCGAGCAGCGCCGCCTTTTCGGCGCGCAGCCTGGCCAGGCTCGCTACCTGCGTACGGCTGTCGAATTCGCCGCCGCGACTGCCGCGCGCCAGCGATGCCGCCATCAGGCGTTCGCGCGTGCTGCGGTTGGTCATCAGCGACATCGGCGGCTGGATCGTGGTGTTCACCAGCGCGATCACGTACTTGCCGTCCAGGCCGCGCTTCCTGGCTTCCGCCGCGGCGGCGTCGATGTCGGCGTCCGGCAGGCCGGCCAGTTCGGCGCGGGTATCGACCACCAGCGCCGAGGCGTTGGCTTCCTTCAGCACGTTCTGCGCGAAGTTCGACTGCAGGCCGGCGATCTCGCCGTTGAGGGCTTTCAGCTTGTCCTTGTCGGCGCTGGAGAGCTTGGCGCCGGCGCGTACGAAATCGCGGTGATAGCGCTCGACCAGATGCTTCGATTCGGCGTCGAGTTTCAGGCTGTCGCGCTTGTCGTAGACCGTCTTCACGCGCTGCCACAACTTGTCGTTCATGAAGATTGCATCGTGGTGCGCGGCCAGTTTCGGCGACATCTCGCGGTCGATCGCATCCAGCGCATCGTTCGTGTTCGCACCCTGCAGGTTCGAGAACGTGACCGACACGCGCCCCAGCAGCTGGCCCGAACGCTCCATGGCGACGATCGTGTTCTCGAAGGTCGGCGCGGCCCTGTTGGCGGCAATCGTATCGACTTCGCGCAACTGCTCGCGCATGCCGGCTTCGAAGGCCGGCTTGAAGTGCTCGTCCTTGATCTTGTCGAAGGCCGGGTAGTGGAAAGGCAGCGCGCTGACTTTGGCGAAGGGGTTCGATGCGTCGAGGGAGGCGCCGGCAGGTGCTGGCGCGGCGATCGCCGCTTGCGCCAGCGCGGCGGTGGCAGCGGCGGCAACGATGAAGCTGTAGGAAGGATTCATTGGATCTTTCACGGACATCAAAAAACACTGCCCGAGGCTAGCCCGGCAGTATGTGCGCGAAGATCATAACAAAGTTATTGCTGCATCGTCACATCCGATGTGAGGCCAGTTCACATCGATTGCCCTACGCCTTCCCCTCTGCCTGCTGGCGATCCTCCACGACTTTTTTCTCGATGCGCCGGTCCGGAATCAACCACATGACGGCCACGCCGACATAGACCAGAAAGCCCAGCCAGGCCGCGAACCAGCACACCGCCACGCCGACGAGATACAGCACGATCGAGATCTTGCCCTTGCGATCGTCGCCGATGGCTTCGGCCAGCCTCGCATTCTTGTCGTGATGCCTGACCAGCCGGCGCACCAGCAGCGAATATGCCGCCGCGCACATGAACAGCACGACGCCATAAGCGACAGTCGGGGCGGTCTCGAAATGGTTTTCGCCGGTCCAGGCGGTAACGAAGGGAATCAGCGAAAGCCAGAACAGCAGGTGCAGGTTGGCCCACAGGATGCCGCCGCTGACTTCTTCGACGGCGTGCATCATGTGGTGGTGGTTGTTCCAGTAAATTCCCACGTAAATGAAGCTGAGCACGTAGCTCATGAGGACGGGCCAGAGCGGGATCAGCGCCTTGAAATCGGCTTCGTGCGGGACTTTGAGTTCCAGCACCATGATGGTGATGATGATGGCGATGACGCCGTCGCTGAAGGCTTCGAGTCGAGTTTTGCCCATGTTGTCTCCAATCAGGTCGGCTCATCGTACTTGAACTCATCGCGCAGCAGCGAATACACGTGCTGGTCGACGAAGACGCCGTTCAAAAACTCATCCTGCCTGAGCAGCCCTTCATGGGTAAACCCGAGACGCTCCGCCACCCGCATGCTCTGCTCGTTAACGGCCGCACAGCGTAGTTCTACGCGATTGAGATTGAGTGACTCAAAACAGTAGGCAAGCACTGCACGCACCGACGAAGTCACGATTCCCTTCCCCTGGAAATGACTGCCAATGAAGTAACCGACCTTTGCCTTTCTGTCGAAGTGGTCAATATCTTTCACGCGGATGGCGCCGCATAAGATCGCATCGGAAAAAAGATGCCACTCATAAACCTCTCCCTTTTCCGCCCGCGCGAAGACCGCCTCAAGATGCGCCTTCGCATCCTTAACAGACGCCAGCGCCGCTACATTCGGCAGGTAAATGCGCAGGTGCTCGATGTTGCTCTCTACCAGTGATGCGAGAACGCTCGCATGTTCTATGGACGCTGGAACGATCGAAATACCTGTAGCCGATGTTAAAGGGATCATTATTCTTGAAGTCTGGGAAAAGTTTAGCGAATGAGGAGTCCACACTGCGACTTACCTGATGGTTGACTTACATACTGGAGCTTGTTCCAGTAAATGCCGACGTAGATGAAGCTGAGCACGTAGCTCATCAGGACGGGCCAGAGCGTTATTGCGGATTCCTTTTCTACGCTGATATCAAAGCCATTCAGTATCGATGATCCTCAATACATAAGTAAATCTTCCACGGCCCAGGCGAGCTTCGCCCACATAATCGTCCGGTTCGAGGCGCATCTCGCGCATGTCGGTGATCGCACTGACCCTGGCGTAGCGATAGGCTTTGCGTAGACGCTGATAGCCGGTGGTGTCGCCAACACCGATGTCACCATAAGGTTGACCGTTCACGACAACGTGATGGAGCGGAAACCCAGTATCGTTACGGATGCGAATTTCGGAAATTTGGGGCACTGCATGTGGCGTCAACCAGGCGACCACAAAGACTGCGCCAGCCAGAACCAGCACGAGCAGGCTGACTGCCATTGCCCCTATATGTGGGCCAGACAATGGCTTTTCTTCATTACATGTGCCAGTCATATAACAACTCCCAACTGGCCGATGCTCTTATGACTGCTGGGGAATCTGCTCCATATACCGATCAAAATTGGCGATGAAATCATCGAGATTCTCGGCCATCATCAGGCGGAACTGCTCGGTGAAATGGTCCAGCGCCCTTTCCTTTTCGAGCTTCATGTTTTCTCCGCTGCCCGTGCTGTTCGCCACGATGAAGGCATTGAAGCGCGCTGCGGCGTACATGGTGGATGCTGTGACGTGGTTGGGATCGGCCGAATCGCACTGGTCGTTCGCCACATTGATGAGGGCGTTGACGCGATTCCAGAATGCCTGGTCGGGATTATCGTTGCTCATGGTGACGTGATGGCTTAAGTGTTAACAAGAACACTGTAGCACACGCAGCACCATGACCCGGACCGCAGGACGGCGGCGTCGAGGTGCTCGAGACGGGCCAGCCCGCGAACTGGCAAGGCATGGTGCTGGAGAACGATAATCGGCTCCGCCCGCCGGTGGTTTGAGTCAGCACCGCTCTCGAATTACGATAACAGTTTGCTATCGTAATTCAAACCGGCAAGCTCGTAATAGATATCGTCGAGATAAGTGGCGCTGTCTTCCGTTTCCAGCACCGAGGGAATGAAGAGATCCACCGGCCCGGCTGTTTCGGGTTGGCGATAAACTTCCCAGCCGTCGTTTTCCCGCCGGACTTCGAGCTTGCGCCGGCCATAGATATTGAACTTCATACCGCGGACGAGATACTGCTGCTGTAAGTCATGGAAGTAGTGAGGCTATTTGAGCGAACCGTTCACACGCCAGTGTGCGTGTAATAGAACGATGCCGCATGCAAATATTCCCGTCAATAAATACTTCAATTGTGACGCGGCTTGACAATGTTTTTCTGACGAAACTACAACACATCAGAAAAATGGATAGCATAAAGAAAACATATTTTCTGTAAAAAGAATTCACCCAGGAAAACATGTGCGCGATAATCCACAACATGTTTCTTTTGGTGCAACGTCTTTTAAAAAATTACGTTCCATGCATAAACAATTACATGATCAATAATGCGGTGGCCTTTCATTGACCGGCCCTTGACCGGCGTCGCGCAGCGCACGCACGTGTTCGGCCAGCTTGGCCACCAGCGCTTCCAGCTGGTCGATACGGCGGCCCTGTTCATAAATGGTCCGGTTCAGCGTGTCGACCAGGTTTTCCTGTTCGCCCAGCTTGATTTCGATATCGATGAAGCGGTCTTCGGCACTCACGGCGGTTCCTGAATAGATAAAGAATAAAAGACGGCATCATACCAGCGCCCAAAAGCAAAGAGCCGCATGTCCCCATGCGGCTCCCGTGCCCTTCGGCCAACGACGATCAGACCGTCATCAGCGACAGGTGGGCGATATCGTGCTGGGCCGTGCCGACCAGCTGCGCCTGGCCTTCCGCAATGTCGCCGGCCAGGCCCGAGGCCTGTGCGTTCCCGGCGAAGCTGTTGCCGTTGCCGGTGAGCCCTTCCGCGATCCCGACCAGGGTGTGCACCAACTGGATCGTGCTCTGGACGTCACCGGTGCCCTGCAGGGCGGCCAGGATGCTGCCCGGGGTGTAGACCGCGTTGACGCCGAAGATGGCCGTGGCGCTGGCGGCCGAGGTATTGCCGGCGGCGTCGGTGGCGGTGGCGTAGACCTGCTGGTTCGGGGCGTCTTCGAAGTGGTTCAACGTGAGGCTGAACACGCCGTTGGCATCCGCCTTGACGCTGCCCACCGGCTGTTTGTTCGCATCGTAGATGGTGACCGTGGCATTCGCCTCGGCCGAGCCGCTCACGACCGGCTTGTCGCCCTTGATGTAACCGGCGGCGTTCTTGGTCACGGCCAGCGATGGCGCGGCCGGGGCCGTGGTGTCGGCCGAGAGGATGTCGGCACGGGCGATGCTGCCGTCGGAAAAACGCAGCACTTCGATCGACGACAGGATATCGGTGCCGTCGTTGGCAGCGCCGGCCACGTTGTGCATCACTTGCAGGTCGCCGCTGGCCAGGTTGGTGAAACTGTATTCGCTGCGCAGGCCGCGGAAGACGGCGGTGTCGCTGCCGTTGCCGCCAAAGATCAGGTCGTTGCCGCCGTCGCCTTCGAGCACGCCGCCGGCATTGGTGCCGGTGAGGGTGTCGTTGCCACTGGTGCCGGTGATGTAGCGCGCACCGGTGGTCGAGTTGATGCCCAGTGCGCCGGCCAGGCCGTCGCGGCCGTACAGCCAGTTGAGGGCGGCGATGTCGTCCTGGCGGTAGGTCGTGTAAGGCCCGCCCAGGTCGGTGTACGACATCAGGGTGTTGCTGGTGTTGTCCTGCGAGCCCGGCAATACGGCCGTGTTGTCGGTGGTGGTCTCGAACGAGTGCTTCAGGCCGAGCGCATGGCCGAGCTCGTGCAGCAGGGTTTCGTAGCCGTTGCCGCCCGGGGTCAGGTTGCTGTTCTGGGCATTCCACTCGACGTTGTCGAGATAGACATAGGCATCGGCGTCGTAGCCGACCAGCTGGGTGCCGCTGTAGCTGTAGTTGCTCAGCCAGCTGCACAGGCCCGTGACGTTGGCGCCGGCGATGTCGATATTGCTCAGGTGGATTTGCGCATCGGTGCCGACGGCGGTTTCCACGAACTGGATGCCGGTCAGCTGCGCGATGTAGGCAAACGCCGTCCGCACCGCGGCCTGCTGGGAGACCGAAAATGCCTGCTGTCCGGTCTTCCCGGCTTCGGTGCCGGAGGTGACCGAAAACGTGTATTGCAGCGTGTTGGTGTTCGAGAAGTAGTTCCAGTCGGGGCCGCTATCGAGCAAGGCATCGATGTGGTTCAGGCCCGACAAGGGGGTGTTGGTGATATCGGATACGGTTGCCATCGACAAGGTGCCTACAAATGCGGCAGATAAATTGATTTTTGAAATGTGAACTTTTCAAAAGTATTTATTGCCACACTGTTGAAGTCAAATAAGAATTTGAATCGTGCGGGCCCCTTGCCTCCGGATCAAGGCTTATGCGCAACTAATCATGTCGCGCCGCCATGCTTTGTTGGCGAACCACCATGGAAACCGCTGATCAGACCTTGGGCGTCGCCAGCAGCGCCTTCAAATTGGCCAGCCTTTCCTTCGGGCTCAGCACTTCGGTTTCCTTGGGCGCGGCATCGCCGACTTCCAGCGCCATCTCCTTGATGAAGCGCGACGGATCGCAATGCACCTGCTCGCCGGCGCGCTTCCTCTTCTTGCACCAGGTCACGTGCAGCGTGCGCTGGGCGCGCGTGATGCCCACGTACATCAGGCGCCGCTCTTCCTGGATGCGCGCGGCGATCTTTTCGATCGGGTCGTCGGGGTCGCCCTTGTGCGGCAGGATGCCTTCCTCGACGCCGACCAGGAACACGTGCGGATATTCCAGTCCCTTCGATGCGTGCAGGGTCGACATGCGGATCGCGTCCGGCTCTTCGTCCTTGCCCTCCAACATCGACATCAGCGCCACCATCTGCGTCAATTCCAGCAGGTTCTTTTCCTCGCCGTCGCGGTCGCGTCCGCCGCGGCCGCGTTCCTTCAGCCAGTTGGTAAATTCCAGCACGTTCTGCCACTTGCCCTGGGCGGCGCGGTCGTCGAAGTTCTCGTACAGGTAGTGCTCGTAATTGATCTCTTTCATCATGTCGTCAAGCAGCTCGGCGGCATTGTCGCCGCTGCCGGACGGACCGGGACGCGTCGCGCGCGATTCCATATCGTTGATGAAATGGCAGAACTCGCGCAGCGGGTAGAGCTGGCGGTCGCTCAACTTGGCTTCGATGCCGCCCTTCAGCGCGGCCTCGAACAGCGAGCAGTTCCACTGCTTCGAGAATTCGCCGAGCGCTTCGATGGTCGCCATGCCGACGCCGCGCTTGGGCGTGGTGACGGCGCGGATGAAGGCCGGGTCGTCGCCTTCGTTGGCGATCAGGCGCAGGTAGGCGATGATGTCCTTGATCTCGGCTTTATCGAAAAAGCTCTGGCCGCCCGAGATCGTGTACGGAATACGTTCCTTACGCAGCGCCTGCTCGATCACGCGCGCCTGGTGGTTGCCGCGGTACAGGATCGCGTAGTCCGACCATTTGTTCTTGCGCTGGAAATGTTCGGACGAGATCATGATCGCGACCTGGTCGGCTTCCATCTCGTCGTTCGGCATGCCCAGCACCTTGATCGGCTCGCCCAGGCCGTGCTCGGACCACAGCGATTTCTCGAACAGCTTCGGGTTGTTGCCGATGACCGCATTGGCCGCCTGCAGGATGCGCGTGGTCGAGCGGTAATTTTGCTCCAGCTTGATCACGCGCAGGTCCGGGAAGTCGGTCTGCAGGGTCTTGAGGTTTTCGACCGAGGCGCCGCGCCAGGCATAGATCGCCTGGTCGTCGTCGCCCACCGCGGTGAACATCGGCTTCTTGCCGAGGCCGGTCACCATCAGCTTCACCAGTTCATATTGACAGGTGTTGGTGTCCTGGTACTCGTCCATCAACAGGTAGCGCAGGCGGCGCTGCCAGCGGTCGCGGATATCTTCGTTGTTGCGGAACAGTTCCACCGGCAGGCGGATCAGATCGTCGAAATCGACCGCCTGATAGGCCTGCAGCGTTGCGAGATAGCTGCGGTAGATGCGGCCGGCCTGGGCTTCGTCTTCGTCCTTGGCATTGCGGATCGCGTCTTCGGGGTCGACCAGGCCGTTCTTCCACAGCGAGATTTCGTTCTGGATGCGACGGATCTCCTGTTTGTCGGTGGTCACGGCCAAGTCGGACACGACGGTGTAGCAGTCGTCGGCGTCCATGATCGAAAAGCGGTCCTTCAGGCCGACGCCGGCCGCTTCCTGGCGCAGGATCTTGACGCCCAGCGAGTGGAAGGTCGACACCGTCAGCTGCTTGGCCTGCTTGGGCTGCTTGAGCAGCTTGCCGATACGCTCCTGCATCTCGAGCGCAGCCTTGTTGGTGAACGTGAGCGCGGCGATCGTGCGCGGATCGTAGCCGCGATGTTCGATCATGTAGGCGATCTTCTGGGTGATCACGCGCGTCTTGCCCGAGCCGGCGCCGGCCAGCACCAGGCAGGGGCCATCGAGATAAAGCGCGGCTTCGCTTTGCGGACCGTTGAGGCCGAAATTCGGGGTGGTGGACATGGGATGATTTCTGGAAGGCTAGCTCAGCATTGTAAAGGAGCCAGGCTGTGCGCGTAAAAGGCTGTATGCAAACGGCGACGTTGTTGCCGCCGATGCTTGTGGAAACGGTCAAGCGCCACCACATACCCCATTTGCTGAACACAAGAAGAGACCGCAGATGAAATTCGAACACCTGATCGAGATTAACGACCCGCTCAACCCGCTGATCGACACCATTACCCGCGAGCAGCTCTGGCGCGGCCTGGTGCTGCGCGCCGAAGACCCGAAGCGCTTCATTCCCCACCTGGACGAGTGCATCATCGGCGAACGCAGCGCCGGCACGTTCACGCGCCGCCAGCGCTTCGGCGAACTGGTGATCGAGGACCGTGTGATCCTGACCCCGCTGGAAGAAGTACGCTTTGAAGTGCCCGCCCAGGGCGATATCGCGCAGTCGCTGCTGACCATGCGCATTGAAGCGCGCGGCGATGCCATGCTGCTGGTGCGCTTCACTTATGACGACGGCAATCCGTCGGCCGGCGACGAGATGGGCAAGATGTACGAGGACTTCAAGAAGTCGGCCTACCAGGAAGCCGATATCGATACCGTCAAGATCGTGCGCCAGCTGGCGTCCGCAGGCAAACTGGATGCCAGTTATTTAAATTAAGTTCCAGGCTCCACCTCGGCCGGGTCGGTATTGCTGGCATCCTTCGCCAGCTCCGTGGCCAGATCCCGCAAGGCCGTGCGCACGCCCTCCTCGATCACCGGGTGATAGAAAGGCATCTCCAGCATCTGGTCCACCGTCAATCTGGCCTGCACCGCCCAGGCCAGCAGATGCCCGAGGTGTTCGCCGCGCGGCGCGATCATCTCGGCGCCCAGGAAACGCCCGCTGCCGTACTCGGCATACACCCGCAGCATTCCCTTGTTCTGCAACATGACGCGGCTGCGGCCCTGGTTCTCGAACGATACCTGGCCGATCGCGAACTTCGGCCGCCCCGGCTCGCACAGCAGTTTATAGCTGGCCCCCAGCGTCACGATGTTCGGCTCCGTGAAGGCGGCGGTCAGCGGCGCGCGGCGCAGGCCGGGACGGATGTCCGGGTAGCGGCCAGCATTGTCGCCGGCGATCTTGCCGTGGTCGGCCGCTTCCGGCAGCACCGGGCGTTCGTTGTTGGCATCGCCGGCAATGAAGATGTGGCTGGTCCCGCACTGCATGGTGCGGCTGTCGAACAGCGGCACGCCATTCGGTCCCAGCGCCAGCCCGGTGTGCTCGATGCCGATGTCGGCCACGTTGGGCGTGCGCCCGGCCGCCACCAGCACGTATTGAAAGCGCGCGCAGCGTTCCTCGCCGCCTTCGCGCATGCACAGCACGACCTCGTCGCCAATCTGCTCCGCCTTCACGATCTCGGTCTGGAAATGCAGGTCGATTTCTTCGCGCAGCACCTGGCCCGCCTTGCGCAGCACCACCGGGTCGGTCAACTGGGCCACGCTGCCGCCGCGCGCGTACAGGCTCACGCGCACGCCCAGGCGCGATAAGGCCTGGCCCAGTTCCAGGCCGATCACGCCGGTGCCGATCACGGCGACCGAGCGCGGCAGATCCTGCCAGTCGAAGACGGCGTCGCTGGTGATCACGCCGGGACCGACGTTCTCCAGCTTGGGCAGGTGCGTCGGCGTGGAACCGGTGGCGATCACCACGCGCGCCGCTTCCACCTCGGTGAGGTTACCGGCGCCGTCATCGACCACCAGCGTGTGCGGCCCCGTGAAGCGCGCATGGCCGCGCAATTTGTCGTCGGCCGGGATGCTGTCGACGCCATCCAGCACGAAACCGACGAAGCGGTCGCGCTCGCGCCGCACACGGTCCATCACGGCCACGCCGTCGATGCGTTTTTCGCCTGCATGCACGCCGAACCCGCCGGCCGCATCCAGCATGTGCGCCGCTTCGGCCGCCGCGATCAGGAGTTTGCTGGGCATGCAGCCGACCCTGGCGCAGGTGGTGCCATAGTGGCCGCCTTCGATCATCACGGTGCGCGCACCCTGCGCCCTGGCGGCGCGGTAGGCCACCAGGCCCGCCGTGCCGGCGCCGATCACGGCGACGTCGACCGTCAATGTCTGCATCTATGTTCTCCGCTGGTTTCGCGCCATGACGATACGCCATTTTGCAGCGCTGAGCCACGCAGGATAAAAAAAAGCCCGCTTGAAGGCGGGCTTGAATCTATTCCTTGTGGAGAATAGAGGAGACAGGTGCAATCATGACGCAGCGCAAAATATATGTCCAATGACCGTTTCTGATCTCAGCCATAAGGATTTCCTATATCTCCTCAGATATCGAGCGGATCGACCTCCAGCGACCAGCGCACCCGGCTTTTCATGGCACGCAAGCCGTCGACCCAGGCGGTCAGGAAGGCTTGCAGTGCCGGGCGCGAATTCGATTCCACCAGCAGCTGGGCGCGCTCGACGTTATGCACGCGGGTCATGGTCATCGGGATCGGGTCGTTGATGGTGACGCTGTCCGAGGGCAGCAAATCGCGTGCGCCTTCCAGGAACTCGATGGCCGTCGCCAGCTCGGGCGCCTCGGCGCGCAGCAGCGCCTGGTACATATACGGCGGCAGCGCGGCCTGGTGGCGTTCTTCCAGCAGGTCGCCGGCAAAGCGGTCGTAGTCGTGGCGCATCACCGCCCCGTACAGCGGGTGGGTGCAATAGCGTGACTGGATCAGCACTTCCGATTCCAGCCCGGCGCGTCCGGCCCGTCCCGCCACCTGCATCAGCTGGGCGAACAGGCGCTCGCTGGCGCGGTAATCCTGCGAGAACAGGGCCGTATCCGGGTTCAGCACGCCCACCAGGGTCAGCTTTTTGAAGTCGTGGCCCTTGGCCACCATCTGGGTGCCGATCAGGATGTCGACCTCGCCGCGGTGCACGGTGTCGAAGGCGGCCTGGGCGCTGCCCTTGTGGCGCGTGGAATCGGCGTCGATGCGCAGGATGCGCGCCTCCGGGAACATCGCCTGCAGCCCTTCCTCGATGCGCTGGGTGCCGCGGCCCAAAGGCTGGAGGTCGATGTTGCCGCAGGTCGGGCAGGCGTGCGGAATGCGCAGCTCCAGGCTGCAGTGGTGGCAGCGCAGCCGGCGCTCGGGCCGGTGCAGGACCATGTTGGCGGTGCAGCGGGTGCAGTTGCTGATCCAGCCGCAGGACTCGCAGCACAGCACCGGCGCATAGCCGCGCCGGTTCAGGAACAGCAGCGACTGTTCGCCGCGTTCCAGCCGGTGGCGCAGCGCCCCTACCAGGGTCGGGGTCAGTCCCTCCTTCGGCCGGTCGCGCTCCATGTCGATCAGGTACACGCGCGGCAGCACGGCGTCGCGCACGGCGCGTTCGCGCAATTCCAGCTTGCGATAGCGCCCGGTCTGGGCGTGGTGCCAGGTTTCGAGCGAAGGCGTGGCCGATCCGAGCACGATCGGGATCCCGAGCTGGTGCGCGCGCCACACGGCCAAATCGCGCGCCGAATAACGCAAGCCTTCCTGCTGCTTATAGGAGGGGTCGTGTTCCTCGTCGATGACAATCAGTTTCAGGTTCGGCAGCGAGGCCAGGATCGCCAGCCGGGTGCCGAGGACGATGCGCGCGCGGCCCTGGTGCGCGGCCAGCCAGTGCAGCATGCGTTCGCCTTCCGACAGGCTGCTGTGCAGCGTCGCCAGCATCACACCGGGGAAGCGCGCGCGGATGTTGGCTTCCAGCTGCGGCGTCAGGTTGATCTCGGGGACCAGCACCAGGATCTGGGCCTGGTCATCCCTGGCCAGCACCTGGGCGCAGGCTTGCAAGTACACCTCGGTCTTGCCGCTGCCCGTTACACCGTACAGCAGCTGCGGCGTAAAACCTTCGGCGCCGCCGATGGCATCCGCAGCCTGGCGCTGGCCCGGGTTCAGGACCGGCACGTCGGCCGGGGTGGCATCGTGGGCATCGGGCAGCCTGGCCAGCTTTTTGAGGGCGCGGTCCAGCGCCACCGTGGTCGACAGGCGCAGGTTCTTCGGCAGGCCGGGCATCGCCACTTCACCCAGCGGACGGTGGTAATAGCCGGCAGCGAAGCGCGCCAGGGCCAGCCATTTGTCGGACAGCGGCGGCAACTGGCTGCGCACCGCCAGTGCGTCTTTGAGCTTGTCGGCCGGGACGTCGGTATCCTGCTTGATGGCGACGATCACACCCACCGCTTCGCGCCGGCCGAAGTTCACCAGGGCCAGTTGGCCGACCTGCGGTTCTGTGTCTGGTTCGCACGGCCAGCGGTAATCGAACACGCTGTCGAGCGGCGTATCGAGGGCGATTTGCAGGATGCAGTACGACACGTGTGGAGAACCTTGTAGCGAGCTGTGGAGAACTGTGGAAAACTTTGTGGAAAATGGAAAACTTGACCGGGACAAAGGTTTACGTTAGATCAAAGCCCTTGGTAAATTCCCAAGATCAGGAAACATTTTCCTCTTTCAATTCAATGACTTAGAAAAATAGAACTGAAGCTCATGAAATCCTTTATCGCTCGGCAGCTTCTGTGCATAACTGGGCATTTCCGGTGGAGAACGCAAGCGCAGTGCAGCAAAATCTTGATGGAATACTTGAAGAAATCCCGTAAACCCCGGTAAACCAAGCACTTTTTCGGATTATGCACAGAAGCTGTGCATAACTTTGTGAACAAGGCACTGAACAGTTTGCCTGGCGTGCTGCCGGAACCTGGAAAGCGCCGCTGCGGCACCCCGGGAGCGCTTATCAAAATCTATAAAAATCAATCACTTACATAAAAACCGCAGGCACTGTACATTTCCACAGCCAGCCCTGCGTGAGCCGAAGTTTTTGTGAATAAGTGTGATTTTGCAGGATTTAGGCAGCACGTTGGCGGCGGCTGAAGTCGTGTACCGCCTCGACCATGGCCGTTACCGATTCCGGTGGCGTGAACTGGGAAATGCCGTGGCCCAGGTTGAACACGTGGCCGTGGCCGCTTGACGGGGTACCATAGCTGGCCAGCGCCTTTTCCACCTCGGCACGCACCTGCTCCGGCGCCGCGAACAGGATCGCCGGGTCGAGATTGCCCTGCAGGGCGACGCGGTCGCCGACCAGCGCGCGGGCGCGGCCCAGGTTGACGGTCCAGTCCAGGCCGAGCGCATCGGCACCGATGTCCGCCATTTCGTCCAGCCACAGGCCACCGCCCTTGGTGAACACGATCGCCGGGATGCGCACGCCATCTTTCTCGCGCTGCAGCTGCGAGACCACCTTTTGCATGTATTGCAGCGAGAACGCCTGGTAGGCGCCGTCGGCCAATGCGCCGCCCCAGGAGTCGAAGATCATGACGGCCTGGGCGCCGGCGTCGATCTGGGCGTTCAGGTATTGCGCCACGGCGTCGGCATTGGTCTGCAACACGCGGTGCATCAGGTCGGGACGCGAATACAGCATCTTCTTGACCGTGTGGAACTCGCGCGAGCCCTGGCCTTCGACCATGTAGCAGGCCAGCGTCCAGGGGCTGCCCGAAAAGCCGATCAGCGGCACGCGGCCGTTCAGCGCGGTGCGGATCTGGGTCACGGCCTTGAAAACGTAATCGAGCGACTCCATGTCGGGCACGCGCAGCCCCGCGACGTCTTCCTCGGTGCGCACGGTGCGCTCGAATTTCGGGCCCTCTCCCTCTTCGAAATACAGGCCCAGGCCCATCGCGTCCGGCACCGTCAGGATGTCCGAGAACAGGATCGACGCGTCCAGCGGGTAGCGGTCGATCGGCTGCAGCGTCACCTCGGTCGCGAAATCCGGATTCTTGGCCAGGCCCAGGAAGGAGCCGGCACGCGCGCGGCTGGCGCGGTATTCCGGCAGGTAGCGCCCCGCCTGGCGCATCAGCCACACCGGCGTATAGTCGGTCGGCTGGCGCAGCAGCGCACGCAGGAAGGTGTCGTTCTGGAGCGGGGCGAATTGTGGCATGGATGACAACCTGAAAAAGAACGGCCAGCGCGGGAATCGCGGGGGAAACCGCGGTGCAAACCGCTGGGCAAACACGTATTATCGCATTCCTGGCGCATTCCCGACACCCGGCACGCCCGGAACGACGCACTTATAATGTGCCTCTGCCCATCTGCCAGGACCGATCCCATGCCAGCCCCATCCTCTACAGCCGCGCCCTGCGGCACCTGGACCTCTCCGATCACCGCCGCCGTGGTTGCCGCCGGCGCCACGCCCCTGTCGTCGGTGGCGCTCGATGGCGGCGACGTCTACTGGCTGGCCGGCCGCGCCAGCGAAGGCGGCCGCACCACCCTGCTGCGCAAGCGCGGGGACAGCGTCACGGAACTGACGCCGGCGCCGTTCAACGTGCGCACCCGCGTGCACGAATACGGCGGCGGTGCGCTGCTGGTGGCCGATGGCAGCGTGTGGTTTTCGCATTTCACCGACAACCGCATCTATCGCATCGGTGCCGATGGCGGCGAGCCGGTGGCGATCAGCGCCGGCGGCCCGCTGCGGCATGCCGATTTCGTGCCGGACGCAGCGCGTGCGCGCCTGGTGTCGGTGCGCGAAGACCACTCGGCCGGCGAAACCTATCCGGTCAACACCATCTGCGCCCTGAATTTCGACGGCAGCGAGACCGTGCTGGTCGACGGCAACGACTTTTATTCGTCGCCGCGCCTGTCCCCGGACGGCAGCCAGCTGGCCTGGCTGAGCTGGGACCACCCACGCATGCCGTGGCAGGGCACGGAACTGTGGCTGGCCGATATCGCCGCCGACGGCACCCTGGTGGGCGGCCGCCTGATCGCCGGCGGGGACTCCCAGTCGATCTGCCAGCCGGAATGGTCGCCGAACGGGACGCTGCACTTCGTGTCCGACCGCAGCGGCTGGTGGAATCTGTACCGCTTTGACCATGGCGTCGTCCATGCGTTGTGCGAGCGCGAGGCCGAATTCGGCGGGCCGCACTGGGTGTTCGGCAATGCGATGTACGGTTTCATATCGGACCGCGAGATCGCCTGCACCTATATCGAGGATGGCGTGAGCCGCCTGGCGCGCCTGGATACCACCGACGGCACGCTCACGCCGGTCGACAACCCTTACGAAGAAATCCGTGAGCTGCGCGTGCAGGGCGATACGCTGGCATTGCTGGCCGGTGCGCCGACCATCGCCGCCGAAATCGCTTGCATCGACTTGAACGGCGGGCAAAATAAAGGCCGGCGCGAAGTGCTGGCACGCTCGATCGAGCAAGCGCCGGACGTCGGCTACCTGTCGGTCCCGCAAAGCATCCGTTATCCCAGCGCCAACGGCAGGACTGCGTACGCCTTCTACTATCCGCCGCAGAACAAGGACGCCGAGCCGCTACCGGGTGAATTGCCGCCCCTGATGGTGATCGGCCACGGCGGCCCCACCAGCATGGCCACCAGCACGCTGAAACTGGCGACCCAGTTCTGGACCAGCCGCGGCATCGCCGTGCTGGACGTGAACTACGGCGGCAGCACCGGCTTCGGGCGCGCCTACCGCGACCTGCTGCGCGGCCAGTGGGGCGTGGTCGACGTCGAGGATTGCGTGGCCGGGGCGCTCCATCTCGCCGACCAGGGCCTGGTCGACCGCGAACGCCTCATGATCCGCGGCGGCAGTGCCGGCGGCCTGACGACCCTGTGCGCCCTCGCCTTCCACGACGTGTTCAAGGCCGGCGCCAGCTACTACGGCGTATCCGACCTCAAAGGCCTGGACGCCGACTCGCACAAGTTCGAATCGCGCTACAACGAATACCTGATCGCGCCCAAGGCGCAGGCCGACGCCGTGTATGCCGAGCGCTCGCCGATCAACCACACCGATAAACTCGCGCGCCCGATGATCTTCTTCCAGGGCCTGGACGACAAGGTGGTGCCGCCGCCGCAATCCGAGGTGATGGTCGATGCCCTGCGCGCGCGCGGCGTGCCGGTGGCCTACCTGACGCTGGAGGGAGAGGGCCACGGCTTCCGCAAGGCGGACAGCATCGTGCGCACGCTGCAGGCGGAGCTGTATTTCTACCTGCGCGTATTCGATATTCCTGTGCCTGCTGACGTGCCGGCCGTCGAGATCGAGAATCTAGGCGCATGAGTGAAGGCATGCCGGCAGAAGCACTGCGCGCACAATTCGACACCTGCGACTCGCGTGAAAAACTGATCCTCGCGCTGCTGGCGCTGGCCGGCGAACCGATGGGCCGGCGCCGCATCCACGAGCATTTGTCGCCGCTCGAGGAAAACTGCAGCGAGGATGAGCTGGCCGAACCGCTGGAACGCCTGCGCGCGGCCGGCCTGGTCGGCGAATTGCCCTCGCGCGGTTACGTCGTCGCGCAGGAAGTGGCCTGGCCGGCGATGGCCTGGTCGCTGCAGGCGCGCCAGTTCAACGCCCTGCGCGACATCTACCAGACGGTGACGCCGCTGCGCACCGACTGGCAGGGCACGCCCATGCTGCGCAGCTACCGCCAGGGCGTGGCGCTGCTGCGCATGGCGCTGCTCGGCGGCGAGGGACCGAAGACGGTGGCGACGCTGCTCACGGCCTGCCTGCGCTGCCACGAAGCGGCCTACCTGCACCCGCTGGTCGACATCTGCGCCCGCCCGTTCGAGCCGGACCTGCTGGAACGCATCAACGGCGCCGTGCGCGACGACGTGCTGGCGGTGCTGATCAGCCACGCCCAGCGCGAACCGGCCAGCGCCCCGGCGATCCGCAACTATGCCGAAGAGACGGTGGCGCAGGGCGGCGCCTCCATGAACCTGCGCACCGCGCTGGCCGAACACCTGATCCTGTGCGGCCGCCTGGATGCGGCGCGCGGATTGCTGCACGACCTCGACGACTCCACCGCCCTGTATTACGTCAGCGTGCTGCAGCTGCTGCGCGGCGACGTCGACGATGCATTGAGCGGCTTCGACAAGGCTTTGAAACTGCTGCGGCGCGAGACCGGCAAACGCAAGGCCGTGTTCGAGGGTATCGGCGGCCATCTGTACGTGACCGCCCTGCTGCGCAGCAGCGACCCGAAACACCAGAAGGCGCTCGACGGCTACCTCGACGCCGCCAGCCGCGCGGTGCAGAGCCACGACACCGCGGTCTACCAGCAGCTGTCGATGCTGCGCCAGATCCGCGGCGGCACCGTCGATGCCGAGGTGCTCCCCTCGCGCAACTGGGAAACGTCCCTGCAGCCGGTGATGTTCCGCGCCCTGCTGCACCACTGGCTGGCGATGCCCCAGCTGCATGAAAAACAGGCGCTGCTCGAACAGCAGATGACGATCGCGGAAGCCGCCGGCTTCGACTTCATCGCGGCCCAGATCGGATCGGTGCTGGGCGCGCTCGGCATGGTCGGCGTCGAAAAACGCGCGATCGCGCTGCGCCAGCAGCACCGCTTCGTCGACATGGCGCTGTGGTTCGAGCGCGAGGAGCCGTGGGAGCGCCAGCTGAACGCGCTGATCAACCTGCAGCCGGCCGTCAACGTGGAAGTGGTGAAGGAATCGCGCCTGGCCTGGATGGTCAGCTACGACGAGCATCTCGGCATCCGTGCGATCGAACCGCGCGAGCAGAAGCGCGATGCCCAGGGCGGCTGGAGCCGCGGCCGCGCCATCGGCCTGAAACGCCTGGCCGAGGAAGCCGCCGAACTGGATTTCCTTACCGCCCAGGACGTGCAGGTGGCCGCCGCCATTGGCGCCCATCGCTACTACAGCGGCACCGGCACCCGCTACGAATTCGACCTCGACCGCGCGGTCGCGGCGCTGGCCGGCCATCCGCTGCTGTTCTGGATGGATTCCGGCACCCGCATCGAACTGCTGCCCGGCGAGCCGCAGCTGATGGTGCGCGCCGGCGGCGGCAAGGTCCACATTACCCTGCAGCCGAAACTGGCCGAGCAGCAGGGCGAAGTCGTGGTCACGCGCGAGACGCCGACGCGCCTGCGCATCGTGCGCATCAAGGACGAGCACCGCCGCATCGGCGCCATCGTCGGCGATGGCCTGGTGGTGCCGCTCGAAGCGGAACGGCGCGTGCTGCAGGCGATCAGCGCGATCTCGACGGTCGTCACGGTGCAGTCGGACATCGGCGGCAGCCCCGGCGACCTGGAACAGGTGGCGGCCGACCCGCGCCTGCACCTGCATCTGCTGCCTTATCAACAGGGCCTGCGCATCCGCATCCTGGTGCGGCCACTGCCCGACGCCGGCCCGTATTTGCGCCCCGGCGACGGTGCCGAGAGCGTGATCGCCGACGTGAACGGCATCCGCATGGAAGCGCGGCGGACACTCCCGGCCGAGCGCGAGGCCGAGCGCCAGCTGCTGGCCGATTGCCGCGCACTGGAAGCGGCCGAGGACGAGCATGGCGAATGGCTGCTGGGTTCTCCGATCCAGTGCCTGGAACTGCTGGCCGAGCTGCAGGAGCTTGATGCAAGCCGGGTGATCATCGGCTGGCCCGCAGGCGAATCCTTCCGCGTCTCGAAAAAGGTGACATCGAAATCGGTGCGCCTGACCATCCGGCGCGACAAGGACTGGTTCGCGGCGAATGGCGAGGTGCAGGTCGACGAAAACAGGGTGATGGATCTGCGCGAGCTGCTGTCGCGCCTGAAGGAAGACCGTTTCATCGCCCTCGGCGACAACCAGTTCTTGGCGCTCACGCACGAATTGCATCGCAGGTTGATGGACTTGTCGGCCTACAGCGACGCCGACGAGGAGGCGTTACGCTTCCACCCGCTGGCCAGCTTCGCGCTGGAAGAGATGGCCCAGGACGCCGGCGAGATCGACGCCGATGCCGCCTGGCGCAAGCATCTGAAACACATGCAGGCCAATAGCGATTACCGCCCGCAGTTGCCGTCCACGCTGCAGGCCGAGCTGCGCGACTACCAGCTCGAAGGCTACGAGTGGCTGGCAAGATTGGCGCACTGGGGCGTCGGTGCCTGCCTGGCCGACGACATGGGCCTCGGCAAGACACTGCAGGCGCTGGCCCTGATTTTATCGCGCGCACCCGGCGGCCCGACGCTGGTGGTGGCGCCCACTTCGGTGGCGACCAACTGGATGGCCGAGGCCGCGCGCTTTGCGCCGACCCTGAACATCAAGTTGTTCGGCAGCGGCGACAGGGAGGCGATGCTGAAGGACGCCGGCGCCTACGACGTGATCGTTACCAGCTACGGCCTGCTGCAGCTGGAAGCGGAGCGTTTCGCGGCGCTACGCTGGCACACCATCGTGCTGGACGAAGCGCAGGCGATCAAGAACGCGCACACGCGCCGCTCGCAGGCGGTGATGGCCCTGCGCGGCGATTTCAGAATGGTGGCCACCGGCACGCCACTGGAAAACCACCTGGGCGAATTGTGGAACCTGTTCAGGTTCATCAACCCGGGCCTGCTCGGCACCAGCGACCAATTTAATTTGCGCTTCGCCGGTCCGATCGAGAAAGCCCAGGACAAACGCGCCGAGCTGGCGGCGCGCACGCGCCTGCGCCGCCTGACGCAGCCTTTCATTTTGCGCCGCACGAAGGCACAGGTGCTGTCCGAGCTGCCGCCGCGCACCGAGATCGTGCTGCCGGTGGAATTGAGCCAGGAAGAGACGGCGCTGTACGAATCGCTGCGGCGCGACGCGCTGGATCGTTTGGCCACGCTGGAAGCGCCGCAGAGCCAGAAGCAGATCCAGATCCTGGCCGAGATGATGAAGCTGCGCCGCGCCTGCTGCAATCCGCAGCTGGTGGCGCCCGACAGCGGCATCCGCAGCAGCAAGCTGGAGACCTTTGCGCGCCTGGCCGACGAACTGCTGGAAAACCACCACAAGGCGCTGGTGTTCAGCCAGTTCGTCGATCATTTGAGTCTGATTCGTGCTCATCTGGATGAGCGTGGCATCCGCTACCAATACCTGGATGGCTCGACGCCGATGCAGGAGAGGAAGCGCCGCGTGGATGCCTTCCAGGCCGGCGACGGCGATCTGTTCCTGATTTCGCTGAAGGCGGGCGGCGTCGGCATCAACCTGACGGCGGCCGATTATGTGATCCACATGGACCCGTGGTGGAATCCGGCGGTGGAAGACCAGGCCTCGGACCGTGCCCACCGCATGGGCCAGCAGCGCCCGGTGACGATCTACCGCCTGGTGACGCGGCACACGATCGAGGAAGGCATCGTCGACCTGCACCGCCACAAGCGCGACCTGGCCGACAGCCTGCTCGAAGGCAGCGACCTGGCGGCGCGCATGTCGCCCGACGACATGCTGGCCATGCTGCAGGCCGGGCTCGCGGGCGGCCGCCCGGCCTCTATCGCGGACTGGCAATCCGTGTGATCATTGGCCTTTTGCAGGAACCCGCCGCCATTCGTGACCTAATGTTTCAAGGTTTCGCAGGGCCGGCGAATGGTGCTAACCTGTCGCCCCGCCGCCTGCCTCATCGGCAGGCGCGCCATCTGGCCCTCTATCTTTATCAGGCAGATCAATGATGACATCCAAACTCGCGCTCGCCGTCCTGCTGGCCAGCGTCGCGCTGGCGCCGGCCCAGGCGCGTCCCACCAAGGCGGCCAAGGCCAAGCACACCAGCAGCGCCAAGGCCAAAGCGCCGGCCAAAGCCAAACCGGGCAAAACCGGCAAGGCCGTGAAAGCCGCCGCAGTCGCGGCACCGGTGGCCGCCGCCGCTACCGCTACCGCCAGCGCCCCCGTGACCTCGCAGAACCGCAACGACCGCTTCATGGACACGCTGTCCATGCAATTCCTGACCGCGCTGTGGCGCATCGATCCGGAAAACGGCATCTACGTCGGCAAGTTCGACGCCGCCGCCAAGCTGACCCTCCCCGACGTTGCCACCCGCACCAAACAGCTGGCCTTCATCGACGAGTGGCTCGACAAGTTCGGCAAGCTGAATGCCGACAAGCTCTCGCCCAACCAGCGCACCGACCTGGCGCTGTTATTGAACAAGCTGCGCGCCGACCGCTGGCGCCTGACCACCTTCCGCGACTTCGAGTGGAACCCGTCGCAGTACAACGTGGCCCAGCCGCTCGACCTGATCCTGAATACGGAATATGCCGCCAAGCCGCAGCGCCTGCGCACCATCCTGAAGCGCCTGGCCGACGTGCCGGCCTATTACCAGGCGGCGCAGGGCTCGATCGTCAACCCGACCCACGAACACACCCGGCTTGCGATCGAGCAGGCGCCGGGCACGCTGGTGGTGCTGGCCGATCTCGGCAAGGCGGCCCAGGAATCGATCCTGTCGCCGCAAGAAAAGGCGATCTTCGCGCAGCGTATTGCGAATGCCGGCAACGCGGTATTGGCCTGGGTCGACTACCTGAACGACCTCGATAGATCGCAGGCGCAGATGAAGCGCGCGCGCTCCTTCCGCATCGGCAAGGCGCTGTACGAGCAGAAGTTCGCGTTCGAGATCCAGTCCGCCAACAGCGGCGAACAAACCTACCGCAAGGCGCTGGCCGCACGCGAAGAGCTGCTCACGCGCATGGACGGCCTGGCCGACCAGCTGTGGGACAAGACCATGGGCCGCACGAGCAAGCCGCAGGACCGCTATAAAAAGATCGGCATGGTGATCGACAGGCTCTCGCTGCAGCACACGACGCCGGCCAACTTCCTGCCCGAGATCCGGCGCCAGATCCCCCAGCTGCAGGAGTACGTGATCAAGAACAACCTGGTGACGATCGACCCGGGCAAGCCGCTGGTGGTGCGCGAGACCCCGCTGTACCAGCGCGGCGTGGCCGGCGCCAGCATCGACGCGCCGGGCCCCTACCGTCCCAAGGACAAGACTTATTACAACGTCACGCCGCTGGACGGCCTCACGGCCGAGCAGGCCGAGAGCAGCCTGCGCGAGTACAACAACTGGATGCTGCAGATCCTGAACATCCACGAAGCGATCCCCGGCCACTACACCCAGCTGATGAACGCCAACCGTTCGCCCTCGCTGGTGAAGGCGCTGTTCGGCAACGGCGCGATGGTCGAAGGCTGGGCCGTGTATGGCGAGCGCATGATGCTGGAATCGGGCTACGGCGACAACGCGCCCGAGCTGTGGCTGATGTGGTGCAAGTGGAATTTGCGCAGCGTCTCCAACACCATCCTCGACTACAGCGTGCACGTGCTGGGCATGACGCGCGAGCAGGCGCTCGACCTGCTGGTGCGCCAGGCCTTCCAGACGCCGCAGGAAGCCGCGGAAAAATGGAAACGCGCGCAATTGTCGTCGGTGCAGCTGACCAGCTATTTCAGCGGCTACAGCGACATCATGGAATTGCGCGAGCGCCGCAAGCAGCAGCTGGGCGACAAATTCAACCTGAAGGAATTCCACGACCAGTTCCTGGGCTACGGGAATGCACCGGTCAGGGTGATCGGGCAGCTGATGCAATAAGCGGCTGGACTGGCTGGCACAAAGGGCCCCCGGGCCCTTTTTTCACTCCTTGCGTGCCCACAAAAGCGGCGACCGGACCCGGCATTACGATGGCGTGTTTTCCCACCGACAAAGGATGCCGCCATGCTGTCACGCTCTTCCCTGCTGTTGATTCTGCCCCTGAGCCTGCTATCCGCCTGTTCGACCCCGCCCAACCTCGGCGCCGCCGGCGCCAAGACCGTTGCTACCGGCGCCGCCGGCGGCGCCACCTCGGTCGGCGCCAACAGCCAGCTGGAACACTGCGACCGCTCGCTCGGCACCCTCGCCATCGTCGAGGAATCGAACCAGCCCTGGGTCAGCCAGCTGACCGCGCAATACCGCACCCAGAGCACGGTGCCGCTGCTGCGCATGATCATCCAGCAATCGAACTGTTTCGCGATCGTCGAGCGTGGCCAGGCGATGCGCCAGATGCGCGGCGAGCGCGAGCTGATGGAGGCCGGCGAACTGCGCAACGTTACAAGTAAAAGCGGCAAGATCGGCAAGGGCCAGATGGTGGCGGCCGACTACACGATGACGCCATCGATCACCTTCAGCCAGGCGGGGACGAGCGGCATGAACGGCCTGCTGGGCGGGCGCATCGGCGCGGTCGCCTCGCTGATCGGCGGCGGCGTGAAATCCAACGAAGCCTCGACCATGCTGCTGCTGACGGATAACCGCTCGGGCATCCAGCTGTCCGCGGCCGAGGGCAGTGCGCGCAACTGGGACATGGGTTTCATGGCCGGCTTCTTCCAGCACGGGCTGGCCGGTGCAAGCGGCTTCAGCAATACCCCGGAAGGCAAGGTGCTGGCCGCTTCCTTCATGGATTCGTACAACCAGATGGTGAAGGCAGTGCGTGCCTACAAGCCGCAATCGGTCGAAGGCGGCCTCGGTAATGGTGGGATGCTGCGCACCAATTGATCCGGTACCGGTACGCAATGAAGAACGGCGCCCGCGGGCGCCGTCTTCGCTTCAGGCCAACTCAGCGGCTCAGCGCCGCACCACGCGCCGGCGCAGCGCCAGCCCCATGCCGAGCAGGCCGGCACCCAGCAGGCCGACCGACATCGGTTCCGGCACGTCCGCCACCTCGTCGCTCACGCGGAAGGCGTAATTGACGTAAGGATAAGGACCATCGCCCTGGTAAAAGTGGTCCATGACCAGCGCCGACGCGTCGAACCAGGCGTCGTACTGTCCCGGGATGCCGCCGTCATGCGTGTAATCGTGGGCGAAGATCGCCGGCGCAAAGCCGGACAGGTCATACCAGGCGCGGTAGTCGATATCCGCCGCGTCGCTGCCGACGGTCGAGATCACGTAATCGTCGGCGTTGCCGCCGAAAAGAAAGGCAGCGGCTTGCTGACCGGTGTACAGCGGCGGTAGTTCGGGGGCGGCATAGTACGGGCCGCTGTACAGGTCCCAGGACCCGGCGAACAGCGGCGAGGCGGACGCGATCGCTCCTGCGCCCAGCGCGCAAGCGACCAAGCCAAGGAAAATAGAGGGTTTGATCAGCTTCATGGTATCTCCGACTCGTTACGGGAGATACTGGGAAGCAAGAATAATGCCTATTGGAAAATATTTTTCAAAATCAACAGCTTGCCTGTGTGCATCCGCGCCACAGGCCAGCTGCTGTAAGATTTTCCGACAGGCTCAGGCGTGCTCTTCGGGTGCCTGGCTGACCCGCACGAACACCGGCGCCAGCACCAGCCCCAGTTCGAACAGCAGGCACATCGGAATCGCCAGGGCCAGCATGCTGACCGCATCCGGCGGCGTGACCACGGCGGCGATGGCAAAGGCGCCGACGATCGCATACGGGCGGATCGAGCGCAGCTTTTCGACGCTGACGATGCCCATGCGCACCAGGATGACGACCACCACCGGCACCTCGAAGGTGGCGCCGAAGGCCAGGCACATCGACATCACGAAATCGAGATAGTTCTCGATGTCGGGCATGACGGCGATCGAGGCCGGCGCGAAATTGGCGATGAAGTGGAACACCCGGCCGAACACGAAGAAGTAGCAGAACGCGACGCCCGCCATGAACAGCACCGACGACGAGATCACCAGCGGCAGCACCAGCCGCTTTTCGTGAGCGTACAGGCCGGGTGCGATGAAAGCCCAGGCCTGGTAGAACACCCAGGGCAGCGACAGGATCAGGGCCAGCACCAGCGTGACCTTCATCGGCACCAGGAAGGGCGCGGTGACACCGGTGGCGATCATCTTGGCGCCCGCGGGCAGCGAGGCGATCATCGGGGCCGCCAGGTAATCGTAGATCTGCGCTGCGCCGGGCCACATGAACAGTGCCCCGCAGACGATGGCCACGCCGATCGCAGCCTTGACCAGGCGGTCACGCAGCTCGACCAGGTGGGAGATGAATGTTTCTTCGCCCGAGGCTTCTTGGGTCATCAGAAAAAGGATGTGTTGGATTTGACGCCGGGACGGAATTTCCGGACGCGTGCGGCGCCGGACAGCACGTGCTGGCGCGTTCCCTGGCGATTCTTGAACCAGGCCGGCACGCTCGAGGTGCGCACCAGTTTCTTGCGCCGGAATTCACGCACCTTGCGTTCGATGTCGTCCTGCGAAACGTACGAGTGCGCCGGCTCCGTGGACGCCGATGCGGCATGGTCGTCGCCGCGCCAGGCCGACTCGACCTCGCCCATGTGCGAGGACACCGTGTCCTCGACGCCTGTTTTGAAGGTCTCGACCTCGGATTTGAAACTGCTGGCGCCCGCCTGCACTTCCTTGTGCAGGTTGCGCAGCTCTTCCATTTCGATCTCGCGCGACACCTCGGTCTTCACCTGCGCCAGGTAACGCTGGGCACGGCCGTACAGCGTCCCGGCCATGCGGGCCACCTTCGGCAGTTTTTCCGGCCCGATGACGACCAGCGCCACCGCGCCGATCACGGCGAGTTTGGTAAGACCGAGATCGATCATGGCGCCGGATTAAAAGCGGCTTTTTTCGCGGGTTTCGACGTCGATGGTGCCCTTGTCGGCCACCTGGTGCGGCGGGACCGGGGTCTGGGTGGTCGTCGTCGTGCCGGGCTTGTCTTCATCGCCCTTGACGCCATCCTTGAAGCCCTTGACGGCCTTGCCCAGGTCCGAGCCGGCGTTCTTCAGCTTGCCCGTGCCAAAAATGATCACCACCACGACCAGCAGGATCACCCAGTGCCAAATACTCAATCCACCCATCATTTTCTCCTTGCCGGGCAGATGCCCGATATGCGTGCAGCAAACGTCTTGCTTTCACGCGCAGTATAAGCCATGCAGGGCAGGAATGCCCTCTTTCCAACCGTAAATAAGACCGCGTTGCCTCAGGTCCCCAGGCCGCGCCAAGGACGTTTGCCGCCGTAGACATGCAGGTGCAGGTGATAGACCTCCTGCCCGCCATCCGGTCCGACATTGAACAGGGTTTTGTAGCCACCGCTGCGTTGTCCGTCCGCATCCTGCTGGACGGCGATACCGTGTTCGGCAGCCAGTTTCGGCGCCAGCGCCAGCATTCGGCCCAGCAACGGCGCGTGCGCGTCGGTGCAGTCCGAGAGCGAGGCCACGTGCTGCTTCGGAATCACCAGCAGGTGGACCGGCGCGGCCGGGTTGATGTCCTTGAACGCGAGCAGGTCGTCGTCCTCGTACACCACGCTCGCCGGAATCTGCTTCGCGGCGATCTTGCAGAAAATGCAGTTATCCATGTTCTCTCCAGAAGCTTATCTTGTGGCGGCCCCGTTCCTCACAAGAGGCGGGCGCATTAGTCTACCCAGCCGGGATGACCGCAGCATGACGCCGCGTCAATCTTTAGGACGCGCTGCCTTCTCGGCAATGCCGGACACGCCTTCGCGCCGCGCCAGCTCGTCGATCACCTGTTGCGGCGTCAAGCCGAAGCGCGCCAGCAGCACCATCGAATGGAACCACAGGTCGGCGGTTTCGTACAGCAGCTTGGATGGATCGGCGCCGGCGCGCACGTCCTTGGCCGCCATCACGGTCTCGACCGCTTCTTCGCCGATCTTTTTCAGGATCGCATCGTCGCCCTTGGCAAACAGTTTCGCCACGTAGGAAGTGGCGGGGTCGCCGCCGTGTTCCGGCTTGCGCGACTCGATGGTCGCCGCCAGTTGGTCCAGGTTGAAGCTCATGTGTCCTTCTTTGGCGTGGTTTTCCTGGACGACGACTTTTTCGCATCCGTATAAATGGTGGCCGGGTCCTGCAGCACCGGCTCGACGCTGTGCCAGTCGCCGTTGTCGAACTTCTGGAAGAAGCAGGAGTGGCGGCCGGTATGGCAGGCGATGCCGCCGGCCTGCTCGACCTTCAGCAGCACCACGTCTTCGTCGCAGTCGAGGCGGATCTCCAGCACTTTCTGCACGTGGCCGGATTCTTCGCCCTTGTGCCACAGTTTCTTGCGCGAGCGGCTCCAGTACACCGCTTCGCCCAGTTCCACGGTCTTGGCCAGGGCCTCGCGGTTCATCCAGGCGAACATCAGGATGTCGCCGCTGCCCGCTTCCTGGGCGATCACCGGCACCAGGCCGTGTTCGTCCCACTTGATTTTCTTGAGCCAGGGTTGGC
>Ga0308160_10000683_pt1 | contig 58066 bp, 90 predicted proteins | sample PhyFR1_FD_201036 | JGI IMG/M metagenome (GOLD analysis project Ga0308160, IMG submission 201036) | Phyllosphere microbial communities from UC Gill Tract Community Farm, Albany, California, United States - DLSLF.R1 | ecosystem: Host-associated > Plants > Phyllosphere > Unclassified | place: USA...
AATATGCTGGAGAGAAAGGTTGGGGGAAGTATTGCTGATGTCCGGGCATAGAGCCAACACTAGAATGGTTTGAAGAATGGCCGTTGACAGGTGATGGGACACGGCTAGACGCACCCGACTGCGTCTGTGCCATGGTCACTCCGGGCGGAGGTAGAGGGTGAGACGGGTACCCGTACTGCCCTGGGTCATACATGGTGTACGGCGCGTATGCCGACTGCGAGGTAGGGGTCGCGTAAGGAGAAGGGAGGTGTGTGGGTGGTGCTGAGGAAGTGGACGATGGAGTACCCGCTGCTGAGCCTTTCGACTTGCGCGGCGCACGTGTCGAGGATGATTTGAGCCCGGCAGCTTCCATGGCAGCGGCGACGGCTGCCCGAGCAGCAGAGCCCGAGCCGCGGCGTAGTGTAGGCGAGAGATGCGTCCGGTAGCTACAACGTTGGCGGACATCCTCAGGTACAAATTTTGCTCACTGTTGTTGCAGATTGTCTTGCCGACTCGTTCTCGTCTCACAACCCGGGTATGGGCATTTGAATGCCTTGACTCCTGTGTGGATCCTCTGATGTCTCTGCAAGTGACCGCCCGTGGTGAAGCCCCTAGAGCATATTTGGCATACGTGCGGTTTGGATTTGCCTTCTGCGGGACCTGTCGCTCCGTTCTTTCCCTTGCTACCCTTGCCAGTCTCGGCTCCGTCGGACCCTTCAGACTTGACAAAGTCGGAGGACGATGACATGGAATGGGCCGAGTCGGGGAAGGTTGCGGTCGAGGTCATGTGCGTTGGCGTAGAGTTGAGAGGATTATTATGGGCGTAACTGGGCGGCATAGTTGACGTTTGTGGAGAGACGTCGCCCGACATGATGGCTAAGCAAGAAATCTAAATCAAATCGTTAAGGTCATGAACAAGGGCGAGCGTCGATGGTTGCGTGGTCGAGATGGATGAGAAATAAGGAAGAAGGTTGGGCAAAGGAGAAGGCCAAGAAACGGTATCAATGACGTGTCAAAATAAGACGAACGGCCGGATGTGACCGACGGTGAGCAGCGGAGGAACGATGATGGATGACAACAACGGCGGAGCGGGGAGGGCGTGTAGTCCGAAGGGTGATGGCAAGGAGAGCAGCGAAATTTCAGAGTGACCGGCCAAGTATGATTGCGCGTACAGGAAGTCGGGAGGGGTTCCGGCGGGAGTGCGTGCGGATCAACAACAGGTGGACGTATGCAACAGGCGGAAGAGCGAGCGAATGGGCGACGAGGAAGAATGGGAAGTGAATTGTTGCGATCAGCTTATGATACCATGGCCGGGATGATGGGGGATGGATCCAACACGAGACAAGGGATAACGATCTAATCAAGGGTCCTCTCAGGTCCGACCCTTTCAACAATGATACCAATCATTCAGACCCGTCTTCCAACTCCCTCCGGGCGTCGGTCTCTTCCCTCCATCGGTCCCTTGTGCGGATAGGAGTAGAAGAGATGATACGAGATGCGGACACTCACCTATGATGCGAAAAGAAACAGATACAAAGCCGTGGAAGAAAGGCGAATCCCGCAGAGTAAGCAGCGACCAATGAGAAACTTTTCTCCTCCTCTGCGTAGTTGCCGCAGGCCACAGCTAGGTTCTTGTTGACTGCGTGCCGAGACGCTGTTGCCTGCTATCGCCAGCTGCCGTCTCGATGGTCGTGTCGTCGGACAAGTCGTGTAATCGTCGTGGTCGAGCTTGGTGAGCGTGATTCGGACAACTTTTGGGATCAAGGGTTCGACACGAGGTATGTCAAGGGCATTAAGATGTGGGCCAGGGTCGTTTGGCCGGGGGACGGGAATCTACAAGCCAATCGTCGAATGATGCGGCGTCGTGTGCTTTATCGCTGGGCTTGGGTCTTACCCTAAGCGCGTCGACGTGACGTCTGGTTGGGATATGCCGACCTCTGGCGGGTAGGCCTTTGGAAGCTACCGGCATACATCGGCCGCCGTTGAAAAACGCCGAGGGCTTTTGAGCGGTCTACCTCCCCCCTCTCGACAGCCAAGCGCTTCCGTTCTTCCGTCCTCATGCATATCCCCTTATCCCGGTCACTACCCGCCGCCATCTCGTGCTTGATACCGCCCGCGAGACATGCTATATCTTCCCACTCCAAAAGCCACCCTTGTTCTTTCGAGGGTTCATACGCCTTCACTCTGACAGCCCAAGCCACATGTTCGGCCAATTACAGCCATGCATCCATACGTTCCGTGATCATGTATCGCCATTCGCCAGCGCGATTTTGCATATTCATTGAGCTAGTCGTAACATTTCGTGAATTCGTTGCGCAGAGTCCACACAGACAAGGCTTCTACTTGAGCGTATTAGCCCGCATGAAGCTCTCTCATACAATCGTCCACTGATCCGCGTCATCGGTCCAAGGAGCGTGCGCCAAAGGGCCATTGTTGGCGAAAAGCTCATGGTCGCTGTCAGAAGGCCGTCCAAAAGGGCTGTCCACATTCCATCGCGAGTCGACGAACCATCGCGGAGGGACTGAGTGTCCAGCAACGCCTGGCTCCAATTCGCCAGCCATGTCATCGAAAATGACACCGTCTCTCCGGTTATCGCGCCAGGGATAATTACGCATTTCGCGGTCCGTCTCGATCAGAGTATCGCGCAATCTTTGTCGGACCCGCCTGCCTTCCAAACCTCCATCCTCGTTCTCTGCTTCGCTCCTCCGTCGTCTGAGGGTGGTACTGTATTCGGACCCTTGACCTCCAAATGAACCGCTGAGAACGTCGTCAATAATGGCGGTATGAGACCGGGGTTGTCGTGAAGTTTGGTGACGATACTCGTCCATCCACAAATGACTAGAATGTTGAGGAGCGGTAGCTGCGTCGCTATCCGCTTCCAAGTCAACCCGGCTGGTCAAAACGGGTTGGCTAGCTCGGTCTCGCATGGTCGCCGCGCCGCGTGTACCTTGCTGAAGGGCTCGCAGACCACCTGCACTGAGAGATATTGAATTGGCAGAGGAAAAGGCCCTCTCAGTTGCGTTGTTCCCATCGGCGTTGTTCCCACCGTGCTCATCAGGGGAGCTCATGTCGCGAGAAGGATCATAAGTGACCAGGGGAAACGGCGGCGTTAAATGGTCCGATTGATTTATTGGCAGTTGACCCAGGGATTCGAGAGCGGTGTGCGGTCGCTGCCGAGATGTTAAACGTAGATCACTCAGAGCCCCATTGCGCGCTCGCGGAGGAGGCAGGGGCCGTCGCGCCTTTTTGGCATCAAAGAGCATTTGCTATCAAGCGTCAACGGTATCACGTTGGCGACGGGTATAAGCGTACCTGGACGAGTGATCTGAAACATGCTTGGACCTGTTTGTTTTCAGGATCAAGCTGTCTCACGAAGGTGCGAAATCGCCTGTCCTCGGACCGATCCGAGCGTGAATCGCTGAGCGATCTCTCGCTGATAATGTCAACAACAGCGGACGAGCCGCACCGAGCGAAAGGACTGACAAAAGTCGCTCAACCTTGGCGCATAATTGGCGGTCATATTCGGTCTGTGACCATTTGCCCATGTCTGTAGCGAGTGAGTGACAGAGTAAGAGGTTGTTGAAAGGGTATGCGTCGGGTGGCGAGATTAGCTCTCCTCCTCTTTTGATCCCGCTCTCAAAACATGCTCGGCGATCGCCGCTTTCCACCTGTACTTGCAACACCGTCCCATAATGTTGACCTGCTTGACCCACACTTCTTTCATCACTCGCTTCATCATGCCGCGTATCAGAACAACGCGCACAAAGCCGCCTCCAGAGGGTTTTGAAGATGTCCAGTAAGCACTACGCTCTTCTCGCCTACCAAGCCTGTGCTTAACACCAACCAGAGACATTTTAGAGGACTATGACAAAAAGATGCGAGACGCAGAGAGCGAGTCGCATGAAGGCAAGCGAAAGGTCGAGTCGGTCTGGTAAGCAATCGAGATGCTAAAAGGTGCCGCTAAGATTACTTATATCAGGCCCATCATGCGACTGAGCCACGCACGATCCCGGTACATATACGACCTATATTACAAAAGAGAACTCATATCTCGAGAGCTATACGATTGGCTGCTGAAAGAGAAGTATGCCGACGCAGAGTGAGCGATCTCATTCCCTGTAGTGATTACTACTAATTCCAGTCTGATAGCGAAATGGAAAAAGTAACTCTACAACACCGACGACACTCGCTGACACCGCAGGCAAGGCTATGAGAAACTGTGTTGTGTTAGGTGCATTGCTACCCGGGATATGAACTTTCAAGGCTCGACGTGTATATGTAGAGTGCCGAAGGCGTCCTTGAAGAAAGGAGTCGTTGTCGAGTGTCCTCACTGTGGTCAGTCATGGCGGCGAACTTCAGGCCCCAGCGCTGACAAACAGGTTGCCGCGGATGCGCATCGTCCGATTAGTCCCATCACGACCATTCATGCATTGTATACAAATATCCAATTGAATATTGAAACCTCGCTCGACTCCGATCTTATGCGCCGATGCTATGGATGTAGGGGGACCGTCATGAAGTCACCATTCGTCGAGACCCGGCCCGAAATGTCTTAAACCACTGTACACCGTCACTTTCCCGAGTAGCAGACCTCAAAGTTCGCAATCAAAGACACACCACAAGTCGAGGAGATTCCACCCGTCTGGTCACCATGATCACTGGTCGCCACGTATTGTTCTCTGAACCTGTCTACGCTTCCGCAAGCGACTAGCTCTGTCACTCGGCATTCGGACAGGCGGATCCGTGAGTGTCAAGCGCTAATGGACGCGAAAAACTCCTTCATATTCGCGGCTGGGCATCGCAGACGGTGGAACGCGATATCTCCCTAAGACGGGGTTGCGCCTGAGTGATGCTCATGTAGATCTAAGCCTGCGGCGACTCCAGTATTGTCCCGTTTGCTTGCACTTTTGATCAAATCCTGCAATTGCAGCCCTCTTCTGCAATAGGCTTCGCGATCCCGGACGAGATACGACCGACGCAGTCGAATCGAAGATACATTTAATGGACCACCACGAGCGGGTTTCGCTTCGACTCGTGGTCTTATTGATATCACGCCTCATTTCGGTTGCGGTCCTTGCCCTTCTCCGTCTTTCGCGTCTCGAAGTGAGGATGGTCATCGACCAGCACAATTGTGTAGGACTTGTCCGAAGGCGTTCCCCATCATGCATTGTCACGGCAGCACTGGTGACGATCTTCACCGTCGATATGTCGCCACTGGGGCTTAGCAGTTACTTCTATCTCCTTTCGAGTTGCTTTGACCTGAAGGACTTGCGGGTGCACACAAGCTTGGTCGGTTATCGACACGCATCGCTGTTCCTACAATGGAGCTTCTTTCGAAAGGACCTCCTCTAGCTATGTTCACAAACTGGGTGGCCTTCAGGCTATCGCCGGAGTGTCAGTGCCCGAATGCTTGCGATCGTTCCGACGCAGGAGGATTGATTTGGTGGGTCGTACCTATGAGGTAGATATCTACAATGACACCAATGATATCTGACTATCGGGAGGGATGCAACTCCGAGCTCGCTTCGGAGAACAACATTGACCAGTATCGTTGGGGGAAAATACACATGACCATTGATATCAGCGCCCCAGGACGTGTTGCATTCATCAAAGATTCCACTCCACTGATACCGAGCCTGTAACGTCTGCGGTATGCATTGCCAACCTAGATCGCCAATGATAAGCCATGTGATAACGAGTGAGACGTCAAATGGCGCGGTCCAGGATGACAAGCATCCGCGGCGTGACCCGTTCGCATTGATGCGACAACAATTATTGCTCACTGTCCTTCCAAAGCTTTTTCGACCCACGGCTCTTCCAACTTCCGAATCATCATGTCCGTCTACCCAAACGAACCTTCGTCCCCTACCGACATACTCACACACTTGCCTGCCAAATTTGAAGAGGCTCGACGAAGTGGCCAGCTGTTCTTCTTTCCCAGCAACGCTAAGGATATTTATTCAAAGGACAAAAGGGTTTGTGACATCGAGGACATGTTGATGATCAGTTCAATCTCCGATGCTGTCCTGCTCTGCTAGACAAAGCCAAAGCGAAGAGCGATGCCCTTGCGGACGTTCAGGCAGAGTCTACAGATGCCCAATATCAATCAACGGAAAGCAAGTCGTCACAAAACCTCGGCGAGCCTTTCCAGCCTCCTTACGTATCGGAGCTATTTCTAGGATGCATGTCAGGCCTGGAGGGCGAGTCTGATATGTCGGTTTTGGCAAGTCGAGATTTCGAAAGTTGAGCTGACCGGCAGCTGAACAAGGTGCGACACACGTGAGATCACTCGTTGACGTTCAGTACGCCGTCTTACCAGAGCACATGCTCCTTTGCCCGCCCCAGTACGAGCCACAGTCATTGCCTCCAACACCTCATCAACTCGCCCTCGCCTATCTCATGATGGTCGCCGCGGCCCGACACCCTAGTCGATCGCGCAAGTTGATGACATTTTACAATGGAGGCGAAGGAGCTGGCGCTAGTCAACGATGGCGCCATCTGCAATTCATCGAGCTCAAAGATCGAGCTCCTATCGAGGAATGGACAGATAGCGTCAAATTCGGTCGCCAAAGTAAGCTCGCACTTGACAAAGGTAGCTAGCTCATCACAGACGAGCCTGTCCTGCACCCCGATATGCCATACGTACACATCGTCTACTCGCTCGGTAACCTTCGATCAATCCCATTCCCGCCAAGTACTGAGCAATCCTCTCAACTCGTTGACGAGCTTGTGCCAGCGTTGATGAAGACACTGGATCTCGCAATCGACGCGGTCAGGCGCGGCCATGGCGACAAAAACGGCGGATGGAATTTGATCATGACTCTGGACCACTTACATCTAATTCCCCGCTCAGCACCCCGGTTCGACCTCGGACCTTCTCATAAGCCCATCGAGCTTAACGCGCTCGGCTACGCGGGGTTGATCTTGGTGCGGTCAGACGAGGAGGAAGAGATTCTGTTGAAAGCTGTCGAGAAGGACGGGCTCTCCACAGTGTTGGAGCATTGCGGCGTACCTCGCTCGTGGGGTGAGCAAGCGATCACGGCGTTGTCTGCTCATATTGGTGCCGCCGAATCAACTTGACAAGTGAAGGCCGCCAAGATGTCTATGCATGTGACTATAGACCTAAATAACACCGACATCGGTTCTAGGCGTCAGTAAGCGGCTCGCCGGTACATTCTGGATTGTGATAGACGATGGATCAGACGTGCGGAAAGTGGCCCTCGTGAAAGGGTAGGTTCGATTCCTATGGGGTTGTCGACACGGGTCAATGCGAAGAGGGAGTCCCACGATCATCAGAAGATAAGAAACGGGTGGTTCAGATTCTGAGATATCGAAAAGCGACTTACCGATGAATGGGATTAACGGGTCTTGAAGTCTGCACGTCAGCGCCAGTCTCGAAGAATACACAGATGACTCACAGTCAAGCAGGACTTGGAGAGCCGGCGAGTCTTGACCGTAGTTGGTGATGACAACACACGAGCAGCCGACAACCTTACGGGGCTTGCCCTCTCGGTCGATCTTCTAATATCGAGTCAGCTTCTTGTCCGCTTCACATCAAAAAGTCACTCACAGCAAGACCAGCCCATTGACCAAGGACCTTGGCGTCCGAGACCTTGATAAGCTGGATGTTGTGCTCGGCACAGAGAGCCTCGATCAACTTGAGGTACTCGGCTGTGATGAGCATCGCAGACTATGGCTTTCGGTCATGACTCACCCTCAGTGACGGTCTCAACAAGGACACACAAGTGAGCCTCCTTCTTGTCAAGGGCCTTGGCAGCCTCTCGGAGACCACGGGCAAGACCGTCGTGGACAAGGGCGGTCTTGATGACCTCCTGGAGAGCGTCCTCAACGGACATAGGGCCAGACTTGTCGGCGGTCTCGGCGACCTCGACCTCGGCGGCGGGGGGGTTGGAAGCGGTTTCAGATCCAGCGTCAGACATTGTGATAGTCTTCGTCCACTGATTTTAAGGTGAAAGAAGGTGAAGAAGGGTATCGTGACCAAAATCGGAGAAACGGCACACTTGACATGAGCCACCCGGAGTTTACCGGAGTTTTCTTCAGACGTCATTGTGGCGCAAAGACAGCTTCTGTCTTCCTACAACTGCTATGCATGCTTTGATAGTATGACTGCTATTCGCTCTCTCTTCGAGTTCCCAGCGACCACACTCGAACGCCGCCACGGCGCTCGAGCTCGTCTTGTGCCATGTCGAATCCATTCCACCCGTGCCATATCTCGTCGTAACCCCTCCCGGTCAGCGCGTCTTTTACTGACACGTGACTACCATTCCAAAGCCTCTCTGAAACGCTCAATAAGTCGCCAAACAGGACTACGTGGGATGGCATTTGCACCATTATGGGGACATTTTGGACCGTCCCTAGCGAGGACGGCTGCAGGGGAAAGACAGAAGTAAGGTAAGTCACGGGGCGTTCATAGAACAGCGACTGGGATGTCACGTGGTCGAATGTGGAGGCCCTGCTGTTCAGCACATCATGCACCCACAGACTTACTGCAATGGCGGCTCGCAAGTTAGAAACCATCCCGGTATATTTCTGTGCAAGTGGCTCATCCACGGTATCGAATGACACGGCGCAAGAACCACCAGGCCTGAAACATCGCCGAATTTGCCGCGACGCAGCTGATTCATGACATCCACTTGGGACTTGCCATGGTACGCGTTGAGGTAGAACCATGGCAGCAAGGGAGCCAGAGCACATAGATAGAAAACGCCCTTGCCGAATCGTGTGTACTGGCGGACAGCATTACTGACTCGGTAGCACCCGAGAATCGTCGGCCTAAAACGCTGAAAAATCGAAGGCAAGGCGAAAATGAGCAGCGACGGAAGCAGTGGGTGCAGGAAACGCCATTCGGAGTGCGGTGAGAGCGATAGGGTGGCGATTGTGAAAAGAAGTCCACGAGCTAAAGTTCGCATGCCTGGAGGTCGGTCGAGCGCAGCCAGTCTTGCAGGCAAGATCCGGCTCGGCAGCAGGCAAGCGAAGTACCCTTCCGCCCACCACCACCATACCGGGAACAGCATGATGGGCAGAGACTGTACGAGATGATACGACCAGTTTGTAGCGCCGTAGAATGAGGACACGTTCCGAACCACATTCTGATGAACAAAAGTCAGAGCCGGTATGACCAGACGCCCCGTGTAGAGGTAATCGATACCAATGGACAGACATATCACGGACGAGCTGGAAGTAAGCCAGTCACAGTTGACCCCGACTCACGTTGCGCATACGCCGGTACTAGCAAGAAGGAAGGTCGCTCGCGAGCCATTCTGACAGTACGTCGAATAGCAGAGTTCTGCTGCGAGATACAGCCACAGAGGTAGAGTCGTCGGCCTGAGACACAGCGCAAAAGCGGCCAGAGTGACGAAGAGCACAAAGTGCACTCGTGACCTATGATCAATCGGAAACCCAAGTAGACTTACTGCTCCGAGATGTCATCGACACTATTCATCCTATCCATCCTATTCAGATCCAGCGGCAGCGAAGCAGAGAGCCGGTTTGCCTGCGTGCTGTTCTCAGGACGAGTTGCATCCGAGCCCTCCCCTTTGACCGTAGGCTCGGCGCTCGAGACTGGGGCAAACGGATAACAGCACAAAGCAAGCGTTGTAAGTAGCGTTTCTGGTGAAGTACCGAGGGCTCGAGGAAGAAGATGCGCGTTGAAGAGCGAAGTCAAGGACAGAAAAAGCTTTACTATGAGTATAGTGAGTCTCGAGGATGACTTACTGCACCTGGAGCTGCACCATGTCCAAGCAGCCTCGTGGCCAGTAGACTTGTCGCATGATCGCTGAAAGCAGCCACGCAGACTCCGACCAGCCTGGGCGCGAACGTCTTCGGGTAAGCGCTACTTTACGGTGAGACCTACCAGAAGGACAGAATTGTCCTGGCCCAGAGCCCGGAGCAATCGATAAATGAGGACGAATAAGCCGGGCCAGCACCATGTCCTCATTCGTCCCCCTACGACATGCACAGACCACCAAGAATCACCACCGTCGTCGCGGGGCAAATCTGTCCATTCCCACGTTAGGTAGCCAAACCCGAATACAAGCTCATGAGCGGGTTCGAAGGCTTGATAGAACTCGTCGGGCTGAAAGAAGGTATGGGGCAGTAGTAAGGATAGAGAACGGATGAATAGGGCCAGAACGAGTGAACGCGGAAGCATAGGCTCGGATAGCTGAAAGGTGAAGATGATACGGCGACGTTGGAAGCGGCAACCGTCGATCTCTCGTCAACCGAGTACTCAACTTTCCTCCTCCTTCACCTCTTTCCTCTGCGCATTCATCACAAAATATGGTAAGTCAAAGCATGCTGTCATCGATTCAGCTCAATGATTAGTCCCTGGCATACCTGCAGCAAGAGTCCACGCCTCGTGAGTCGTCAGTCACATCGCAGCTCACATCACAGTGCACCCCGACTCCATATGGTCTTTGGCTTGGACTGCTGAAAATCAGCTCATATCTGCATGCGCCGATGGGCATCTGCGGATTTACGACTCGACACAGCTGACAGCTCCATTGCACGACCTTCCTGCCCATCCCCTTGCCATCTCTTCCCTCTCTTCCAATGTAGCCGGCTCTCGCTCCCTGTCGATCAGCCTGGACGGTACGGCGGTCCTCGTACAACCGAAGCAAGGCGTTATGATGGCGAAGGTTGAGACCGGACGAGAGAAGGCAGCCTCCGGTGAGAGCGGTGAGTTAAAAACGTCGCGCTTTGCTCAGACAGAACTTCCAGCGTACACTGGGGCGTTACATCCCCAAGACAGATGCTGGGCGTGGTCGGGCAGATCATCCAAAATTGCGATCAGGCATATGCAGCAAGACACTGGCGACGATAGTCAGGATCAAGGTCTTCTAAGCGGAGAAGGTACAGTCGTCGAAGCTGGGAAGGGCAAGTTTGGCATGGATCTGCAATTCGTGAGTGCACTGACGAGATCGTCATTGACTCCAGTCCCCCGACGGAAAATCGTTGGCACTAGCGACGGAGACTGGTCATGTCGTCGTTCTGGATACCGAAACGCAAGCCATCATCGCGACGTATACATCTCATGCCATGGCCGTGAGGACTGTGTCCTGGAGCCAGGACTCACAAGTAAGCCTCAATCATGCTTGAGCTGAACGGTAGTGGCTCTTCTCCGGATCAGACGACCATAGGATCGTCTTACATGATGTGCGAGCTGGAGCAAGCTCCGGCAGCTCTGGTGAAGGCGCTGTTGCCATCATGCAGGGCCACCAAGGCTGGGTTCTCGACGTCACTTCGGGTCCAGATGGGAAATTATTGGGCAGCGGGTCAGTCCCTTCCAAGTGGAGCGCTGACATGCAGGTCAGCAGACAGGACAGTCAAGCTGTGGGATGTGGGGCAAAGGTCGTGCGTCTCGACAAGTCCGTCCATCGCTAGCGTGTGGGGTATGGCATGGCAGCCAGTGCCCTCTGAGACCTTCGCTGCCGGCAAACAATTCGCCGTGGCTGGCGACGATAAAGCCATCACGCTGTATAGAGCCGCTGGAGCAGCATAACGGATGCATACAAACATTCACCCAGCGTGTTCTACAATTTCAGTCACAAGCTTGCCGCCTACGATTCTGGACTTCATCTGTTCAGGCACAGGGCGTTCCTGGAAGTCGCCTTGCTCTCCTGTTGGAACCGATATGTTGATGCTGCTCGTCTTCGAAGTGATGATCTCCACTGCGTCCATGCACGCCTTGGATAGGTACACCTGACCAGAATCGGTGGTGTCGATCTGCACTGTAGGCACGAAGCCTGTCATTTGAACCTCAAACGAAGGAGAAGACGTGATGGACAGCGAGGAGACGACCGACTCAAGTATCAAAGCCGTCTTCTTGCATCCGACTAATGTCAGCAAACGACAACGTCAGGACCCTACCCATTGAGACAGCGTTTATCTTGCCGGAAATCTTGATCACCGAGTTGGTACAGCCAAAGACATGTACCGTGTGATGCAGCTCGGTGTTGTCGATGGAGATCTCGCGGTTTCCTTCGTGATTCTCCTGATGATTAGCGTGGAATTTGAGCAGAAATGCATGACTCGCGATGATCCACTTATTCCCATCTTCAAGTTCGGTCCGGGCCGGTTTCCTGGCTGCCGCTACTGCAGGCTTCGCCTTGAGCTCAGGCGCCTGTTTCTTTTCAGGAACCACACTATTAGTGCGCAGATCTGGGTTCTTGTGTGTCATTTGCGATTGATCGACTTTGCGCAGGCCAGAAGTGACAGAGCCTCCTTTGTTGAGCGCGGCCAGCAAAGCCGCCTGTCCGCCCCCACCTGCTGCGGGCGCCGAAGCTGTAGAGGGAGGAGGCGGCGGCGGGGCCTTTGGAGCGCCGCTGGAAGCCGGCGCACTGACGGAAGCCGGGGCCGGGGGTCCCTTAGATTCAGCGATTCCTCTTTCGGTTGGGATTTACCCTTGGATTCCAAGTGACGCCTGTCGTATGCCATTGTTTGACATATCTCTGTAAGGTATCAATCAAGGCAATCATGGCCTTGGCCCAGGCGATCGCAGCGGGGTTGCTTGTTGTGAGCGTTTCCAGTGAGGGGGACCTACCTCTCCTTGAATTGCTTGGTGACTCGGTCTGCCCAGAACTGCGCAGAATTCTTCATCTCTCCCACGAAAGGCGCCGGAGCTGGTTCCTGTATATGAGCAGATACCGATACGGAACATACAATTTGAACCCATCCCCAAGCGCTAACCCCCTCGGCAACTGTGCTCAGGCATGCGCCCCACTCTCTGCCTTCTTTGCTCCTTCCAAACTTGTCCTTCGCCTCAATAACAGCTCCAATAGCATCAGCTTGGGGTTTGAGAAGCGACGCCACGTTGCTGGGTTTGGCGTGAGCGGCTGCAAGCTGCAAGAAGCTCTGTTGGGCGGCACAGAGCGGACCTAGGAGTGAAGTCTATTATCTTTAGCGTGCTGAAAGGGGAGATCGACTCACATGCTCTTCGACAATCCCTCCGATAGCCTTCGAAGCGGTCAGTACAGCCGCAAGTGCGGCATCGACGATCTCTTCCTGGTAGGCTTTCGCCGCTGGCGAGCTTTCTTCGGTCGAAGGAGCGGGCTGAGATTGAGGAGCTGGAGGCGCAGGAGGGGGCGGGGGCGGCGCGACGTGCGCAGCGAGGGCATCATGTGCGCCACCAGTGGAGGACTTGAGTGGAACCGGGGCAGTGTGAGCGATGGCCACATCCTCGAGCCGCGATGTCACGGCTACAGGATCAGTTGAAGCGAACGTCATAGCTCACCCTCGAGGCGCTTGCTGCGACTATCAGTGAAATTAATGTAGCTCGAGAAGTGCAGACTCACATGATGGTACTTAACGAGTGTAGACCTTGAGGTTGCGCCATTGTGTATATGATGTACGATGAGTGTTGTTGATATCGGCTCACCAAAGGTGGACGGGGATGGTGACGATGACATGGCGGTGTGAGGCTTACGTAATAACCTCATCCATAACACACCATCACTTATCTCACTCACCTCGATTCATCATTCGACTCGCCTTTGCTCGCAATATGGACAAACTACGCGTGGCCAAGGTGGACAACGTGGGACTATCCCGTTTGTTCCGGCCGCTTGATGCTGCCGCCGACGCAGTGCCCTCCCTCCAACAGCTCACTGGGACATTACACCTCACGCCTCACCACCTCATCTTTTCCCCAACGTCTACCTCTGCCAGCCCCTCCGAGATTTGGATAGCTTACCCAACAATAACGCTCATGACTCGTGTACCGCAATCCCTCAGGGGTCACTACCCTGTCCAAATCCGCACTCGCTTATTCGATCACTACACGCTGTCATTTGATAGAGACCGCGACGCCGATGATGTCTGGCAAAGCGTCAAGGACTGCGCCGTCGTTTGTAAGTCAGAGCGTAGTGCGACATCTCGAGGTGAAGCCTGACTCATCTTAGCGTCCGTGGAATCGTTGCATGCCTTCTTCAGCCCACGCTCGGGCGAGTCTTCTGGATGGTCGACGTACAATGTTCGCGAGGAGTTCTCTCGGCAAGGATTGGGTACGCGGACCAAAGCGTGGCGCTTTACGGATATCAACAAAGATTACGCTTACTGCCCGACGTACCCAACCAAACTTGTCGTTCCGAGCAGGATCAGCGATTCGGTCCTAAGCTACGCCGGAAAATACCGCAGCAAGACCCGCATTCCGGCTTTGACCTATCTTCACTGGGCTAACCACGTAAGTCATGATTGATTAGCTGTCCTGATCATAGGCATCTATCACGCGATCCTCCCAGCCCATGGTCGGCCTGAAAAACGCGCGCTCTTCGCAGGACGAACGTTTGGTCGAATGCATCTTCTCCGCCCACCTTTTCCTAGATACTGCGTACGTGTCAACAACCTCCGAGCCCACAATTTACGGCTCCACATCTACAAATCTGATTATCGACGCGCGCCCCACGACCAATGCCATGGCCAATGTCGCTATGGGAGCCGGTACGGAGAACATGGACAATTACAGGTCCGGGAAAAAAGCCTACTTAGGCATCGACAACATCCACGTCATGCGTAACAGCTTGAAAATGGTTGTGGACGCTACCCTGTCAACGCCCCCGGACAGGGTCCTGCTCCGTAAAAGCAATTGGTTGCGCCACATTTCGACCCTACTGGAGGGTAGTGTGGTCATCATAAAGAATATACACTACAACGCTTCACACGTCTTGATCCACTGTTCCGACGGCTGGGATCGCACATCACAGCTCAGTGCTGTGGCCCAGATCTGTCTGGATCCATACTATCGAACCATCAATGGTTTCAAGGTCCTTATCGAGAAAGATTGGCTGTCTTTCGGCCATAAATTTCTCGATCGATCCGGACACCTCTCCTCAGATCTCCTCTTCACTCAAGCAGAGGCCGAGGATAGCGATGACGAAGTGGGAGGAGCTCAAAAGGCAGCTCAAGCCTTCTTTGCATCGGTGCAGAAGCAATTCGCTTCGTCCAATCATTTAAAGGAAGTTTCACCGGTCTTTCACCAGTTCCTCGATTGTGTTTGGCAGATTCAAAGGCAGTCTCCCAGTCGTTTCGAATTCAACGAGGAACTTCTCATACACCTTCACGCACAGCTATACTCCTGTCAGTATGGAACTTTTCTGTTCAACAACGAACAGGAGCGTCGGCGTTTCACCGATCAAACCACCTCGGTCTGGGACTCTGTCGACCCAGCAAAGTATCGCAACAGTGATTTCGATGCGAGTCTTGATTCCCCAACTTCCCGCGACCCGGGATCCGATCAAGGGATTCTCACGCCGAATCCGAAGGACGTGCGATATTGGCATAAACTGTTCAAACGAGGCGACGAAGAGATGAATGGCGGAGATCGTCCGATCGTCAGTGTCCCACTCGTCGGGCCTATAGGACCGGGTCAGATCGATCCTATCAGCGTGGAGGGAATATCGTCTGGGCTGACTAGCTCGCATATCTCTCGCAATCCGTCCCCGACACCGACACCGGCAGCGGTGCAACCCGGTCCAAATCAGCCTGATCGCGCCAGTGCTCTGCAGTCGAATCCTTGGCGTTGGTCACAAATCTCTTCCGGGGCATTATCAGCCATCAGCGGTGCGGCTAAAGAGATCAAGAACATCGGACAGGAAGCACTCAGTCAAATCAAAGCAGAGGCGACTGACACCGGTGACGCGTGGGCCAAAGACAACGGCAGCGAGACCGCACAGCAGGCACCCTCGCGGCAGCATTTACCAAATCCATCACCAATAAGGAATGTCATACGATCTCCAGCAGAGACGAATCCTTGGTCCATCCCGCTCGACGCACCGTCGAAAAAGGAAAACTCCACGATCGTCCTGTATCCTGAGGCAGCGAAACCGCCCGCACCGACAAGAAGGGAAGATGCGGAACAGCGAGCGGCTTTTGGTGGTGATCAGAAAGCATGGGACCCATTGGGCGCGTTGTAGAAATGTCCAGAAATGCATCAAAGGTCGTAAGATCAAACAACAAAGTCTACAAATTTCACAGTCTTCTATCCAGACTCGACAGGTCTGCTAGACGCTTGCCCTTGGTCGCCGCCCACCGGCTTCTCTTCGTCCTTCATTTTCACGTGCTCCAGGCCTACCGGCCTGAGGGACAAATCTCCGCCGCGCATGACGGAATATAGGAAATTCAAGAAACGCTGACCATATGTCGCCGGATCAACGCATGAGATGGTCTGCTGCACCTGTCAGCCGCAACCGTCATAGAAAGCTTACCCTGTCCTCCGTCATACTCTTCCAAAAGTGTTCCAACTTCTTGACAGTATTATATGGGGTACAAATGTCGATGACTCCCAGATAATAGATAACGTCCATGTTCTGATTCGCTTCATCGGTGGCCCGTAAGCCTCCTTCATCTTGGTAGAAAAGGAAGTGTCTCCTATCGGCGGAATCGGCGGTTGGCAGTTGAGAAGCGGCGTCTAACATTTTTGGATCGGACCGGCGAACGGCTTTGCGCACGTTGGAAGCTTCCGAGGAGGCTTTTATGGTGGAGGGCTTTCTGCGAGACATCGGCATTTCGGGCTGGGAATGAGTGTTGCTCCAATTCTTGCTCCAGATTCGCGACTCACGTGAAATACGGTCAATTGATTTTCCCTCAAGTTGTCTCGGTTCCCCCGTTCCATATTGTGAATGCCAACGAGCAACGAGTAGTCCATCACGCGAATACGTTTCAGGAACGCCTGATCGCGCCGTAGTTGTTCAGACAGCAGCGCTCGTTTTTCTGGGCCTAGTTCCAGGGTTCGATTACGATTGACCCAATTGATGTCCTTCAAAACTGCTTTCGGGTTCTTCTTCGCCTTCTCCTCGTCATACTCCCTCCCGTACGCCGAACCTTTCAAATCGTACGTTTCGTGGATGTCACGATGTGGAGGAAACAAATTGTTCATGATCACAAAGTGTATCTTGCGGCCGCGAGGCAGCTTTACTCGGTGCAAGCCGTAGAATCGCGAGAGCAGCGTATGCGGATTTGCTTTCACGTGCTCGTGATAGTCCTTCAATATCGATCGAAGGAACTTGTGCTCAGAATGCGAGATCGTCTTGATGATGAATCGGTAGTCGCGCGAAAAATAGAAAAAAGAGCCTGATTTTCCGGGTGACCCCAGCTCCGACAAGATGTATTTGGCCGTGAGCGAAAGTAGGTAATCTGCCGGATCGAGGTGAAAATGCTCATCGCGCAAGTCGCGAAAGATCCATGGCGCGTAGTCCTTGAACTTGAAATCGTACCTGGCCGACGGCGTCAATTCGTTACCAATTCTACGAATGAGCGCGTGCCAATCGACCCGTCAACTCACATATCGAAGGAGAACTTGTGACGAGCAACATAGTCTTCGTCGGTGAGAGGCCGTTTGATTTTGGCTTGACAACGCGAGACCTGAGATGAGTAATGTCCGTCGAGTCGAGGTGCAACTCACCCCAATCCTGATCCCTGTCAACATGTTGTACATCAACACGTAGTTGACATGATCTTCGCCGATCAAGTTGCCAACCATGACCTTGGGGTCCTCCTTTACTTTCGGTTCCGCCTTGAGCTCAGATACTGGAACCGACTGTTCCGCCCCAGCCTTTTTCTGTCGGCGTTCTAGACGCTCCCGACGGATAATCTCGGTGTGAGCGAGAATATCGGAATCAAGCGCCGAGCCATCTAAGCCCGGCACGGTCGTGCGTGAGCGGGGAGGCGCGGCTGACAGCGTCGACTGAGAATGCAGTAGAGGCGACCGAGTGGGGTTGATCGTAGGGTTGGTGCTTCTCCTGGTCATTCGTGGAGCGGACGCTTTATACGGCGCGGATTCGTCTTCAGGCTGGAGATCTACACTACTGCGGTCTGAGTCGAAGGTGTTCGGCGAGTTGTTTCGCTGCTGTGCCGCCCGAGCGGCGCGGACGACTGCCAAAGATCCAGTTCGCGACGAAATCGAACTCGTTGACACCCGGCGATCTGTAGATGCGGTTCCAGGTGGAATGGCGAGATGCAGTCCAGTATCCATGTGTCCGGGAAACGCAATGTCGGTCGGCTCGGAGGACAGATTTGCGGTGAACATGGACGGTCCTGGTACAACAGGCACCGTGTCTGGCGACTGCGCGATGGGCGATGGATGCGAACCTTCCGAGCCCAAAGTGTCTTCGCTTTCGCTTATGGGCGGGCTAGGGGGAGGACCCTGCATGATCATCGTCGGTCCGGATGATACCGTCGCCAGGCCTGCAGCGGGATGCACCGGGTAGTCTTTCTTGATTGCCTCGTTGACTTTAGCGATCATTTTTCGAGCACCATAGGTTTCGGGAGAAGAACCGTTTGTGATTTCGACATAGTCTTGCTTGACTTTTGTGACGTGTATGGGCGGTTCCCCGTTGGCCAAGATCGTATCACCGGCCGAACATCCCTTGATCATGAACTCGACGTTGTCATCCGAACCAGAAGCAAGCTTTTGCAAGTGAGGGGGCAGCGGAGGAAGGTTCTCATCATTATCAGGATGCGACAACAGATGGAACGGGTTGATGCGCGGCGAGCCATCAGCTGCGCAAGTCAGCACTTCAGCATCTAGGCACTTACTCAGACGCATGGCCTGCGGTCCATCATCACCATCGCCAAGTTTGACATCTTCATGGTCCATTCGGTCATCCGCACGGTCGTCCGAGTCTGCGGCTAGTGTCGGATATTGCAATCCCAGTGAGGCATACGGTGCACTTTGGGAAGTGCTGGTCATGCGTCACAAGGAACGCAAAGGAACGGTGCGTCCAAAAGGCGAACGGGGGCGATCTGCAGTGTTTGCGTCGCCCAACTGTCTCGGACCAGCGGGAATGCGGCGAGGGTATTGGACGGAGATGCACGGCCAAAGGCTGTTGTCGAGTGGCCCGTGAGGAGAAAAGAACTGGATACGGAGGCGGAGAACTGATCGACAATGATGTCGTGGATTCGCAGAGAATTGCGCAAGCGGATGAATGATTGGCGAAGGTGACGAGGAGAAGGAGGGCCAAGGGGCGTGTTGTTTCCAAGTGCAAAGTGATGGGTTTATTTTTACGTAATCGGATTTCGTACCCCGGTCATCCTTGCCTTGCACTCCTTGCCTCCAATGCGCAACAAGTCACAACTTCGCCATGAATCCAGCTTCATCCTCCAGCCTTGCTCGCTCGCTGCCTTCAGTCAGCGTGATACGCCGCTGGCTGGTTTCTCAGCCTGCGACAACACCTCAGCTTACCCATCTCAGTAATCGCTCGGTACTCGAAATCGCAGGCCCAGACGCTCAGAAGTTTCTCAAAGGTCTCACTTCGCGCGACGTCGAAAATCTCGGTGGGGGATACAGTGGTATCTTGAACGCATCTGTAGGCCCTTGATCAACTCCACTTATAACGCTAGGGTCGCGTTTTACATACAGTATTCATCCTTCCAGCTAAAACAAGCCGAGTTCCCACCTATTACATCATACATGATACGGCGGCAAATCACCCCGCCCCCCTTTTGGACTTGCTACCCCCCTTCAAACTGCGGTCAAAAGTCCGCGTGCGAGATGTTTCTTCCGAATGGGACGTATGGAGCGCTTTTGGAGGCGCGGAACACGATAACAAACCCACTCGAAGTTTCAAGCTGGGTAGCGGCGGTGCCGCTGAAGCACAATGGTCCTGGCCAAATGGACTTGCCGACATTGGGCCGGACGAAATAGGTTGTTGGGATCTCAGAGCTGGTTTCGGACCTCACAGTATGGGTCGAAAGGTCCTCGTGACAAAAGGCAAAATTCGTATGCGTTCGAGCTAGGAACAAACTGATCACAGCTCTGCTAGCTACTGCTTTTGACCAGGGCTCTCTGGACGACTATGATACCAGACGCATGGTCCTTGGCGTGCCAGAAGGCTCAGAAGAGATCATACCCGGTGTCGCTCTGCCGCTGGAAAGCTGCATGGACATACACGGGGGCGGTAAGCGAGCCTCGTCCGCTTCGTGCTCATCCGGCAGTGGACTTTCGCAAAGGTTGCTATCTTGGACAAGAGTTGACTGTACGGACGTATCACACAGGTGCTACGCGCAAACGGATCTTGCCGATAACGCTGCAATCCTCGAGTCTTCCTCCAGGACATCTCGCCGAACCCGCAGAGATATTCTTCCAGCCACCGCCCAGCGCCGCTTCTCAGAGGGTCCGATCGGCTGGCAAAATCCTAGCTCTCCACGACAAAGTCGGTCTCGGACTGGTACGCGTCGAAATGGCAGAGAAGAGCTGTTGGGTGGACGGCGGGGACCAGGATCGAGGCAGCTTGTTCATCAACGTCGACGGAAAGAACGTGGAGATTGCCGTGAACAGGGGTGAAGCATATGCCGCGGCATCGACTTGATATCGTCATGCAAAGCATTATAATTCGTCGAAGAAGGAAGGAGCAACTTCATCATCGCGAGTTGACTTGCCCAGGTCTCCCATCCCACCCTTTCCTCCTAACCTCTTCTTCTTCTTGTCATCCATTTCGTCGTCCGAATCGTCCGAGTCGTCCTCTATATTTCCTTCGTCGTCGCTCTCGTCGCTTTCCTCGAAAAGATCCGACACGTCGGTCAATTTGATCAGCTCGTCGTGGCTGACACTCCCCAGCCATTTGCTATGATGATCAAGCTTGATGCGCTCGATCGGATATTCTTCGTGAGTCGCAATGGCGCCGACTTTTGTCAGCAATGGGCTCTCATGGACCGGCTTACGGAACTTGTGAGGGAGAATCTGCATGACTCTTATCATCCCATCCTCTGAACCGGTCGCGATTATATCCGGACTGAGCGCCACTAGCGCGTCCACTGAAGCCGGATGGCCTGGAATCCGGTCTACTCCATCTTGCCACCCCTTTGCTCGATTCCATATGGACAGGATGCCCAGAGTTGACCCGACAACGCTCTTGCTGCCGCCCTTGACTTGGACGATGGAGAGCAATTCGTCCTCCTGGTCATCGGACACGGATAATGGAGTCGCCTTGTTTGAGCGGATGTCGATTACCGAAAGATGGCCGTCTCCTCTAAGCTTCAGCTTGATCGACGTCGTAGACTCACGAAGTGCTGACAAGATGCCGCTTATCATCGAAGTACGTGAAATCCGAGATATAGTCAAAGTGATGCGTGTACGCCCGTATGGGATCGTCCTGTCGCGTATCCCAAAATTTGATCACACCCTCATCATCCCCGGAAGCCACTAATTGTTCATTGATACAATAGACTCTGTTGACCGGTGATTCGTGCGCGCCATCCCTGTCTTTCATTATGGTCCCGGTAGCAGGATCAATCTGACTTGATGTGAGCATTCCACGAGCGGTCCCTTACAATATCGAGCCTGATTTCCCGCCAGTCCAAACACAACCGCCGCTGCTTGAAACGTCCACAGACCGCATCGTACGCTTAGTTGGACGGGTCGTCCATGATGACGACGATTCTCCGGTGTTCTCATCGTAGCGAAAAGCTTTGACTTCGCCGGTGAGCAGTCCGGTAAATACAACATTTTCAGATGGATGGAATTCCAGGTCGAAAGGCTGTTGGTGATGAGCTATGCAGGTCAGAACGACGAAACCAACCTGGTTCTTAAGTTTGATATCCGGCATGGCGGCGTGCTAAAGCGAAGTGCGAGGGAGTTATGAGAGGTGAGATGGTTCGAAGGCAGCTGCGATAAAAAAAAATGGGCCGGCTCCGGTGGAGGTGGACCCGGTCTATTCGACACATCTTCCCCGCCAGCTGTAGTGTTTTACATCAACGGCTATCGAACTTCGTCTGCATAAAGGGAGCTATCACTGGACATGTCAGAAGTACGTAAGCGCTCCAACAACGCTCATGCCAGCTTCCCGAGGCCAACGAGTCCGACAGTCCGGATCATCAAGTGGCCGCGTCGGGATCGAGTTCTGGGTTGGATCGCGTCAGGATCTCAACAGCCATTGATCAGGCGGCCGAATCATTGCGGACAGCGAATCTTGACAAGCCCTTATCCGGCTTCCCAGCCGTTTTCGAACAACACAAGGCGGTTGATCCATCGTTGATACCATGGAGCTGCGTCGACGCATTGGCGCGATCTGCAGAGCCCGCACGATTCGCAATGATCATCGTCAACCAGCCCATACACAGTCGAGACATCTTTGAAAAAGCATGGAATGCCTGTAAGCGTCACGCGAGATTCAGGAACTCAGACAGCCCATTTGCGATACTGTGCAGACGGTGGTGCTAATAGACTGTATGATCTCTGGGACACTGAATCCCGCTCGAGGTAGGGAATCCGCATCTCGCATTAATCACAGCTTCCTGCCCGACCTGATCAAAGGGGATCTCGACTCCATACGATCTGATGTTAGAGCTTACTACGAGTCTCTTGTGAGCCATCCGTGAGGACACGACTTATAAGAAGGGCGTTTTGGTACTCCAGGACCGCGACGAGTATTCGACCGATCTCATGAAGTGTATCACGGAGGTAGAGCGCAGAGAGCAAGGTGACCAGGTAAGCCCCCCTACAAGACCAGCTAATCATTTAGTCACCGCTCTTGCTTATCGGGGGATTATCTGGCCGGATTGATCAGACCGTCCACACGATATCGTTGTTACACAAGCTTCGAGCGACGCGGCCGCACATCTACGTCTTGAGTGGCGAGAGCATGGCCTGGGTGCTTGATGCAGGTTCACACCTAATCGAAATTGACCATTCGACCATGGGACAAACTTGCGGCATATTACCTGTCGGTATCGATCGGGCTATGGTTCGAACAAAGGGGCTGAAGTGGGATCTGGGTGCGTACTGTTCCCGTCTGGTAGGGAAGCTGAACGGAAAGACTGGTCAACGTCGCTAGATGGCGAAGTCTCGACATCGAATCATCTTTTGCCTGAAGAGCCGGCAGTATATCTCAAAACCGACAAGCCCATTTTATGGTGCGTCGAGGTGCGAGGAGGAGGGATTTGAAGGAAATTGGACGAATGTCAGACTTGTATGGCCGTCAGAATCATGAACCCCGTCATGCGCTTCGTGGACTTGTACGATCACCAGCCTCTTATGAAGGCATACAAAGGGCGATACGAGCAAGGGCGTGCATAGCGCGTAGACTTATTTACGTGAGTAGCGACCGTAACGTGCATCGCAATAATGCTATGCATGCTGGGATGACTGCATCTCTTCAACGTGGAAGACGCCGTCTACATTGGCAACGAGCGATCCAAGCCTGGATAAAAAAAAAGCGAGTCGTTCGTACATTGAGGCTCGATATCATTACGGAAATAGTGTAGCCCAGAGGGTCCATATAACAGGCACGGTCCGCGCGCTATTGACGGGATCATGAAGCATACCGCGTGGGATGCAGCGAGTTTTCTGATGATTCACGAGATTCTGCGTTGAAGAAATCGACACGTGAGTTTCGTGCTACCATCACTCAGCTCTTCAATCGCCGTGACTCGACTGCTCCTTATTTCGCCTCGAACTACTCAGATTTACGGGGACCGATGTTGCATTGATATGAAACTGTCAGGCGCGCTGCCCACTTGGACGGCCGCAAATAGATATCTGCGTGTCGAATGCGATACACTGCTGGTACATGTCTTGACGATTTGGCCTCAATTCAGTCGTCATCATACTGCACTCACGAAGTTGTGAGCGATCGAACAACGCTATCTTCACCAGTGAACTTGAGCACATGTTTGTCTGTTGCATATCGGCGATGTGCAATAGCGTACTTAGACCCAAGTTTGAGGGACATTGATCTAAGAAGCGAGACATCACCAGAACATGACTTGGTGGACGTAACACTGTTCGTTCGATGGAATGCGCGCGATTCGATGTGAATGCAATGCATATTGTTCTTCATGTGCCAAATTAAGCAAGCTAAGTTTAAGCAATCGACATCACTGCTCAGAAGCTCTGTGCCAGGTAAATGGGTGGTATACCGATAGCACGGTTTTGGCATATCCACTGCAGCCTGCAATATGTCTGCGTCTTTCAATTCGTCTGTGACACTGGCGTCGTAAATGTGACTGTATATGAGACTGCAAACAGCAAATATGCACTCCATTACTCCTGATAGTGTCTTGCGGTGCTTTATTTTCCCATTGCTTCTGTCTCGGAAGAATCTCGGTCATTCTACGGTGGCACAATCATCCTCCCGCCGCATCGAATTTTCGCAAAATGGTATCGTCCGGCACGTCCTGTTGTCAATCGTCATTGTGTGCGAATCACATCGATTTTGATGCTCATAGACCGCACACTCATCATGACAGCCAGAAAAGGATACAATGGAGACTAACGTGTAAATTCGGCAATTTTTGAATGCACGTCAAGCGTGAGGTACAGATGATACATCATTATCAATCTTGACCTGCTTGCTGATAAGGTCGTGAGGCAGATACAACCATGCGATGAAGCGCATGGGTATCGTTTCGCACTGGAAGCTATCCGTACACGCAATCATTTGCACCTGTTCTGACCTTCTCGTCGTTCTTTCATTTGCCAGTGACATATATATGTCGATAATCCTGGTGGGTTCCCACTCACCTCCTTGAAGACCACACACACTTGCGTCATTACATGTGTCACGGCTATGCATATGGCCAAGGCCAAAGTGAACACTATCGGCTTTAAGTAGAAGAGTGTGGTGCTGGCACTGGTCCGGCCATGTCTCGGGGAAAGCTAATCACAACCCTCGATTACCTCTTCGAACGCTTGCCTGCAGTGTCTTTCTCTGCTCCTGCTCTTTTACGCGATTCTGTCAGCGGCGGAACGTGTGTAGTACAAGCACTTTTCGAAACTCTGACAGCAGCATGAAGGAGCCGCTTTTCACCTATCCGGACTATTGCGGAGCGGCGCAGGCATTGATCTTCGAAAGTATCTGCCGTAATCGCTGTGAGGTCCGCCTAGCCGTTAGAGGTAGTCAGCACGAGGACTTACAGATAGACTTTGCTCGTAGCCAGCAAGCCGCTTTTGGATCGCGCATTGAATGATATCATGGACCTCAGAGTTAACCGACGGGGGTGGTAGCTTTCCTTTCTTCTGGAACCGTTTCCACTCGGTTTCGTTGAGGAGAACCCTGATAAATGCTACCAGCTGGTCGTCCAGGTTACCGTCGAAGGTGAGGTAGAAGGATCTTGTATCAGAAGGAAATCTGCCTTTGAGACGTACTCATCTTGTCCTTCTTCCAACCAGCGATCCACGCGTGCAGCCAGCTCTGCTTCGCTCCTTCCGTGCCTTTGCTTCACCGCATCCACGATAAGACTCCCTTCGAGCTCGACTTCGTCTCCTGGGTTTCCGTGCGGCCAATCACCAACCTCTTCCAAGCTCAATAGCTTCAGCGTCTCCTCGGTGAACGGGAAGGTGTCGACGTGGCCGTACTTGCGAAGAAGTTCAGAGTTGGGCGGCGACGAGTATGTGTTGAACTACGATGAGCGAACATATAATATAGACTCACTATCTGCTGTCCACAACTGATACGCTGGGTCGAAACCATAGTGTAGCCAGGGAGCGCGGACAACTTTTCCTGGACTGTGTTCATATTCTCGGCCTCGTCATCATAGAGGCGAGCATTGTCACGCTCGTATGCCGCATTGAGCATGTCCGCCATAGGTATCATGACGGCAGTCTCATTGTCATCGGCATCTTCGTCATCACTATCGTCCGGGTCTTCTGCGCTTTGCGTAGCTCGGCTGACGGGGATTGTAAACGAGCGGGACAATATACGGGAGCCTTGTAAATGAAATGAGTCGAGGGAGGAGTAGGGAGACGAAGGAGGAAACAAATCGGGATGAGCCTGTCGTTCAGCTGAACATCCCAGCCATCACATCACGTACGGCCAAGATTGGCGCGATGACCCGGTGGTATTCACTTTCCGCGTCGTCCCTGCCGATTCGCTCTGGGTCATGAGGCGTGACTTGCGCAGTGACCCACTTTCAATGTCTGTGCCTCGTAGCGCACGCACTTGATCCGTCGTCCAGAACATGGGAGTCTCAAACGCAGTGGGCAAGCTGTCTGATAATGAGTGGGTGCTTGGCATTCACATACTGAGGTAGAACGACCAGGGGCTGTCTAGCTGCCGGCTCGACTCCCACATCATGACCAAAATTAGAGGCGTCCATCCCGAACCCAGGCTGCTCCATTCAGCGGGAGTCAGATGCTGTCGAAGGGTGGAAGTCAGAGGCGACAATATCAGATGATTCGGAATGTGAAACAGCGGCGTATCGGGCTACGGTTGAGCGAGTCGATGCCCGGTCTTCTGCTCACCTGTACTTCAGTGACAGCAACAGCACCGAAGCCCATCGACTCGATCATTCGTAAGGTAAAGACCTCTTTGTTTATCCAGCCACCGGCGGCTGTGAAGCCCTCCAAGAGGGCATCAACGTTTCTAGAGGAATGAGACATGGAAATATGTTACATGAAATTACAACACTGCTAAATTGACGGCTATTCCCAGTCGGAATCCTCGTCATCGTTGGCCGTAACCTTAGCGGGGGGTTTGGGTCCATTGTCAGATACCACGTCGTAGCTCTCCTCCGAATCTCGAGGACTGGTCGACGTCGATGCTGCGATCCTACTTTTGGCTGACTTCTCGAAGGAGCGTTCGGGCGCGGTCGGCTTTGGGGTGGCATCAGCATCTGCATCTGCTCGCAGGTCTGGCTTGTCTGCCGACGAGACATCTTCCGGCTCGTCATCCCAGCTGAAGTCGTCCGCTTGCGTTTGCTGGGTAGCTGCGAGTCAGCGATCTCAAGTCGAATGCATTACCCTCAAGAAGTTTCTTGCGCTTGTTATCTTCTGCCTCGATCATGTACTTATGAAAGAGGTATCTTTGCCAGAACTGCTCGTCTGTCAAGTGCTCCGGCACTGTGATCAGCACGGAATTTGGAGCACGCACCTAGGGCCATCCGGATAGCGCCGACATGCCCAACCTCTGTCTCTCGAAGACTCTCGCTGGCATCGGACCAATGGTCTTTCCTCCATTGCGCAAACGCCTCGCGTCTTTCTTGCGACTCTTCGGGCCCTTGAGGATCCACCAGCAGCAGGCCTTGGTCCTCGCGCAGACGAGACAACAGTGTGTCCTTGCGGGAGCCCGCGACGACAGCGGAGCTCGATGGGCGGGGCGTTTGACCTGCGTCATCAACGACGGCCTTCGGTGTGGTCGATGTCGAAAACGCGTAGAAGTCCCCGCCGTCCCAACTTGTGGCGATGTACCGATCGTTTTCTTCTGGCGGTACCACCTTGACAGCATCGCCCATCCATTTCTCAGCGTCTTTGACCCATTGATCGCCCTTTCGAAGGTATTCCTCAGCCATCTTCTCCGCTTGCTTGACCGACAGCTGCAAGTTTTCCTTTGCGGACGACAGGCGCAGATTCTCGGCAAGCTGTGTACGAAGCGCGGCAGGATTGGACAGGGTAGGGTTCGATGCCGCGGAGGCCAGGGTGTTGTGGAACGTTGTTTGTAGGGCGTGTTGCAATTGGCTGGTCGAGGAGGTGATCCTGTTCATTAGGGTGATGGCGGGGGTGTCCGTATTGTCACCCTCGAGCTCTCTGGCTTTTTCTTTGCCCTGAGTCGACACAGGTTGAGTTTCGTCGCTGGTCTTGCGAACAATCTCAACCTTTGCCGTGCGCAGGTACTCTAGGTCGGCCTGAGCTTGGACAACAGTCTTGTCAAGGTCCGCCTTTATGCTGGAGATCGCCGAGGCAGACTGCCGTTAGCGGCTTAATACCGAAAGACATGCCTGCTTTTTGACTCCACCCCACCAAGAATTCAAGGTGCCCAGGACTTGGCCCACTTCGGTCTCGAGATTCGCGCGCGAGATGCTCTGCTGTATAGCGCTCTGTGCCGTAGAAGGTTGATCCTCAGTCGCCGTCGCATGAGGGGTGGTCTCATCAATAGTGGGCGAGTTGTTACTGGAGATAGCTTCTGAGTTCCGAGACGGAGTCTCTGCTGGCAAAGCGTTCGGATCGTGCTCTTGAGCTGACATGATGGATGAGAGTTGAGAGATATCGCCATTTCCACTACATCGTGCCTGTCTTTAGGAATTCATTTGTTTCCTATCTTGTCTTTCGTTCTCGCAACATCTCGCCTCGCATCACACACAGCATTCAGCTACGTTCGGCTCGTCTCGAGTCAGATATGACCAACGTCTACGTGCCAGAATCAATACCTATCGACTCGCAACCTGGGAATTCACAGCGTTATACAGATTATGCGTTCGAACCGACCCAACTCTCGCAGCCCATCTTCAGCCAAACTCAGAATACTCAGGGCATCAGCAGCCAAGTGGAGCCCAGGCGGAAATACTGTAAGCCTATAACAGTACCTGGCCGACGACAGGGGCCTTGTTCATCCCTACAAATACCGGTCATCCAATCCTCAAGTTGCCTTGGGCCAAATCATCGCTGCAGCTCGGTCGTGGCCCTCAGCTGCTCTCAGGCAATGACTTGGTTCTGGCGGAAAAGCGCATCTCGAATAAGCACTGCCGCGTGACGCTCGGCATACCCGACAGCAACAGTTTGTCGAATACTGTCCAATCGTGGAAGGATGGGGAAGGGGAGCCGGAAGTCTGGCTAGAAGATTTAGGCAGCAGCAATGGCACCTTCGTAGGTCTAAAGCCAACGTCCTCTCACACCAGGTGAATGGGGATCGTATCCGATCCCGCGTGCTCCTACAGCATGGTGACGAGGTATCGCTAGGGCACTGCGCGACCCTCGACACTCACGACGTCCGATACATTTTCCGGTCAGTCGGAGGTCATGCGATGAAGGCGGGCCCCAATCGCCTGGAGCGCGTGGGAGAAGTGTACGAAAGATATCAGTTTCTGGAACGGTGAGTAGATCTGCTCGCAGCTCATGACAGCTTGGGGAAGGGGACTTTTGCCGAAGTATACCGTGCTGTCGATCCCGAGACCGGCAACCAGAGAGCAATCAAGGTGAGTCTGTCTGTGAGTCGGCTGAACAGTAGCAAATCGTCAAGCACCGGTTTGCAGGAAATGCCAAAACGTTGGCTCTGTTTCAGAGGGAGATAGCCATCTGCCAACAATTGCAGCATGTAAGCGCACTGTCGGTTTCGCTTACCCTAGGAACATATTTGCCGATTGATCGAACACTACGAGGATCCTCAACACATTTGTCTGGTTCTCGAATATGTGGATGGTGGCGACATGCTGGACTACATCATGAATTGGCAAAGTCCAATCAACGCCGGTTTGCGTAGGTCAAGCCAAAGCCCAGCTGACCCTAGCCGAGGATGACGCTGCCGATTTGACTCTGCAGATATGTTCAGCAATGGCGTATACCGTGAGTGAGGTTGAAACTTTGGCTGACGGAAGCACGAAATGGGAGTCACGCATAGAGATCTTAAGCCGGAAGTGAGCGGAATGATGAGCACAGTTGACCATCAGAATATCTTGCTTGCCAGTGTGCCTGGAGAAAAGGCTATGACCGTCAAGATTGCCGACTTTGGTCTAGCCAAAATGGGTGAGTCCCCGCCTTTACCATACAGTATGGCTTACGCAAGTCGACGCGAAGACCATGCTGACATCAATGGTCGGAACCCCTCAATATCTGGCACCCGAGGTGGTGATGCAGACGCAGCAGAACCCTGGCTACGAAAACGTTGTTGACTCTTGGTCTGTCGGCATCATTGTATACAGGTGGGCGGCTGCGCGTACACATCTAATGGTCAGCATGTTGACCAAGGCGCTGCCTTTTGAAGAGAACGCGGACTTGGCTGTGGACGTGCGTGTCATTGCATCCGAGCTGACGGAAGAAAAGAATCAAGGCCCGATTCACTCAGCAGTTCGACATCGGACTTCTCGAAGACATCGGAATCAGTGCAAACGGTAAGACTCATCGGATCTCGCTGCCCGAGGAGCTCACTAATTTTAGGCATCAACTTCATCTCACGTCTGTTGGAAAAGCAGCCTGCCGGCCGGATGACGATGCAACAGGCTCTACAGCATCCGTGGTTAGCCGAGCCATCCACACAGCAGAGCGATTCTTCTCGATTTGGGCTAGGAGGCGACTCGGTCTGGGATATTCAATCGTTTCCCAGTGATGGACCCACTTCAGAGGTCCCGACCGACTGGTCCCGACCCCCAACCGCATCCGGCACCAATTTAGAGAGCGTCCTATTGGGTTCCGACACTAGTTTTTCCCAGCCCATGGGCAAGTTACGCCTCGCTACGCCGACCACACCTCAGCAAGAATCGAGGGTCTTAAGAGACCCTATCACGCCGCCCTCAGACATCTCGTTGAAAAGGAAGAAGGGGGACCCGTTCAGCTCTGGGAGCCTGTCACCGGTTCCATCTGTGGAGCGAACCGTGCCATCAACAGCGTCGGAGAACGCCTCGGCGTCCCCTAGGCGTTCCACTAGGGCTCGGAAATTGCCTAAACGGTCGTAAAACGACATTAGATCTCTTGTTGTACAAAGCAGATGACAGACAAATGCTCTCTCCCCGCACGCCGCCTGAGCACAATCTGATCTTAGTCGGTATTACAGAGACTGAACTTACTCGACCCGCAAGTGACGGGCTGCATTGTGCAATGATTTCTGTCGGACGATTCTGCTCGATAGCCACCAGGTAGAAGCGTCCTCGCGGAGAGAGGAGGGACTGCTGTGAGACGGCGTTTGAGCAGAACCTACCGGTAGGATTTCAAGTAATCGATTGGTCACCGTCATTCCCAGCGCCCCGCCAGCCCAGGCGCCTCCGATGCCCTGTTGTGTTTGTGTCTGTAGACGTCTGATTAGCAGTACGAGCTGGATCACGCACTCTTCTTCGTCGGTGGGCACATAAGGAGGGTTGAAAATCAGAACATCGACTTCGCCTGCGACGCGAGGTAACAACGAGGAGAGCAAGTCACCGCGCACAGGATCGACTGTTGCCTATATGTCAGGTCACGTAGCAGCCAAGCATACATTGTTCGCTCTAGCTGTGCGCAAGGTTGCGTGACAAGCATGGGGATTTATATCCGTGGTCAGGTAGGCTAATGTCAGCGGGTACAGAAAACTTTCATACCGGTCGTCGACCCTAAGATGCTTGACAGAAAAGCTGTTGCTATACCGGACCCTGATCTAGTCTGAGCGGATGTCTACCGCGCCGGCCTACCCAATCTCTACGCAAAGACTAGGCTGTATCAATCTGATGTCGTCGGCGTCCTCTTCCAGTGCGTCCAGCAGGATGAAGGAATCCTCTCTCAATCAGCTCAATAGTGTTGTTCAGGTTTACCTGCTGGTTCATAGATGTGCTGATAGTCGGCTTCAGTGAAGTGACCTATTTGTGGGGTGGGAATAGACACTTTCATGGTGTACAATAGAGTAAAATTACAACAATCCGACGGGCAAGGCCGAAAGTGCATCATGATTCGGATAATCTCTTCCGACCCGACGCTTGCCGACTGTTGATCCTATAAAGGCTTGTGCTCGCCTCGGCCGTCGTTGGTGGGCTCAACGTTGGAACAATGCTGGTAGACAAATTGGGGTCCTGCCTTTGAGGCGTCACACTGACGCGGCGCGAGGTCAACAACAACGGCTTCGGGCCAGATGTTCGCGGTGGAGTTCGGGGAGACTGCAGAACGGTCGGAAAGGACACCGGACCGGCGGCGGCGCTTGGCGCCTTGGGCCGGATCCACGAGCGCCAAGATGACCAGCCAGCTTCGATCGTGTGCGCACCAGCCAATTCGGCAATCTTTTCACTGGCAGAGGCGATGGCGGACGACGTCCATGCAGAAGATACTTGGCTCAGGGACGACAAGCGACTGGTGGGGTCCATCGCACTCGAGTAGCTCCAGGCAGACGGTGTCCGGGCCGCTTGGAACAGATCCAACTCGGAGATGCTGGCACGTTCCGATCGGAGCTGACGAGCTACATACAGGAGCGATTCAGGATCGCTAGCTTGCTCGAGGGGTAGAGCGTGAAGCAGTTCCATTTGCCGCTGGGCATCGTGAGGCGTCGGTGCGTCTCCCCACAGACCGCGTGGCGATGTGCGAATCGTTGCGAGTATAATTGGGCGACTTGTAAGAAGCACTGCGACACACATGTCAACCAAAGCATCCAATGCGGCGCCTTCCTGCGCTGTTTGAGCGCGATCCGAGAGGATGAAGTCCCAAGCGGGAAGGACAAAAGACGCCGGGATGTCGGCGACCAACAAAAGACTGAACCAACGAGACGCGTACGAGGAAGGTAAGACTTCGTTTTCGGTGAGGATGGACCACATCGGCCCGTCAGACCACCTCGCGCGGCGTTCGAAACAATCCAACATCTTGCCCATTTGAGAACCATCTTTGCCGACCAGCACCTCGTCGTACTCTCGTACAAGAGCACAAAACGCCCAGTAAGTTCGTTCCTCGGCGTACTTGGCTCGAGGAACCGGTACGCGGGACCGTTCACCTCGGCGTGTCTTAAACTTCCACTGGATCTCCGAGTAAACCAGATAAAGATGTGCGGCGATGTCGATGAGGCCTTGATGGTAGGCCCACTGAGAGTTTGTCTGAACAAAGACGTATACCATCCGGGCAATAGCTTCGGCGTGAGAGTCTGGGTAGATGACAGTTCCGTTGTTTATCTTCCGCGGCTTGAGTAGTGTGACGGGCGATGCGCCCGAGCTGGAAGCAGACAACGAGAGTTGGGGCGTCATGACGGAAGATAGTGTGATCTGCGGAGATAGAGCATGTGTGGGATCGTACGAACATTCCGGCACCGCGTCCAAACGTTCGAACATGGCCCTTCGACTCGATATTTGCAGTGGGCGAGGCGGCCGGTGTGTGGTCCTCCTGGCCAGATGTTCCGCCTGATCATCGGATGAAGACGACGAGCTAAAGTCATCGTCGACCAAGTCCTCGGCGTGATCCCGGTCTTTGCGCCTAGTCGGGGCCAGTGGAGCGGTTGAAGAGGGAAGAGTGCACGATAGGAATGCAAATCGCGACTGAGCGGAAGCGACGTCGCGCGTGATGTTGCTGATCAACCTTTCGATAGGCTCGGCTGATTCAGGCTATTCGTCAGGTCTGACCAAGCACTACGTACCAAGTCTTCGATATGCTCCATGTGCGTTCGCACCAGACCCTGAAATGAGCTTGGTCGACTGGTGATTTACGTAGTAGTGCGCCCTCTGTGTCTTGGATACATGCTTCCATTCCCGCTTCTGGACCGGAAGCACGCCCAGGAGCAGTGAATAGGCGAGCGGCCTAAGGTGAGAGGGATGCTGAGGGATGCCTGGAATGAGTGAGGACTACTAGATCCAATAAACCCACCGTTGGAACAAAGGGTTCGAAGCTTTGCGAGATCTACAGTGGAGCTTGAAGCATGTCGGGACGAGTCCAATAGGGCCTGAAATTGTGACAGGGTATCGTCATGCGGGTCGTCCTGGACGTGTGTCGACATGGAGTGTAAGAGAAGAGTGAATTGATTGGGATCACGTGAAGTGACTGGATCAAGATTTATAAAACCCTCATCCCCCATGTTTCTTTTTTCTCTCTTGTCTATCATCCCACAACGTACGTTTCCTCCTATTCTTCTCCTCTCTTCATGATGTTACCGCACTGGGCACTGAACCGTCGTATACGACAGTTTGTGATTAGAACGCTATTCCACTCTAGTAGGGTGGAGCGAGCCTAGAAACCTCGCGACTGATACACACGTCCTCTCGTGTTTTTCGCACGACGCTGACACGCAGCATGTCAGAAGCCACTCGCCTCTATGATACGTTGCAGACAGCTGTAGATGCCAGTATTACTGTTTTAGATCCCTTGTTGACAAAGTACGTCAATGTATGTATCACCATGTTGACTGTAGAGCGCACGATCGCCATGATTCGCTGGACATGTCTGCAGGCTTGTCTCTCCTGCTTGTCCGTCCTCAAATCTTGCTGGCCTCGCTGCAGAATTTAGTCATCACCCTCGCTTTAAACCTTTCGGGCACACCCACATCGGAAGGGGTCCTTCATCCTTTTGGTGAGATCGAACATCTGAGGAGCGGAGCAATTGCAGAAGAGCTCTACGGCGAGCTCGCCGTTTGTCAAGAGGTCATGGACAAGGTCCGAGGCATGGAAGGGAAACTAGAGTATCAGATCAAGAAATTGATGGCCCTCGCAGAGGAGAAGGTTTTGGACGAAGAAGAAGAAGGTAGGTGATCGACGATATTGTGCTCATTTAGATCCATTGTCATTCCGACCGAACATGGCGGCAATGGCTGCGCCAGCGGTATCACAAGCGGGTCCCTCAGAAGTCTACCGGCCGCCAAGAGTCGCCGCCGTTCCATACCTCGAGCCTACGAAACAACGTAAAGAACGACGGGCTCCAGCACTGCTGTCGGAATTTGCTTCCACACTGGAGGGAGCGCCCGGTATGGAGACGACGTCGGGTCTCTCTACGATGCCTGTGCGAGCCGATCGACATTCTAATTCGGCGTCCGCCAAACGAGCGGCCGAGCTGAAGCGCATCAACGAATTTGAGGAGGAGAACATGACGAGGCTTGTCACAACCAAACGAGAAGCGAAGCGGAGACGTGAAGACGAAGCTGCACTGGCTCTTGGCTACGGCGTCGGTGGCACCGGGAGATCGAGGGGTAATCGACAAAATGGTTTGGAAGCCGAGTTGGAGGGTGTGCTCGGGGAGAGAAGGTCTGGCGGAGTCTGGGATGGCGTGGGCGCAAAATTGGGCGCAAGAGACGGCATGTTTGAGCGTGGTAAAAAGGGTGTTGCTGCGGCGAGCGCCGGCAGAGCGAAGAAGGCTAGGTTTGAAAAGGACGTGCAGAGGGGTTCATAAAGTCGTGATCTCGTCTACTTCAAAAGTCGTCTGAGATGAGTGTGCGATACTTTCTCTCATGATGCCAACTGTAACTCACTACTTGTGGGAGGTACGCTCCCGCGCTCAGGTCCAAAGTCCATAGGTCGTCGAAAACATTGACGCCGTTATATCCGCCGGATAAATAGATGCGCGCGTCGTGTAGGACCGCGACATGATATCCCCGGCCGGGAGGGGCGGTGCCCTTTGGCATTTTGCTCTCCCATTGCAAAGTGACTCTCATAAGCAAATTCCGGCTCCGACTCACCAAGATTCAACAGCAAAACGTCTTGGGCATACGTTTGACCGTTGTGTCCGCCGATGATGAATAGGTAAGATCCCACTTGCGTAGAGGTGTGCGATAACCGATTGTGCTTGACATCGGTCGTAACCAACGTCCAGACTAGAGTGTCTGTCATTAGTGGTACGAAGGACTACTTGCCCAAATTGAGCACGTGAACGTCGGCAAAGCTTGCGTGGCCGTCACTGCCCCCAAACACAACCATTTTATTACCGATGAGATTGGCTGTGTGGTATCCTTTTCTCTGCGGTTTGTCTCCGGTCGTCACCCATTCGTTCCAACTCGGCTGCTTATGGTCAGAGACATCGAGCGCCCACACGTCGTTCAGAGCCGCTTGGCCGTTACCTCCACCAAAGACGACGAGATAATTCTTATAAGCGACCGTGGTGTGCGCGCGGCGCGGTGGAGGAAGCGGCTGGGTCACCTTGGGACGGGTGAATCGATGAGATACTAAATGAGCGCCTCTGTGTATGCGACCCACTTGTGTTAAATAGCCAAACATCGTTATTGTACGAGGGTCCGTCTCCACCCCCAAAGATGTACAGGTATTTTCCTACCAAGGTGGTGGTATGTGCCCGAAGCGGAGGTAGCTGATCGCCAAACGTCTCGATCGTGCTCCATAGTAGAGTCTCGGTGTCAAACCATGCGATACGCCTCCAGCAGTGCTTGCCATCAACGCCGCCTAGAAACCATATGCGATCGCCTATCAATGTCCCCGTATGAGCTCTTAACGGCTGATCCGGCGGATGCCCATGGGCGGGAACAGTCGAGAAGTACATGGATGATGCGGAAGCTCGCGCCGACGTGGAGTTGGGCAGTTGTGCCTGCAGCAAGCGATGAGTTTCCCGGGGGGGCTCAACCAGTCTGGCCGCAGTGCGAGGCCGCCGCCTTGGCTCGGCCACGACTCTGTCGACGACTTGGATAGAGGGCGCCAGTGTCAACTCTCGTTGTCGTTCCGGTGGATGGTTCTGGGCGAGATGGACCGGATATGTGATGGCCTCGAGGTCGAGCGGGTCAGGAGTGGAAGAGGTGGGAAGTGATGACGAGCGTGATGGAGGTTGCAGGCCGTAGTCATCGTTCTTCGAGCCAGCTGTCGATGATGGGACGGAAGACTTGTCCCTACGAAAGGGTCTGTTGAGCGTGGGCAGACGACGAAAAGTGGAAGAGGACGGTATGGTCTCCATGATCAATGTTGACACAATACAAACGAGTCAAACCAGTTTCAACCTTTCTCTCCACTTCTTCATGCACCCTTCCTCTACTTCGCATCTTGATACAGAGTACAACCTGCTAAAAGCGCTGCATACAAGATCAAAGCATCAGCATCGATCACAACCATTCTTGCGCCGAGTGGAGCAAGTTTTGCGCATCGTGCGGTTGCTGCGCGATGAATTTAATCCCACCTTGCTGCCAAAGGTAAGGTGCCCACTCGTGATACGAGACTGATGACAGCTGATAGTCGCCCTCCGGTCGGCCTCTCAAGCAGCAGCAAGCATCATCCGTCTCAATCATTTTCTACCTCTGCAGACTGCGTTATCGGGTATCTACGCACGGCTGTTCGCACTGGCGTCGCACATGCTTCTTCCCCCGGCGAGCCTGCAACCACGATCGGCGTCAGACGTGCAAGGGCGATCGGCAGCAAATCTGCAAGTGCAGTCACCTCCGACTTCGGAGCGAGCGGTCCGGATCCCGAAATCAGTGCGACCACGCAGGGCGACCGACACTGTAGATGACATCTTCTCTATATTATAAAATATGCTACAAATGGCTTTACAACATCAATTCATCCCACAATACTTTCAGCTCGTCTGCTGTCGGACGGAGGGCAGGGTCCGGATCGAGCATCGCCCTGAGTACTTCTCGCAAACCCGCGCTGACTGTGGCTTCTCCGTCTAGGTACACCATGATCGGGGAGCCATCTTCGTATGTCGCGTCCACGATTGGTGGGGCAGCACGTTGAGGTGGATCGGTATGGTCTTGGTGCAACTCAGGGGTGGGGAGCTCTTGCAGTTCGTCCTCACTGAGCAATGCCGCTATGGGACCTGGTGATGGTTGGCGAAGCCACTTAGCCCACAGCCTCACACCCGCCGGCGAGCCGCCGCCGTCGGTCACATCGTTCGACGCGCGTAATGATTCCGCCGAAGGCAAACGTACTAGACCAGGTCGAGCAGATGAAGGCGGGACGCGCAGTGATCCCCCGCGCTTGAGACCTTCGGGCTCTATTCGCCACGCAGAAGGATACGGGCTCCCTCCTAGTGGCGTTTCGGTTCCAATGAGCCCGAGCCGTGCGCGCTCTTCCCATATCCATAAATCGCCCTTTCGAACGTGGTGCATGATCTCCACCGAGCGACAGCCTCGATACGGCTCGCGACCGGTGATACACTGATACAGCGTCGCTCCGAGGGCAAAGGTGTCGATCGGGAAGGAGAAAGAAAGGCTCGGATTTACGAGCTCGGGAGGGGAAAAGGGAAGCGTTCCAAGCCCGACACCGTCGGAGGGTGGGTGCTCAGGGTGGATCAAGAGTGAGGACCCGAAATCTGAGAGCCTGACTTGCAGATCTTGTGTCAACTGCCATCAGTGTGGAATGCGATGCACTTGCCAAGAGATTTCCGGGTTTGACATCTGCATGTACGATCCCTTTGGCGTGGACCCAAGCAAGAGCCTCGACAGTCTGCTTTGCCCAACGCTGCCACATTTGACAGCCCACAAGTGTAGGGCTCGTACGGAGCAGCCTGTCCATTGTACCTAGCGGGGCATGCTCGAGCAGCAAGACTAGGCGAGATATAGATGGAGTGGAGTGCGCGGGTTGAGCGAGTGTGGGAAGAGAGGGTGACGCAACAAGGTCGTCTTTTCCATACAAAGTCGTGCTCCGTTGACGGGTCGGTTTGATGCGGACCGCTTCGGATGAAGATCTGTTGTGACCGCGTCGATAATCGATGTCTTCTTTTACGGCGATCATCTTGATGATGTACACACTACCGTGAGGTGATCGTAGCCGGTTCAGGAAGAAAGCCTCCCTCAGGCCCATTGTTTGGCTCTCCCTGTCTGGAGCCATTCGCTTCACGGCGCATAATGTCCAGCTATCACCGGCTGCGGCAATCCCCATGGTATTGACGCCCCTACTCGACGACGCGACAGGCGTACATTTATAAGAGGCGAGGTAGACTTGAGCGTAGCGACCCTCGCCTAAGAGATACGTTGGCGTGGGAGAGAAGCGGAGAGCGATGTCATCTGAACTGGCGGGAAGAGGCGGGTGCCATTCGGGCTGCAGAGACGGCGATTGGTGTAGAGGCGACAAGGGGTCGGATGGGACGGCACGATCGAGGATCAAAGGAGGAGGCAAAGGTCTGCGCCTTAGGCTGGATGTACGGGAAAGCGATAACGGCGACGGGGCCAGGGACGCCTTGGGAGTCGTCCATCGAGGAGCGGGAGGGGGACTAGGCGGGTGCGACTTGGGGGAATCGAAAAAGGACGAAGTGCGAGGACTTGAAGAGGGAGGAGGCGGTAGGGGAACGGTCGAGTCGAAGAGACTGTTGCGAGATGTCATCTGGTCATGGCATGTCAAGTATAGAAAAGAGGTACTCGTAGGATCCTTGTTGACCGTCCATATTGTCATCACGTGATGCATACAACCGAACCATATATACTCCTCTTTCCTCACGACGCCAGCTCCGGAGAGGGGGCTGCAGAACGACGTATGTCTCGATCTGGTCGAAGCCACGAGTCGTGACTCGTTCTCGCCAATGCGCTACTACTCCGCCTCATCGGCGAGCCTAGTGGGCGGAACATTGGCGAGCCGGGCGTGGACTCGGGCTTGCTCCCGTCCTCGGTGGGGACTCGGGTGTACACCAGTTCCTCCTCATCCATCTCATCCCGCTTATCGTCCTTACCCGCTTTGATAAATTGATCCACCACGCAGAATTGGAAAACGTTCATGATCACGGGGAAGATCATCATGGCAAAGACGACTTGCACCGATCCGGGAAGATGGTCAAGCAGATAGTTGCCAAACGCAAGCAGTGACGTGGAGATGTGCGGAAGCGTCAGTGGAAGCAGTACGAGCAGCTTCATAAAGACGATGGCGATGAGATAGGGCGCCAGTTGCCTCCACCAGCTGTCGTGAGCGACGCACCGACGCGACTCACTATCGCGGCTGAGGCGGTTTGCCATAGTGTCCAGTCACAAATCCGTCATGCCCAAGATATGTTGAGAAGAACCAGGTGGATACTCGCAGTCCAATGTAGAGGATGACAACCCCTGTGGTCAGCGACATCGAAGCAAACACCTACCAAGCGTCGTGTCGATGAGCACGTTGAGAAAGTACAGCGAGCACGGGTTACGATTACCAGCTAGCGCAATTTGGTCAGAAATCTACATCAGTGTCGCATGGACGTAGTACCCACCAGCAAATTCAATGCGTGGATGACAGCCTGTCCCGCCAATTGCTTGCCGACGTCCCACAACCAGATCCGCCATGGCCGCTTCCGTTTTTCAATCTGCCGCTTGACGATCAGAGATGAGATTACTAATATGCCCACTGTCATGAGCCGAGTGTGTGCTTGGGACTTACTGAGGCCTTGTACGACCAAGGCTGTGGGCCCCAACAGACTACATTGTTGTTTTTCCATGACGAATGTTGAAACCGACAATCATGTCAGAGGCCAATTCTTCTAATTACTTTTCTATTGCCCTCGCAGACGACACGTCCAAGGCGGACTCTCGCAAACTGAGAATCGAAGCGGCGGTGCAAAGGTCGAAGAGCGAATACTTGTCCGAACATGCATACACTGAACGAGGGGTATGTTTCGGGCCGAGCCGGCTGATGTTAGAACTCGGTCGAGGAGAAGCCAGCAGTCAAAGCCAAAGTCGATCGACAGCAACTAGGTATGGCGCATCTGGGATTGGCTGATGCAGAATTTCTCATCTCTTCACTGTACTATTCGAAAGAGTACCAACGAGTCGTACAGCTCGTCTGGGACGCGTTAGAGCCCAAGAGCTTGGGCGGGTTGGGCCGCGAGATTATTGACACTGGCATACGGGCTGCTATTTGTTTGGGTGACCGAGATGCCGGGCTACGCCTCGCATGGATAACCAAGGATCAGGTAGGTCTCATGTGAGACTGCTGATTGTAGTGGAAAGGGCAATCTGCAGGTCTAGCGGCCACCGCGGCGGACGCATTTCTGGCCTTCGACTCGCCCAAAGGTGAGTGCAGGGGCTTGCAACTCATCATAGACTCTCTTGGCCCGCTTTTAGCATCGATCGCGTCTTACGGTTTACAAGAACCACTGGTCTCACGTCTACTCATCGCCCTGGACCGATGCGGCGAAGACGACTTTGCTTCTTTCATTAGAGCCGTACGCGAAAAACAGCCAGCGACGATCGATCGGGAACGACTGCGAGGAGCACTTCCATTAGAGGGTCTTGGTGGTACTCTACAACGGTTGGACAAGGCGACGCGGGGGGGACAAGTCGAGGAAACCGAAGAGAAGAGTGTTCGGCAACTATAATGCATCTATGCCCCTCGTTGAGGTTCTGCTGTCCGCTTTGCATCTGCAAGCTGTGTACCGCGTTGGTCCTCAAGCTGTTTCTTATAGCCCTCTTGTTCTGATGTCAGCTCTGTTTGAGCGTATCTCACCTAGTATCTCTCGCCACGAGTGATCTCCCTGCCTGAGCTCCACGGTGTCTGAATTGGCAATCCCGGTTCCTTGTACAAACGCTGCGACGAGCATGATACCGATGGTCCAAGCTTGCGATCAGCTCGATCGCTCCACAACCCACCTTGAGCATAGACACGGGCCTGGACCAGTTTTTGCGAGAAGGTCTGGTACTTATTCCTTGACACGACGGCGAAACTGCCGGCCATGGCCGCGGCCCATCTGACTTGAGCCAGACCTCGTGCGGAATACGCGGCACTCACGATGTGCCGATAATCGCCCACTTCCTCCTCTTGGCCCAGTCAGCAATTTGATCTGACGTGCCTAATTTCTCCCATCGTTGCCGCTCCCTCAGATTCTCGGCCTCCAGCTCTCGTTGGCCGACACCTGTCCACTGCGATCTACCGTACGCTTCGCCGGCTTTTTCGGCACCAATCGAAAAGGATGGAACGACGCATGCAACGAGACCAAACGTCTTGACACTAAGTGGCAGTGCACGGTAGTAGGCTAGTCGGCGGGACAAGATCATGTGAGCCGTTGCGGCGATACCAAGGCCGACGATGGTGCCCTTGATACCGCCTTCGATCGTACGATCGGTGTAAGCTTGTTGCTGCTGGTCGGAGGTGAGCTGTAGTCAGTGACGATGTCGTCGTTGCGTGGCTTACTTTCATGGTGGATGTGTCGTTGAGCGAGAATAATGGTGATGGTAAGATATGCGTCAACGGACGATGACGGTGGTGTAAGCGGGGGTCGCTAGAGTCATTACGATTATTAGTCATAGATTACAGATTCGCCACCTGACATTTGTAAAATATACATCGTCTTATTACAAATGTCGGAACGGCTCGCTCTCCCTAGAAAGCGCTGCTGGTGCGCATCTGCTCCAGCTTTTTCAATACCTCTCCAACGTTGCGATCCAAATCCGCAGCGATACTTTGTTGCTTGGCATATGGCAGGGTGTTGAAAGCCTCGCACAAGTCTCCATCGACGGTAGCCTTGATCGGTACGTAGTAGCCTCGATAAGCCAAATGGTCTCGGCCCACCAGCGAGACATCTTGCGAACGCATGTGCTGGGATCAGTTCAATTCCGAATTGTTCCGCACCATTTCAAGCGTCTGCATGAAGTCGACGTCGTCCATCGATATGAATGGGACCAATGCGCCGACAGCACCGGATATCGTGGTGTATACCAGAACATCTCGACCGCCTTCGGCCAACGGCACTTTAGTGATGCTATTCGTCAGCGCCGCTTGTTCCGAACCCACCTAGTGACGACACTGCCGACGTTGTAATGCGCGATCAACTCGGATTTGTTCGCAGCGCCCATCAAAAAGCCCCTCTCGTGAAGGATACCAGCGCCCGTCGGATCATCGTCGACTTTCTCAGACACGCTTGGATCGACTCGGTTAAGAAAGATGTTTCCGAATTTGTCCCCACATGCGACCGTCTCGTAGTCCACATTCGTCACGCAAGTCAGCCATCGCGGCTGCGAATCGTCGGCGAAGACGAGGAGCTGTCTCGAGGGGATTGATCGGTATACACAGTAGAAAGTCGATTCTTGCATGTCTCCGACAATGATTCGTGCACCTGTGACATTGATGGTCGTGACACAGGTCGGGAAAGCCTTGGGTGAGCATGAATCAATACGACAACTCACGTTGCTTTCGCACTTGCGGAGCAGTGCTTTCTTGCCCATCTCATAAAGTCGCAAAGACCTGCCGATGCCAGCCAGAAGAAAGCCTTGGAAGCCAGCTACAGCGGTAGGTATGTCGTCGGTTTTTGTCTATCGTCAGAGATACGATAGCTGGCCAAGATCCTCTGGGAGAACTTGACGAATAAGGGCTCGCTCGGGCTCACCTTGTGGAGGAAATCCAAAGTCTTGCCATGATCCTTGATAGCGTATACTCTTAACCATCCTTCCTTTGCTGAACGTGGGACTAATCGGACACCAACGGCAGTCCCGACGACTAGGTACGGTTCGCCATTCCCTTGGGGGAAGTAGGCGATTGTAAGAGAGAATGCTGCTTCGTCTTCGTCGAGATCGAGGGTAGCGAGGGTCGAGTTCTGGAGTGAGCACGTGCGAGGCGGCGGGTCCGCGAGAGAATGGCCAACCCGAAGGCGAGCATGGAGATCGAACTCACAGCTATAGGGTCAAGGGTACGAATAAGCGACGCCCATCTACCAGCTGGCGCACGTATCCTACTATACTCGCCGAGGTCAACGTTTGGAGCCAGACGCTGGATGGTCTTCGGTCCGTACACTCGGTGGTCCGCTTCGATGACGTAGAACAGTGGCGAGTAAGGATGGCTGATGAATTTACGTGGAGTGTATGTCAACGGCGTAGAGTCCGCCTTGAGCTTTTCGCCGAGCTTTGGTATGGTGAAGATTCTGGCATCAGCAGAGTCAGGTCGCATACCAGGTCGCAATCCACCTTAGGGTGTTGCCTGAAATACCGATGAGACCATCCGAGCACATGCTGGCGGAGAACGACCAGCCGTATTCGAGCTGATCGTAGATTAGGGGTTGAGTCTGGAGCAGATCCTGAAACGTGTAAAGCAGCCAACTTCGGGTGGAGAACGCCATTACAGCTGGTGATCCGTGGACGGAAACCCTCACGATGCGAGGGGCTTTCGCGCCGAGGAAACGAAGGCGAGTGTCAGAGAGGGAACCGTCCACAGGGTCGACTACGGTGCGAAGGAGGACACCGTTGAGCAGACCAATATTGAGGAACATGGTGAGTCGGTTCTTGTCGACGGACGTGTCGAATATCTCGGCGAGACAGATGGAGGACGGAGGCGCAGTCAAGGCCTGAGATCAGTCACAGCTGCATGCCTCGGACTCACCTGCAGACTCAGTGTGGTGAGCGTACTGTCTGGCTCGAGCGATATAACATGAACTGTTTGATCGTCGCACCCGACAGCCTAGTCTCAGCAACTTTCTCGCGGATCCGCTTACCAAGTATGGGGTTCGTCGCCTTCCTTCTGGCACATCGGCGATGCTGAGACACGTCGCGTTCGATGACAAAGATTTCTTCTCCTGATATTCTGACAGTGACCCTTCGGGATCCAGCTCGAAGTACACAAGCTCGTTGGTGCTCAATGCGATGACGACTTGACGCTTATTCGTCGTAGCCGCAGTGATGGAGCATCCTGGCGGAACACTCCATTCATCAACTCGATCTGACGCGCGGATATGTCGCAAGCCGTAAGGGTGAACCTGAAGCAGACCCGAGTTGCCGAGCTGTTGTACTGCAAGCGTAGGGCTGGAGGAGAGGAAGCCGGTATCGTTCACCTCTTCAATTGTCTGGCCGATAGACAACACGAGCGTTCCGTTGGGGAAGGAAAGGACAATGTACGAGTCGTACTCATCTGTTGTCAGCGGCGTAGATTGGTTGGCCGTCGCTAATAAGTTGGAGCGGACACTGTGAGGTTTGACTCGCCAACTCACCATCCTCTGTCAGCTTCAAGGTCCACACGGCATTGGGCACACCAGGTAGCGGACTCGCCACTACCTGAGCAATCTCCAAGCCATGTTTCAAAGTACGGAATGTACTGCGCTCTCCTCTACCGCAAGTGGCGTAGATCTGCGGTGTGTCTGAGTTTTGCCCCAGCAGATTCACCACGCGAGCGTCGGTGACTGGGTCCATAGATGGCAGAGTGTCCACGAGAAGCAAATTCTGGAGCGGTCGGGGCGAGAAGAACGCATAAGGTAGGTGCTCGTCGGTGTCCCCGTTCTGGCGGTAATCGGAAGATGACCATTCGGTCTCGTCGTCTTCCTCAGCTAGACTCTGGAATTGGTACAAGTTTCTGCTGTCAACGGACACAACCCGACCGACTCACTGGTCACCGAATTCGCTCGCCACAAAGAGGTAGCCGCTTTTCAAGACACACAGACTCGTCGCAACGGGAACGGTGTCGAAATACTTGATCCGCATCGCGCTCACGTCTTCCTTTTCGTGCTCGATGGTGACTTTGAATAGATCACCATCCTCCGTCTGTAGCAGGAAGAAGAAGGCGCCCTGCGTTTAGTGCTGTACTGATCTCAGCCCGATATGACCCACCCTGATTTTGTGCATCACAGCAGCGACGATGATGATGCCACGGCTGTTCTCGCCCTTTTGCACCAAAGGGTTTCTGCGGCGAGGGATCGGGATCCGATGAGCGTCTGCGTCGGGGTGTTTCCAAATAATGTGATCCTCGCAGCACACGAGCACGCCGGACGGTCCTTCCCACCTGTCAGATGACGCGCTCTGACCCCCGGGAACTGGGATTAGCTCCAGCCGAGTTAAGATGTATCGCTCACCCTGCACAAGCATGTTGGCACGGCGATCGGTCGGCTCGCTCCATTTGCGGACGACGTGATTCAATCCGAGGTCGAGCTCGTAGAATGTCAGGTACTGTCGTCAGCTTGTGGCATGAGACAAGAAGGCTTGCCTTTTGTATATCCGTCTCGCCTGTTGGGTCCTGATCGGATTCGTGATAATCAAGCTCTAGCGCCGCGTACATCGGATTATCGTACCCCTGGGATGAGCGCCATTGTAACGCAAACGAACCTGGTCCACGGCAATGAGATGCGCGACAATCGTGTTGTTCTTGTGCGCTTCGAGCGGAGACGATGGGAACAGTTTGCCCTCGGAATTGCGGTTCAGAACGTAGACAAGCTTCGATCTGACATTAGGTGCTTAAGCATGTTACATACTTTTCGACACTGCGGTCAGCTAGATCGTGGAAGATACTCACGCTCCAACCAAACAACTCCGCCCTTTGGGGTCAACGGCTAGATATTGCCCCGGTACAACACGCCTGGGATCAGTGCTGCCAGATCCTCTCTCACCTGCTCCCGGATTTGCCATAAACCTCTTGGTAGAGACTCTCAAAATGAGGAGTCGGGGCGACTACAAACTCGATTATTGAAAGCCGTCCAGAGTCGGACGAGAGAAGGATGTAATCTAGATGAGCGATTTGCATCAATCACTTTTTGCGCAGGGCTAACCTTTTGTCATTCCCGCTAGTCGGAAAGCAGCAACGTTTCTGACCGTTCCGAATGCCTGGGATTAGTGATTCAGACTCGACTCACCTCATTTGAGCATATTGTATCCACTGCCGTTAGCTAGATTGGGACGAGTACCAACGTTGACCGGTGCTCGAGTTGAGCTTCAGGATCTCCAATTTTGTACTGCCCCTCACAACCAGAATCTCCTGCCCTTTTGTGCCCGAGAACGAGCCGACTACAGCCGTGCTGATAGCGGAAGGCGGAGAGAGTGTGAGGTTGAGGAGGTGCATGGTGAAAGTAAGGATAAGAAGTGAGTACGGTAAGTTGAAGTTATTTGGCCCCGACTAGTTTTGCCGATTAGTCACTTTTGGCAGAGATGGCCATGAGCCTTTGTACACACATCATTGCAAACGCTCTGACATCGGATCGCGCGGAATCTCCCAAGTGGACTGCGTGTGGGACCATTTTGAAACGATGTCCATGACGCGAAATCCTGGCGGGTGGATCACTGCCGGCTGTGAACACATTCCGTCGTCGACGGTGGTACTGTCAACCGATTTCCCGCCGGCCTTTCGAGGGTCTCCCGGCCTCTTAGGGGCTGTAAAGCAGATTGACAATATATATAGTATCGTGGAAAGTTCATGTGGCATGTAGTTCTGTCTCAACGATGCTTAAATGTAAAACCGCGATGTCTTCTCACTCGCAGACGCCCAAACTATCAAGACTCAATTGGGCGTACATGATCTCGTTGGCATGATCTACGATGTGTCTCTGTCCGACGAGACAGGAGGCTAGCCTCATGTAGTTTATTGTTCGTCAGCGGGATACCGAGTGCGCTGGACACATCGTTAGCCTTGAGATGTCCAGCACAGCGGAATGTCACAAAGAAGCAGAACTGTGTCGTGTGGGCATAGCACGTTCTTGTCGGTTCGAGGATACGGAGCGACCGACATTGGTATACCACTCGCTATCGAGACCTCCTGCTTACCGGCGCTCTCTGCTCGTCCTTATACGCATCACAGTCGGACCAGACCTGCGTACAAAGGACGATTGCAGCTTACGGCAACCATCCACGTGAGTCTCCTTTCACTTCGATCTTTCCGGCATGTTGTAACACACACTTTTCCCCCGTTCCCTCTTACACGATGTCTGTCCGCGATCACGTTGCAGAGCGAGCTCGACCCATCTGGACGCGAGATCAGATCGCACAACGGATCTGTCAAGGGGCCGTGCTTGTCGTATATCGCGCGCAACTGATAAACGCGACGAAATGGGCACCTTCCCACCCTGGTGGAGCGCTGGCCTTGCTTCATTTCGTTGGAAGAGATGCGACTGACGAGATCGACGCGTATCATTCCGAACACGCCAAAATGAGGATGGAGCGGATGGTAGTTGCGCGAGTCAACATCGATATTGCGGAAGGCTGGGCACCCCTGATCCCGCCTATCGCTCTTGGACTCGTACAGCATCCCGACGGGCAGCCAGGCCACTGGACGCGGGAAGGAAAAGTCAGGCTGGCAGGAGGAACCTTGGAGGGTGATGATGAGATTGTATTTCTCAGACCTGCCCAGTTGCAGCCGGCACAGACGGGTTTGAGCAGGAAAACTGAGCAGATACGGTCGAGAGCATACCGCGACCTGAGAGAAAGGATCACCGGGGCAGGGCTTTTTAACCGGCCTGGCCCTTTGGCTGGGTACGGCAGCGATATCGCGAGGTACACCTTCCTTGGTACCATGGCATTCGGTCTTTTCTTCTAGTGGGTATGGTCGCATGGTCTGCTTATGACAGTACGTCTGGATGGCTGGGACAGATGACCTCGGCAATGTTTTTGGGGTTGATGTTCCATCAGCTGACCTGTGTGTATAGTAGCATTCGATGCTTGCTGACGCTAGTCCTGGCGCACGATGCCGGACACACCGGTGTCACTGGCGAGTGGTGGTGGGACAGAGTCATAGGCATGGTGGTCGCCAATTGGATCGGAGGCCTGAGTTTGGGCTGGTGGTGTGATGTGAGCCACTTGTTTGCTACACGTTCGCTGACTTCAGAATCATAATATACATCACCGTAAGCTATCCCGTGGAATGCGCTAATCTGGCGCAGTTGTGACAAATCATCCTGAACACGACCCCGACATCCAACACATACCTTTCTTTGCCATCTCGAAGGATTTCTTTGGCTCACTGTGGTCGACCTACTACAAAAGAGTCATGGCATTGGATGCCTTTTCCAAGGTTATGATACCGCTTCAACACCGAATCTACTACGTCGTACTCTCCTTGGCGCGGTTCAACCTGTATGCCAATTCGTACGCATACTTGTTTGGTCCCAAGCCGAAACATGACAGTTTTTGGCGGTTCGAGCTGGCCGGGGTAGCTTTCTACTGGGCGTACTTCGGTGCGATGCTTCACAGCTTGCCGAGCTGGAAATTGCGAATGGGATATCTACTCATCAGTCACATGGTGTCTAGTCCCGTACACGTGCAGGTTGGTCGGACCCAACGGTATGCGCTGATACCAGATCGTGCTGTCTCATTTCGCATGCTCTACCGAGGATCTCGGGCCAGTCGAGTCCTTCCCCTCGAGACAACTGCGAACCACCATGGACGTCGTTTGCCCTCCTGAAATAGAGTTTGTTCACGGCGGCTTGCACCTTCAAGTGACGCATCATTTGTTTCCCAGGCTACCTCGCCACAATTTGAGAGCTGCAAGCTTGCTGGTCAAGGATTTTTGCAAAGAGCAGGACATTGTTTACCGAGAACATGGTTGGGTCGAAGGGTAGGTGGCCTTTGTTGCGGCACTGACCTCGCAGAAATCGTCACGTTTTAGGAGTGCTGGAAGACGTTGCCAACCAGCTGAGCTTTTTGAAGACGGTGGCAGATGGAGAGATCGAGGAGAAGCTCAAGTAGACTTCGCGAGTAGACCTAGATTGTGTAGAGTTAGAGTGACATGCGAATGATCCCGTTTGCCACCTCCACGCGTCATACCAAGGCTCATCTTGTCATTGTCTCTTCGCACCCACCATGTCCTTTTTCAAACGCAACGACCCCACTGCGCCAGCAGCAAGACGAGCAGCCACTGGCAGTGCCCCTGGAGGGTCCCCTTACGAGCGCTTGCCCGCAGACGGTTCTTACACGTCGCCGCAAACTCAACCCGGCTTGCCTCCCCGACGATCTCCCGCACCACCCTCTCAGCCTGATTTTTCCACGCCGTATCATGGTCAGCAGAGATCCCAGCCTTCATCACAGGATCTTGGTCGAGGATCTGGAGCGCCTGTCGGGGGATATGATCAGGATCAGCGCAAACCGGCTTATGGCTACCCGAGCGAGAAGGCTGAATACCGACCGCAACAGTCTACGGGGCGGGGTCAACCGACTGGATCTGGTCGTGGCATGTCCGTTTCCGTCTCGCCAGGCGATCTAATACTGACCTCAGGTTTGATATTGCTCCATGCCCGTCAGACCCGCTGGCATTGACCAATCGCCTGGTAGTCCATCCGAATGACTTTCCCCCCGAAGTCGAATTCGTCGTCCTGCGCAACCAGTACATCGTATCGATCATGTAAGCTTGTGATTGGACTATCGCTGACTATCAGTCGTGATCCCACAGGTACACTTGCTCCCAGGCATCTGGGTCCCTCCAAGATCATTCGGCAATGGGTCGGGCTGTCTGCCGTAGGCGAGACAGTTGAGTGTGCTCCCTACAATCCTGGGAATGGGGATTGGGCGAGCACCGTCGAGCTCGAGGTGAGTGCTGTTCTGTATCAAGCTAAACTTAGGTTGCCTTTCGTCTGAAGCGTAAAGAGACATCCGACCTGTTCGACAGCGAGGAGATGGCGGCTGCATTCATCAACGTATGCTTGATTCTGCTCTTTCGCTCACCACTCAGGCCTTTCCATCTTTACCATTGTCTCCACTCCAACCATTGGTGTTTGACTATCGTGGCCACGAACTCAAAGCGACTGTCCGGGCGGTCTCCACCTTGGACGGCAACGACGGCGCAACCGGTATCATTATGGAAGGGACCGAAGTTGTCTGGGTGAAAGATCCCGCCAGTGGTATCAAGCTGAAGAACTCGTCAAAGAGGTAACACTCCGCTCCGGTCTTGCTGACGTACAAGGGGACCGACCAATGCTATTCTTGCGCCAAACTTCAAATTTGAGGACATGGGTATCGGAGGTCTCGATACGGAGTTCGCAGCCATCTTCCGTCGTGCTTTTGCCAGCCGAATTTTCCCTCCTGGTCTGGTTGAAAAGCTCGGCATTCAGCATGTCAAAGGTCCGTCGCAATTCTTTTGCGTGCTGATCAGCAGGTATCCTCCTCTTCGGTCCACCAGGAACGGGAAAGACTTTGATGGCGCGGCAAATCGGAAAGATGCTCAACGCGAGAGAGCCAAAAGTCGTCAATGGTCCTGAAATCTTGAACAAGTTTGTCGGGCAGAGTGAGGAGAACATCCGCAAGCTCTTTGCCGACGCGGAGAAGGAGGTGAGTTTGGCCCGATAGGGAGCTGATTATCAGCAAAAAGAGAAAGGCGACGAGAGCGGCCTTCACATTATCATCTTTGACGAGCTGGACGCGATCTGCAAGCAAAGAGGATCGACCAACAGCGGCACTGGCGTGGGGGATTCGGTTGTCAATCAGCTCTTGTCAAAGGTGATTCACTCTCTTCACACACCGTTGACCTCTAGATGGACGGTGTGGATCAACTGAACAATGTCTTGATCATCGGTATGACGAACCGACTCGACATGATCGATGAGGCGCTACTTCGTCCCGGCCGACTGGAGGTTCACATCGAGATTTCGCTGCCTGATGAACCCGGTCGTCGCCAGATTCTCACCATCCACACGTCAAAGATGCGCAGCAACGGCGTCATGGCTAACGATGTCAATCTGGACGAGCTTGCAGCTATCACCAAGAACTTTTCCGGCGCCGAAATTGGCGGTCTCGTCAAGAGCGCTACCAGTTTCGCCTTCAACCGCCATGTCAAGGTCGGGAGTGTGGCTGCTTTTGACGACATTGAGCACATTCAAATCTCGCGCGCTGACTTTATGCACGCGTTGGACGAGGTGACCCCCGCGTTTGGTGTGTCAGAAGAAGAATTGCAGCAGGTTGTGCAGAATGGTATCATCCACTATTCCCAGCGCGTCAACGTGAGTCGCTCACTAGACAATGCTGACTAGCAGGACATATTGAAAGATGGAAGCTTGCTGGTAGAACAGGTTCGCAAGTCCGACCGCACGCCATTAGTCTGCGCGCTGCTGCATGGTGAGCGACTCTCGGAGGACCGACTGACATTAGGTCCATCAGGATCCGGCAAGACGGCATTGTCGGCTACGATCGCGATGGCATCTGAATTTCCTTTCATCAAGCTGATCTCGCCGGAGAATATGGTGGGATTCAGTGAAACTCAGAAGATCGCACAGCTGCACAAGATATTCAGCGATAGCTACAAGAGTCCAATGAGTGTCATTGTGGTCGACTCGATCGAAAGGCTGTTGGGTGGGTTTAGATCTGTCACGCTGCTGATAACAGACTGGAACCCAATCGGACCTCGCTTCTCCAATGGTGTGCTGCAAGCTCTCGTTGTACTCTTCGGCAAGCGTCCGCCCAAGGCAAGTACTCAATTTGGATACCATTGACACCAGGGCCGACGTCTCCTAGTGCTGGCAACAACGTCCAATCGATCGATACTCCGAGACATGGACGTCGAGTCTGCGTTCGACACTGATATCCCGGTGTCCCCCATCGACTCGCTCGAAGGTATTGACCACTGCCTCCGCGAAGTCCAACTTTTCCCCTCGAAGAACGAGCACCAAAGAGCTATGCAGATGCTTCGCGAGGCGCGGTTCGGCGAAGATGGCAGGGCCGAGCTTCTGGTAGGCGTTAAAAAATTGCTCAGCATGGCGGAAATGGCCAGGCAGGATCCGGATCCTGCTTACAAACTGGTTGCGAGTCTATCACGAGAGATTAGTTAGATGTATCGTGTAAGATAGTGTGAGACCGAATGAAAGGTAGCCAGTTTGACGCGTTTCAGATAGTTGGCCTCTTCAAGTCTCGCTCTTACACCTCGTCCCACAGATATGGCCACGATACCCACAGACGAGGCGCTCGTACCTGCTGTGCAGACGCTACGAGATGCTAATTCATCTCTAGGCGTAGCGAAATTGCTTCAACGACTGAAGTCGGATCACCCGGACTGGGCCGTCTCGGAGAAACGCCTTCGCAAATTCGTCACTCCAGCCTCGACAGCAGCCTCGGTCAAAGATGAGCCGGGACTGATGGCATTTACCGGCCTCGACACGACTATAAATGCTGCCGAAATAGCTCACAAGGTCAAAGCACGGCTGTTTGGAGGTGAGAAAGGAAAAGGTCTGGTTGCCAGGGAGAAGATTTTGGAGGGCGAGGTCATTTGGCAGGAAGAGCCTTGGATAGTGACTGCAGATTCGTGAGTCTGACTGTCGCGGTACATCGCAGAGGGGCGCTAATGATAGGGAACTGTACGCCCCGTTGTTGCAGCAACAGATGTGCAGCCAGTGTTTTGCCGTATTCCCCGTTCGCAGCCAACCCCTCTCGATATCGTGCACGCACTGCGACATGGCTCACTTCTGCAACCGGCTGTGTCGATCCAAAGCCGGCGTCACTGCAGCGCATCACGACCTCTTGTGTCCAGGACAGAACAAGGCGGCCCTGGAATTACTGCTGTACATCCACAAAACGGCCGGTCGACATCTCGAGGCGGCAGCAAAGATCATAGCTAAGTGGAGGGGCGAGAGAGAGTGGGGCGAGGAAGGCAAGGCGACTGAAGTCGAGGCTCGAGTCTGGCAGGGAACGGCGAGAGTGAGCATTGAAACGAAGGAGATGGAGAGGAAGGAGTGGTGAGTTGACAGCGGGAGTCGGAGAAGTAGGCCGAGCTGACGTCCAGGGAATACGTTGGCGAACCTCGTCGGGCAGAATGGAAGACAGCTCACGGCCTTTTGCTGAAGGCCCTCAATCCCAATCCTGATGACAAGGCGTATAAACCCTTCCAAAAGCTCCTCACGCGACGACGACACTCGCAATCGACTCCCCTTACCGAGGAAGAACTCCAGCGGTGGTTCTCATTTGAAAGCTTTCTGGAACTGCTCGGCTTGGCTAGTATCAATCAAGAGGACTCGGGAGGCCTTTACGCATTGCACGCACACATAAATCATTCATGCGAGCCAAACGTTTCGGTGCGTTGCATGTCCTCTTTATGTACACAACGGCTCGAGATATCGCAAACTAACAAACAGGCGAGAAATTTGCCGAAATCCTTCACTCCACCCTCGCCTGACATGCTTCCCTGCCACCCACCTCCGCCCAACGCCCAAGGTATGCGGGGAACGAACAAATTGACAATGATTGCACGACGAACGATACATCCAGGTGAAGAATTGACACTTCCGTATGTCAATTTCCATTTGGACCGGGAAGATCGAAGGATGATGTTGCGGGAGTTGTACGGGTTTTGGTGCTCCTGTCCAAAGTGTCAAAGAGAAGCTCCAGGCGGCACAGTCCCCGCAGTCTGAGGTCGCGACCATATGACCGACTTTGGCTCGAGCGACTGTCACACACACCTTCGACAATGCGTGTAATATTATCATAGATCAGGCGTCCCTGCCGAGTCGAGTTCTAAAACTGTTATAAAAGTACAGTGAACAACGCATCACCTCCTTACATTGACAACCAAATCGGCAGGGCATCTTCTCTCCTCTCGGTCGGGATTATAGTGGTCAGAGACGCCAACACAGCGAGATCTCGCCTGCACATAGGGCAAGATGAAGTCTTGGGGGTGCGGAGCCAGGTCTAGTGGCTGTCAGCTTGCGGCAGAGAGACCGGCAGAAAGGCACTGACCTCTAGACAATCTTGATGATACATGTGGTTGCAAGGCGTAATTCCGATCCGAGTCTCCGGCTCGTACTACAATCAGCACAATCACGAAGCAGGACTCACCTCGTCATGGCAAACTGAGCAGTATAGATCCTTTTCCATCTGCGCGGTTGACTCGAGCTGGTCGTACGTCGCGACAGATACCGTGTCATCGGCGAGCTTTTTCCGGGCAGCAGATGGTAGCCTGTCGACGCCTCTTACAAGACTCTTTAGTACCTTCGTCCGTTCTTCCTCGCTCATGTTGTCTCTCAATCGCAAATGCGCCAGTATACCGCAATGTTCCGATGTTGATTCGCCGAGACGGTCTTCAAACAACAGTCCCGTTGGGCCGTAACGCCCATACATCGCCCGATGAGGATCGAGTAATGCCTCGTCGCCCTGCATCGCTGCGGACAAACGTGGGTTGCGATCGGCATGGCCTTGCATCGTGGCTTCTGAGAGCCAGCCGTTGTACATCATCGGCAGATGCATTCGATCGCTGACAGCTGCAGCATGCACAGCGGACGTGTCGATTGGGATGGCCCCCCAGAGCGTGGGCCAAGGACGTCTTGCTTGATCGTACGGTCGGAAAGCAGTGGTTTCTTGATCCAGCTGCGACGTGTGCAGGTCGTGGAGGCGTCTCAACGCGGAGGCAGGAGATTGCGTGCCCACGACCCGTCTTCCAACAGAATCGATCACCTCTTGATTCCAGTGCGTGACATCGGCTTCGCGATCCCAAGTGGCAGGCTGTACTCGCGACAGTGTTTCTGGTCGGGACCGTAGATCCCGAGTCTCGTCGAGACCATACCGGCCCTGACGAGACGAACTCTGTGCGGCCTCGTTGGACCATCTCGCGGTGCTCGTACTCGCGTTCGAGTCCATATCCCAATCCCGGTCGAGCCACGGCGTCGGTCGTTCGATCTGGTTCGTGGGTGTTGGCAAGACTCGGGCATACTGCGTGCGCAACGCGTCGAGTCTTCCAAGGCGATGGGCGACAAATTGGGATCGAGGCCGTATCTCGTTGCTCCTTCGCTCCAATCCCGCGTTCGCTACGTCGGAGCCGCCGGACGTTGATCGGCTGCGGATCCCTGACGACGACGATTCGAGAAAGTCAGTCGTGAGGTTTGGGCGGGCCGGCGTTGGCGCGATTTGGGAAACGGTTCGAGGGGGAGGTACAGTGGGGACGGATGATGTAACACCTTCCCCTAGTCTCGACGCGGAGGGCGCTGCGCTGGAGGCGTGCAATGGGGGCATCCCTTGTGGGCGGGCCGTCTCTTCCAGGTAAGGGCCGGTAAAGCCGTATCCCAAGAACAATGTCTGGAGTCCAGAAGTTTCACCCGGGTCGGAGGATGCCACCGCTTCAGGCCGTGGGGGCACCCTCATGGAGGCCTGCGAGGAGGGATTTGAATTGGGTAAACCTGCCGACGGTAGAGTAAGGCTATGATACGTAGATCCAGCCGACGAGGTGCTATCATGCCGAGTGTCATGTTCGTAACGAGTCGTTGGCCAGGTGTGTTCAGCTTGCCGGGTATATGTGGGAACGTGCGCCGGCACCGGCGCAGGACGGTGCTCAAATCGGTAAGGATATGGATACAGCCCTTGCCGTCGAGAGTGGGGACTCGCCGCGCCATGCTCCTGAGCAACTGCTTGAAAGAGAAAACGCCCCTCGTAATCCGGCTCGGAAGGGTGTCGATTGTGCAGTGCCGGCGGTTCGGAGAGCTGAGAGTTGGTATTTGGTGTTGAGCGGGGATGACTGTGCATCGTACCGTCATGTCCAGCCGAGTCAGCTGAGGGCATTCGGGGCAACGATTCTGCCGGCCATCCGTGCCAGCGTTGCGCCGAGTCGGCCGAGGCGTACGATTCGTCGATGTCCATGTCCTGCGCATCCACCAGTGGATAGCGGTTCGGAGCACCGGCGTACTGTGAAGCTGACTCACTTAGACTGCCCAGTAGATCGCCATTATGGGGAGAAAACTGCTTTGTAGGGCGTTGGGACATGTCGACTGTGGCAGATACGGTGGAGAACAGACGCGAAGAGGAAGAAGCCGACGGACCGGGCGAACGGATACGAGTTGCCGGTCGGACCGCTACTGGGGCGGATGTGAGGTCGGTGATGTCTGTCGCTCTTGATGATACCGAGGCATATCGACCTGCAGCGGGGCGAGGGTCGTCAGGGTGAGCGTGGTTTGACGAGGAAGCCTCCCGCTCACAGGGATGAGGTCGATATACCGCACCAGTCGCCTGATGCGCGGGGTAGGGAGACGACATGATGTGACGTGCAGCTGGATGGGTCGATGTGGGCCGGTGTGGGCGATGTGGGTCTTCGCGTCAGTTATACAGATGATGCGGGAAGGATAGCGGTGTATGACAGTAAAGGCGGAAGAAACGGGGCCAAGGGGGTGGCGGTGTGGGCTTGCTGGCAATCCGATGTGGTAGCTTTGGTGCGATGTTGAGCACGGGGTCGCGTTTCAGGCAAAGTGCATTGCGAAGCGGTTCGAGTTGAGAGCGTACGCAATGTACATGGGGATGATTGGAGAAGAGTGGACATACACTTGTCTTGACGACTCGGGCAATTTCCCAGTTCACAGGGTCCCGTTCAGCCAAGCCTAATTTGAAAGCGATGTTGGTGTGAACCGCACGGAACTCAGATGATTGTCAAAGATGAAGAAGCTTCGGACTGGTGTTATACGATACGCTCGATGTGGTCAAACAAACCGGGCGAAAGGCCTTTGGCGACCCGAGCGGGTTCGGGAGGAGCTCGGGAGAGGCTAGATAGGGATTAAGGAAATGGGATGACGGAGCTCGAGCCCGGGCGTTGAACGGTCGAGCGGGCGTTCTCTTCCTAGTATCAGGACTATCGAAGACTAGCAGGCGAAACAGTGTGTCTGATAGTGTGGGAAGACCGATGAGGAGTTGCGGAAGGAAGGCCAGGTGATCGGGTGACATTGATATGCGTAATGCCGCTCGGAAGGAAAGCGTTCTCATACGTCAGATGCCTAATCGTCGCACCCGTATACATGGCTCATCTACAAACTCGGCACACTCAAAAGATTGATATATAGTCGTTCACCCTATCCTTTGCGTCCTGCGCAATGCACTCTGCGATCCAAGTCAGATTCCTCACTTCCTGCTCCTTCAACTTGATCCAGCTATAAAACACTGCAAACTGGAACTGTTGCAAGAAGGTCTGCTTGTTGAGCTCGACGTCGTGCTTGAAAAATTCGTCCTCCAGGCTCGATCCCGAGTCGTCGTCACTGTTGGGATTGCTGCTTCCGGCCTTGTCGAAGAATCCACGGTAAGTGGAAATGTGGTCAACGGCAGAAACAACGGCGTCGATGTCGTCCGCTCGAGCCAGAGCGTTGTTGCCTTCTGGGTAGAGTCGACCGATGGTCGGGAAGAGGCGAGCGCGTTGGTCTTTTGACAATTCGGTACCAAACGAATTGATCGTGATGTTTAACGTTCGTCGATCGGCCTCAAAAGCGAGGATTCGGGTCATGATCTCGTCCGTAGGGGCCGGCAAAGATTGGCAGAATTTGTGGAAATCCTCGAGGTATGCTTTGTACAGCGCGTTCCGGATGATTTCAATGTTAAGGTCGTCCAGATCTTGGGCTGAGAGACAATCTCGGAAATAAGGTGCTGAGTCTTAGCTGTGCTCTCTTGCAATCGCCATCGCGCTCACCGAGGGGCGTCTCGACCAACACGCTGTGGTACAGCTCTTCTACATTTGTCGCGACACAAAGCGCCGGCATTGTGTCAAAGACTCCTAGAGGATGACATCGGTCGAGGAGCTCATGCGTGTCGCGCTCATGCAACGTGCCGAGTGTGAGGAGGATGACGTTGTCGATCATGTACGCGTACGTGATATAGTCCATAAAAGTCGCAAGGGGCTCTACGGCGTTGGTTCGGATGTAGTTGAACTCTGAAACGAGCTTCTCCGTCGCCTTGTCGGCGATCGTAGCGGTAGATAGGGGTAAGGGTTCGTTGGCGAGAAAGTTGCCGTAGTCGGTAGCTGACAGCTGCAGGCGGAAGTCTAGGATGAGTCAATGCACGTGGAGTAAGATCAGACGCGGGAGGGAAGGACTGCTTGGCCTGGCTCGACGCTCACCTTCGAGAGTTTCACACTGGCTCAAGTTGTGGTAGTTGTTTTGAGACAACAGCCCACTTCGGTAGCCTCGAACGACCCCCTCGAGGAAACCGTTGGACATCTAGTATCAGACAGATCTGCTACGAGTTGGTGCACGCACGTTGAAACCGAGGGCCTCCATCTTGGCTGATCTTTCTGCGTTATTAGTAGGAAGTGCGAGCGAGGGACGGATGGGGCTGAGTGTCAGCTATTGGCGCGATCGTCAACACGATAGTGTCCGTGACATATTGTGAAGACTCACTCTGTCGTTGGGCGGTAGGTGGGAAGGCCTTTGTTGGCTTGTCAAATGCGGAAGACTTCGGGCGCAGCAGCGGGATCGGCTGCGGCGGCGACGAGCTACGGTTATATAGCTAGATGCGGTGGGTGGACTATAAATGCAGTGACTGGTATGATGGTGACGATGGAG